>ERZ869936.197-NODE-197-length-72211-cov-7.759064_pt1 | contig 72211 bp, 53 predicted proteins | sample MGYA00520876_ERZ869936 | MGnify/ENA primary metagenome ERZ869936 (study PRJEB32218, sample SAMN09650985) | biofilter metagenome | isolation source: enrty point of leading RO module | place: Saudi Arabia: Thuwal, RO plant located on Red Sea | collected 2016-02-17 ... | reverse complement strand
AACCGGTCGTGGCACCCAGCGCGCGAAGAGTTTGAGTCGCAAGAAGCCACGGCCCAATGCCGGGCGTCGGCGCACAAATTTTAACTGCTTGTATTTACGGCTCGGATTTCAATCCTCCCAGGCACCGCTGCGCGCGTGGCAGCTCGCGATGAGAAACGCACCGCTGCGCGCCAAGCGTGAACCGCATTTCCCTCGCTCGTGCGTCGGGTTAGTGAAGACGCACGCCTGCGCGCCGACGGCGGGGCGATAGAAACGCACCTCTGCGCACGTCGCTAGCTTCAACGAGCCGGTCGACGCGGTGATGACGTAGAATGATGGCATGAGCGACTCCGCACCGAAACGTCGCTGGTTCCGGTTCAGCCTAACGGGCCTGTTGATCTGCGTGGCGATCGTGGCTGTTGCCACGCACTGGGGGATTTGCGTTTGGCGCGCGAACACCGCGACGGCAGACGCCGAAAGCGCCATCGTACGGTATCAGGATGAACTAATCTTACCGGTGGACGTTGTGCAGGCATCCCAAGAAGCGTTGGAAGCTGATCTGACCGTGCCGATGCGAAGCAGTCGTGCGGCGTACGAGTCCCACATGCGGCGCATGGGAAGAATGCGGCTCCTCGTGGAAGGACAGTTTCCCGTAACGGGAGCGGTGCGCCCGATCGTCGAATTCACCAGTCACTATGAGTTGGCACGTCGCAAGCTGATCCAGATCGCCGGTGAGGACTACGCGGATCAAGTGGATGGCGAATTCGACTTTCCATACCGGGATCAATTCGAGGGCCATCCGGCGGCTGAAAGGTCGCTATGACCGACCACCACGGGCGTGGACGCGCAAATCGGGGAAGTCTGGCGCGATGTGTCCCGTCGCTGTTATGATGGCGGGACTCGCCGGGCGCGTCCGGAGTTTCGATACATTGTTTGAGGCGATAGCTGATGGTCGAACTTGATCGTTCTTATCTGACAACCAGGACAACCAGGAACGATGTAGAGAAACGGATCGATTTCGACAGTGCGACGCAAGAATTCTCGGATGACTGGAGTCGACTGGTCGCCAAGATGGAACCGGGAGACGAACTTTGGAATTTCGAGCCGCCTCCCAATGACATTCGCCTGTGGGGAGTTGCTCTAGTCCGGGACGGGCTTGTAATCTCCACCCTCATCGAAGGCGTGGACTAGCACTAACGTCGCAGTTATCGGGCACTGGCCCTTTGTTGAGCCGCTTGACTTGGCCCTAGAAAAGCCAAGTCATTCGTAGGACACTACCCCACCCCCTGCCCCCTTTTCGGCGCGGGGCCGATTCGGGTAATATCAGCGTCTTCCCCCAAGGGCCTCCATAGCCCCATTGCCTTCCCCAATCGACCGAAACGCAGGTGACCATCGATGACCAACGACACGAACGTCCACTGGCACGAACATCATGTCTCGCGCGATGAGCGCGAACAACTCAACGGCCACAAGGGCTGCGTCGTGTGGTTTACGGGCCTGAGCGCCTGCGGCAAAAGCACGGTGGCCAACCTGGTCGACCACAAGCTGCACAAGGGCGGCAAGCACAGCGCCGTGCTCGACGGCGATAATGTGCGCCACGGCCTGAACGCCGGCCCCGGCATGCTCAAGGAGCGCCACGGCGAAGAGTTCGCCAAGCGGTTCGGGTTGGGTTTTTCGGCCCAGGATCGCGAGGAAAACATTCGGCGGATCGGGTCGGTGGCCAAGTTGTTCTGCGATTCGGGAATCGTGACGCTGACTGCCTTTATTAGCCCGTATCGCCGCGATCGCGACGCGGTGCGCTCCACGCTCGACGACGGCGACTTTGTCGAGGTCTTTGTCGACGCGCCGATCGAAGTTTGTGAAAAGCGCGATCCGAAAGGCCTGTACAAAAAGGCCCGCGCCGGCGAGATCAAGGGCTTCACCGGCATCGACGATCCGTACGAAGCGCCCGAGAAGCCGGAGCTGGTGTTGGACGCCGGCAGCAAAGACGCCGAAACGCTGGCCGACGAAGTCATCGCTTATCTCAAGAAAAGCGGAAAGCTTGGCTAGGCCTTTCGACCCCCCGTGCCCCGCGCGCCGACCCCGCACGTTTTTTTGTGCTAGCAGTTTCGTTGCAGGGGGTTGCGCGCACCGGCAGAGCGGTTTAGCGCGCGTGTGCGATTGGGTCAATTTGGTTGACAATTCGCGCAAGACCATTACATTGAAGCGTGCAAGCCTTTGAACGATGCGCCTAAGAGGCTGAAGGATCTGGCACGGCGCTGATCTTTGTTCCGGGCCGCTGCCGATCGACGCGACGCATCGTCTGGATCCACGGAGGGCAAAATTGCTCCGCATGGGCGTTCTAACCACGAAAGACGTTCGCCAACGTGCTCAAAAAGCGCTTGAGGCGAGCCCGTTCTATGCCCTGCGTGAACTTCAGGTAGAGCAGGACGGCGGGACGCTGCTGATCTGCGGACGCGTCACTAGCTTCTACCACAAGCAGTTGGCGCAAGAAGTCGTCCGCACCGCGGCCAAGGGCGTGGAAGTGGTCAACTCCATCGACGTCGAGTAACCCGCGTCGAGTAGCCCGCCTCGAGTGTTACCCGCAGCCGGCGAAGTCCGGCCTTCGCGTTACGGGCGGACGAGCCACGTTGAGCCTTCTGCGAGGGATCGCCCCCGGCAAAGCTGCCATCGCTGAGCCCGGCAATGCGCTGATCGCCGTCCCGTCCGAGTTCCAAACGTGGACAACGTCAGGCAGCGTGCATGCCGCCGCTTTGCCGTGCCAATTGTGCAACCACCGCACGATAGACCGTGTCCACGCCGAGCGACCGCATGCAGTCGTGATGCCCCAGCGGACAGGTGCGCCGCCCGCAGGGACCGCAGGGCATGTCGCGCTGCAGACAGATTTCGTTGGGGTCGTGCGTCTGGCTCCAGCCTTGATGGGTCGGCCCGAACAGCGTCACCAGCGGCACACCGAACGCCACGGCGAAGAAGCGTGGCCCGCTGTCGGTGGTGACCAGCAAACGGCTGCGGCGCACACAGGCTTTGGTCAGACCGATCGAGACCGACTCGTCGGCCAGGCTGACCACACGCGGATGATCGGCCTGACGAACAATTCGCCGGGCGATCTCACGCTCGGCCGGTCCGCACGTTACCAGCACGGCCAGCTTCAACTCGTCGACAATCCGCCGCGCCAACGAGGCAAAATGCTCGCTCGGCCAGAGCTTGGTCGAACCGTACGCCCCGCCCGAATTCAGCACGACGACTTGCCGCCCGTGCGGCAGATGGCACTTGCTCCAAACGGCGTCGGCGGCGGCCTCGTCGTACGGAAGCGTTGCCAGCTCAACCCGAGGCAACTGCGGTTCGCAGCCCAGCACGTAGGCGATTTGTAGGTAGTTGTCCATCGCGGAGACGGGCAGCCGGCGCAGCCCGAGTCGCGGAAAGTAGAGCTTGTGCGTGAGCAACAGACCGCGGCCGTTGCGCACGAAACCGGCCCGCACCGGCGCGCCGCTAAAACGCGCCATGGCCGCCGAACGAAACGAATTGGTCAACAGCACGATCATGTCGAGCCGGCGGCGGCGTAGTTCTCGGGCGACCGCCAGCGGTCGCTGCGACGGAACGGTGGCACGTGGGTGAAAGAAAATTTGGTCGTGCAGCAAGTCCGCACCCGCCAAAACTTCCGACACGTAGGGTCGCAACACGCCAACCATCTCCGCGCGCGGGCCGAATCGCGTCCGCAGCGCGCGGAGCGTCGGCGTGCTCATCGCGGTGTCGCCGATCCAGTTGGGTAGGAAGATACCGATCTTCACTCGGGCGTACCTGGTTGGGTGATGATTGCGCTTGCGCGCGGCGGCGATGGTTTGGTCCTACGTGTTGAGTTTGGCCTGCTCGATTCGTTCGACGAAGGCGGCCGCATCGGCCAGATCGTCGGCGACGTAGTCAGGCGGGCTTGTCAGTTCGACCGCGTCGCTACCCGCGGCACCCGTGCGGAGCAGCACGGTGTGGCAGCCGGCGCGCTGTCCCGCCACGACGTCTGAGTTCTTGTCGCCGACGACGAAACAGTGGGCCAGTGCCAAATGGTGTTCTTGCGCCGCCTGGCGGATCATGCCGTCGTTCGGCTTGCGAAGCACCGAGTCGCGCCGGTAGTCGCCTTTTCCTTCCGTGGCGTGATACGGGCAACAGTACACCGCGTCGATCGTGATGTTGTGCTGGCCGAGCCGATCGCACAGGGCCCGATTGAACGCGTGCATGTCGGCTTCCGTGAAATAGCCTCGCGCGACGCCCGATTGGTTGGTCACGATCAACAGTCGAAAACTTAACGCCGCCATGCGGGCCAGACCCTCGACGGCGCCGGGCAACAGCTCGAGGTCTTCGACACGATGCGTGAAGCCGACGTCGCGATTGATCGTGCCGTCGCGATCGAGCAGGATGGCGCGGGTCGTGGCTTTCGGTTCTGGCATCTTGGGTCGTCGGGTCGGTGTACGGCGCGTCATGCCGCGCGGGGCAAATAGGTCGTTTGGTCGGCGGTTGCCATTCGCCACAGCGTCGGCAGCGTCGATTGCAAGTCGCCCGAGAAATAGTGGCTTTGTCCCCCGTCGGCGACGGTCCGCACAAGGATCGTTTTCCAGGGGCGATAGTAGTATTGCGGATGCGATTTGGCCGGCGGTCCCTCGCGAAAGTTGTCGGGCAGCTCAACCAGATCGAACACGGCCGTGGTGAATCGACGGATCGATTCGCCGCGCTGCGCGGCCACGTTGCGGGCCATCGAAAGCGCCTTCAAATACACTTCCGGCCCAGTCACGGCCGAGCCCACGTTGAGAAACACGCCTCCTTCCAGCCGAGCGATACTCTCGGTGAAGATCAAAAAATCGGTGTAGCTGGCCGCGCCCAGCGCCGCGCCGTCGCAATTCGGATGGGCATGAATGATGTCGCTGCCGACCGAGACGTGCGACGTCACGGGCACACCCGCCCGCCAACCGGCGGCGGCGATGCTCAGATGCCGGTGCGGCATGGCCTCTTCTTCGATCGTGCGTCCCACCACTTCGCCGAGTCCTTCCCCACGGTGGGCCGCTTGAGCGATCAGCTCGTTCAGTCGACTTGTTTCGCGCCATAGCCCGAACTGGCCGCGACTGATCCACTTTGATACGTTTTCGCTGGTGCCGCCGCCGGCGGCCAACTCGAAGTCGTGGATGATCCCCGCCCCGTTGGTTGCCAGGTGGGTGACCACGCCGCGTTCGATCAGATCCACCAGATAGCGCGACAGCCCGAGCTTGACGGCATGCGCTCCCATCATCAGGACGACCGGCCTTCCGTTCTGGCGCGCTTGCCGTACGGCCGTGGCCAGATCTTCCATTTCGGGATGGGCGCAGGGCGTGAACGGCGCATCGAGCCGCTTGCAATCGTCGGCCACCAGGTCGTGACCGCGCGCGGCAATCGCTTTCATCGAAATCGCGTCGCGGTCGAACAACGTGTAGCGAGTCATCCGAAGAATCCCTTCTTCCTGTTTGCCGACTACGAGGCTTTCGCCCAGCCTTCGGAGCCCTGCGCGGCGAACCATTGTTCGGCAAAGTGCAGGTTGGCCGCCACGACCTGATCCACGCTGATGCGGGCCATCACCGAGTTGGCCCGTTCTTGCGGCACGCGCGGATCTTCGTGTTCCTCCAGCGGTGCCACCAGCACGGTATGGTTGTTTCCCAGCGGGGCCCACTTCGCGGGCGCGTGGACCGGGTGCGGGCTGAACAGTGCCACCGTCGGCGTGCCCAAAATCCCGGCAACGTGCATCGGCCCGGTGCTCGACGCGGTCAGCGCCGTTTGCAGCGACAGGGCCGCGACCAGCTCGGGCAACGACAAGTACGTGTAGAAGCGAACGCGCGTTTCCGTAAGCGTGGCCAGCCGATCGCGGATCGATTGCAACGACTGTCGTTCCTCCGGCGTGCCGGTGACCATCACGCGGCCGTGGCGGGCCAGGCGGTTGATCAACTCGACATAGTGACGCGAAGGCCAGTTGTACGCGCTGCCGCCGTTGCCAGGATGTACGCCGAACAGCGGACCCGTCGTCCCCAGGTCGTTTTGAATGCGCATCGCGGTGCGCTGCCGCACAACCGGATCGACCGGCAGGCTGGGCGACAGGTTGTCCATCACGGCCGCTCCGCCCAAGCGTCGGACGAACTCCAGGGCAAACTCGGCTTCGTGAATCGGCGGATGCGTCCGATGCACGCGCACCCGGTAATTACCCAATAAGAATCCGGCCGGCTTGTAGGCATAGCAAACGCGGCGCGGTATTCCCGCCCGCCAAACGGCCATGCAGTTGCGCGTGTTGGTGTTAAAGACCATCGCCGCCTGAAAGTCCAACGGCCGGAGTCGATCGGCCAGGTCCGCGGGGCTCTCGGCAGTATCGTCGACGATCACCTCGTCGAGATCGCGGACGCCCTCCAAGAGCGGCGCTGTATACGGGCTGACCAAGGTGGCAATGTGGGCACGATGCCATTGCCGGCGCACCGCCTGAATCGCGGGCAGCGTCAATACAAGGTCGCCGATGCGATCGTTGCGCACCAGCAAGATTCTTCGCACGCGGGCGATGGGAATGGTCATGATCCGGAATCCTTTCCGCTTGGTCAGGTTGCCGGGCGACATGGCCGGCAAGGTCGGCTTTCGATTGTCGTGGCGACGAATACGTGGCGATTACGTGCGATCAGGCCGCTCGGCGGTCGGCCGGTTCGTGCTGTTGGGTTTCGGGATCGGGTTGGGGAATCGCGCGCTGGAGTTCCCAGAGCCTGATCTGTTTGACGAACGACGAGATTCCGGTGAGCGTGCAAATCTGCAAGCCCGCCAGCCCGTCGAGGAATCCGAGCCGGATAAAATAGCAGTGCAAGAAACGCAGCGGCCCGGCCAGCAGCATGTGCAAATAGCTGGCGCGCTTGCCGGCGGCGAAGCGGCTTTCGGCACTTTGCACGGTGTAGCGTCTGAGTTTGCGAAAGTACTGGTCGTAGGTCCAATATGTGAAGTGTTCGAGCCGATGGCGCAGGCGGCCCACGTTGCCGGTAGTGACGTGAACTTCGGCATGGTCGCTTTCACCCTGATAGCGACCCAGGTCGCGGCGAAACAGGCGCAGCACCTTGTCGCTGCCCCAACCACCGTGCCGGATGCGATGCCCGAGGAAATAGTTCGCGCGGTAAATGTGGTAGCCGTCGCGCGGATGGCTCGACTCCAACAGGGCGTTGATCTCGTCGGCCAGTTCCACGGTGACGCGTTCGTCGGAGTCGACGATCAAGACCCAGCCGTGCGTTGCTTGCGGGATGGCCCAATTCTTGAAGTTGCCCGAGTTGACGTACTCGCGTTTGATGACGCGGCATCCACCGACTTCGTCGATGATCTCCAGCGTTCCGTCCGTCGAACCCGAGTCGGCAATCAGCACTTCGTCGGCCACGCGCTTGGCCGACTCGATGCACGGACGGATATTCTTCCGTTCGTCCTTGCACGGAATGATGACCGTCAGTGGCTGTTTCATGGTGGACTGGATGGTGTCGGGTTAACGCGTGCGGGTGCAGAGGCCGTTGTGCTTGCGGTTCGGTTCGTTATTTGCGATTCACTTTGGTGCGCGTTTTCTCGGGCGACTGCGACTCGTTGGAACGTAGCGTCTGACCTTCGGAGGCGGATGCCAGCACGTCGGTCGTCGAGACACCGTCGATCATCCCGGTAATACAGACGCGCCCGCCATACGACGTGACAAAGTCGGCCCCCACGATCGTGTCGGTGGAATACGTGCCACCCTTGACGAGCACGTCGGGCCGCACCGCTTCGATCAGTTCGGCGGGCGTGTCCTCGTCGAAGACGATCACGTGGCGCACCGAGGAGAGCGCGGCCAACATCGCCGCGCGATCCGGTGCGCCGATGACCGGCCGCTTCGGCCCCTTAAGGCGGCGCACGCTGTCGTCGCTGTTGACCCCAACGACCAGCACGTCGCCCATCGCGGCCGCTTCGGCCAGGTGTTTTACGTGGCCGACGTGCAGCAGGTCGTAGCAGCCGTTGGTAAACACCACCGTTTCGCCTCGGCGGCGATACTCGGCGGCAAGGTGCGCGGCTTGCTGACGGGTAATGATCTTGCGGGCGATGCCGCCATCGGCCGACGCCAGCTCGGCCATGATCTCGTCACGGTAGATCACGGCCACGCCGGTTCGCTCGACTTCGAGCCCGGCAGCGATGTTGCCCAAACGCACGGCGTCGGCCACGTCGGCCTTGGCGGCGACACACAGGCCGACCATCGCCATCACCATGTCGCCGGCACCGGTGATGTCGTAGATGGCGCGGGCATGCGTGCCAAACGTTTCGCCCGAGCCGTCGCTATGCACCAGGATCATGCCGTCGCGGTCGAGCGTCACCAGCACCATGTCGGACGCCAAGTCGGCGCAAAGCTGCTTGCCGGCTTCCAGAGCGTCGGCCGTCGAGCCGATCTTGCGACCGGTGGCCAGCTCGGTCTCGACACGGTTGGGCTTGATCAACGTGGCGCCGCGGTAATTACTCATCGGGCTCTGGCGGCTGGGATCGATCATTACCGGAATGCCCGCGTCGCGCGCCGCGCCAATCGCGGCTTGCAACAATCGTGCGGTGCACACGCCCTTGCCGTAGTCGGAGATGAGCAGCACGTCGTGCTTGGGCACGGCGGCCGTGAGCCGTTTGATCAGTTCATTTTCGAGTTGGGCGTCGAGCGGCTGATGGCTCTCGTGGTCGACGCGCAGGATTTGGCTCGGGTGCCGATTGGCGGCGCGACCGACGAAACGCTGCTTGACGCTGGTGGGCCGCGCCGGGTCGTCGACGATCAGTTCGCAGTTCGTGCCGGCTTCGGCAAGCAACTGCTTCAGCTCGCCGCCGGCCGGATCATCGCCCACCATGCCGCTGCACGTCACGTCGGCTTCGAGTCCTGCCAACAGGTTGGCCACGTTGGCGGCGCCGCCGGGCCGGCTCTCTTGGCGATCGGCGCGCAGCACGATCACGGGAGCTTCCTGGCTGACGCGTTCGGCGTCGCCCCAGGTATAGCGGTCGAGCATTAGGTCGCCCAGCACCAGAACGCGCGGCCGCCCCAGGCCGACGAAAACCTGTAGTAAGTCCTTGGCACTCATGCTGAATCCATTCTTGCATGAAGCTGGCGGGGCCGCTCGGTATTCGCGCACGATTCCCGACGCACGCCGCTGGCAGCGCGCTGCGCGAAATGGGAGCGGGATTATCCGCAAGCAGGCCCAAGCCGGCAATAGAGATTCGCCACCGGCCGGCGGGGGCGATTTGGACCATGTTCGTACGAAGTCTCACTTTACGCCACGTCAGCTAGCGCTTGCTCGAACCGCTGTGGTGTGATCCGAGCGGCCGTTTCCACCGGGCCCTCGCTGCCGGGCGTGATCATGACGTGGGCAACCCGGCGGAGCCGGTGCGAGATTTCCTGGGGCTCCAGGGCCACCAGCACGTTGCACTGGGCCCGCCCGCTGAATTCGCCCTGGCCCGGCAGAAAGAGAATCTCCACCTCCGGGGTGTCCGTGGCCACGGCGCCAAACCGGTCCTGCACAAGCTGGGCAACTTCCCGCGGCTTGGCCGCATGGCCGACCACACGTACGGCCAGGTCCGACAGCTCGCGCTTGGTCAGTCCGTTGCGACACCGCGTGAGCCGGCCGGGTCGGAGCAAGTACCCGACGTTCTTTCCCTGCTTCCAGGTGGCCGGCGCGGTGCTGTCAGTCGGATGCCAAAGGTGATACGTGTGCGTCCAGCGCAAGATCGACTCGATCCGCACTCCCGCCGCGTGCAAGCGGCAGCGCAAATCGTCGTCTTCGCAGCCCCAGCCTTCGAAGTTCTCATCGTAGCCGTTGATCCGCTCGAAGTCGCTTCGCCAAATGCCGACGTTGTTGCCAAAGAGCTTGGGCTTGCGCGGATGGCGGATCAGCCGGTAGAAACGCGCGGCCCGATCCTGCTTGCGCAATCGGCGCAGCTCGCTGGCCGGCGCCCAATCCTGGTACTGGCCGCCGCGAATCACCTCGGCCGTGACGCGCTCCGACGTCGGCTCGTCCAGGCGACAAAAATCACCCGCCATCACGTGCCGCGGCTTGCGCCGCTCGAGATGCGTTCGAACATGGTCCGGCGGCAACACGCAGTCGCCGTCAAGAAACAACAAATAGTCCGCCTCGCTGGCACGCACGCCCTCGTTGCGGCAGCGCGACAGTCGAAACGTCGTGTGCGGATGGGTGGTGAAACCAACGCGAAACGGCACGTCGCGGGCAAACTCCTCGACGATCCGCGGTGTCTCGTCAGTCGAACCGTCGTCGGTCACGACCAGTTCCATCTTGCCCTCCACGTCCCGTTGCAGCGCGATCGACTGCAACGCCCGCCGCAGGTGGTTGGGACGCTCGTACGTCGAGAGCAACAGGGCAATTTCCGGCCGGCTCATGGCGGGCAACATAGACGGCCGCCGCCGATCGACCAAGCCCAGTCGGACCGCTATCGCTTCACCTGGGCTTGCACGGCTCGGGCGAGCAGCGGTTCGAGCGCCGCTTCCAGCGCTTGCTGGCCCGAGAGAATCTGCAACCGACTTGATAAGGCCCACAGCGGCTTTTGACCGGGCCACCGGTCGCCGATTTTCACCAGGTCCTTGCCGGTGCAAACGACGGCCGCGGCGTCCAGCGCGTTGGTCCAGGAAGCAATCGCCTCGAGATCCGCGTCGGTGTACGCGTGGTGATCGGCAAACTCGCGCATGTCGGTCAGCCGATAGTCGCAGCCAGCCAAGGCATGTCGGAATCCGGCCGGGTTGCCGATGCCGCAGAATGCCACGATCGGCTGACCAGCCAGCGTGTCGAGCGGCTGCTCCTGTCCAGACGCGGATTCCAAACAACGGGGCGCGTGCGACGACTCGATCCACGCGGCAGTCGTGTTGTATTGCCGCACTCGCTGACAGATGGCGGTCCGTTGTTCGGCGTCGAGCATTTCGGCCCGCGTGAGCACGAACACGTCGGCTCGTGCCCAGCCGCACAGCGGTTCGCGCAGCGTGCCGCGCGGAAACACGTGGTGATAGCCAAACGGTTCGAGAGCGTCGATCAGCACGATGTCCAAATCGCGCGCCATGCGGCGATGCTGAAACGCGTCGTCGAGCACCAGAATCTGCGCACCAAGATCGGCGACGGCTTTGTTCGCGGCGCGCACCCGATCCGCGTCGAGCAAGTGCGGCACGTGCGGCAGCTTCTTGGCCAGCTCCTTGGCCTCGTCGTTGGGCGTGCCGCTGGCCGCGCCGTAACCTCGGCTGATCAATACGACGCGCACGGCCCGATCCGAAAACCAACGGGCCAGCCACTCGACCATCGGCGTCTTGCCGGTGCCGCCCAACGTGATGTTGCCGACGCTGACCACCGGCACGTCGACCTGTGTGATCGACGCGCGGCGGTTATCGTACCGCCGATTTCGCCAGCCGACGGCCGCCGTGTAGGGCACTTCCGCTGCGCGCAGTACGCCGCGCAACAGCGCCGGCCAAACGCCCTGGCGCTTGCCGCTGACCAAGTCACGGAATTCGGACGGACCAAGCACGATGGCGCCAACTATTGCCGGGCTGATGGGCACGCGTTCGACGTCGTCTGGCGCGCCGCGGCGACTGCCGACTCGCGCGCTTGTCCAAACGCTACGGCGTGCGCAGTGCGCCGCGATCTTAGCGGATGGGCCCCAAAATGCACGATACGGAAGCGTCGGGCTGTGCGAATCCTTGCCGGCGCGAACGAGGCGGCTACGCCAACTTCTTGCAAATCGCTTCGGCCATTTCGCGCGTGCCGACGGCCGACGGGTCGTTTCGATCGGGCTTGAGGTCGTACGTGACGTCCTTACCTTCGGCGATCACCGCACCGACCGCTTTTTCGAGCCGGTCGGCCGCGTCGACCTCGCCCAAGTGTTTCAGCATCAGCATGCCGGAGAGGATCAAGGCGGTCGGGTTCACCTTGTTGAGTCCCTTGTACTTGGGCGCGCTGCCGTGGGTCGCTTCAAACACGGCGCCCTCGGGACCGATGTTCGCGCCCGGAGCCACGCCCAGTCCGCCGACCAGCCCGGCTGCCAGGTCGCTCAAGATGTCGCCGTACAGGTTGTGCATCCCCCTCACGTCGTACAGTTCCGGCTTCTGCACGAGCTGCATGCACATGTTGTCGACGATCCGATCCTCGAACGACACGTCCTTGTATTCCTTGGCCACTTCGCGGGCCGTTTCCAGGAACAGCCCGTCGGTGTACTTCATGATGTTCGCTTTGTGGACGGCCGTGACCTTTTTGCGTCCGTTGGCACGGGCGTAGTCGAAGGCACACCGAACGATGCGCTGCGTGCCGGAAACGCTGATCGGTTTGATCGACACGCCGGTCTGGTCGGACGATGTCTTGATCTTGCGATCCGCCGAGAGCCGATTGACGACCTTGATCAAGCGGTGCGTGGAGCGCTGCCCACGTTCGAACTCGATACCGGCGTAGAGATCCTCGGTGTTCTCGCGCACGATGACCAGGTCGACCGGCACCGAATGGAAGAACGACCGCACGCCCTGGTATTGCTTGCAGGGGCGAATGCACGCGAACAGCCCCAGCTCTTGCCGCAAGTGGACGTTGATGCTGCGGAAACCCGTGCCCACCGGCGTGGTAATCGGGGCCTTCAAGGCACAGCGCGTCCGCCGAACGCTTTCCATCACCGCGTCGGGCAAGGGTGTTCCGGTCTTGAGCATCACGTCGACGCCGGCTTCTTGCTCGTCCCAGTTGATGGCAACGCCCGTGGCGTCAATGCACTGCCGCGCAGCCGCGGCCAACTCGGGGCCCGTTCCATCGCCGGTAATCAACGTAACTTCGTGTGGCATAACGTGCAGGTACTCGCAAACGCGGAACAAGGAGGGAGAATCTGGCGGATCTTGGAAGACAGTCAGGCTAGCAAATGGCCGTTAGAGCGTCAAAGGGGGATTCGCGCGGGAATCGGCCGCAAATGTTCGTGCATTGCGTGGAAACGCAACGCGTGCGGTGCTGCCACGTGATCCGCCCTGATAGGATGAGATGCGATGAACGGAACACACGCTCCACCTCGCCGCGTGCGATTCAGCCTGCGTACGATCCTGCTCGTCGTCGTGATCGTGGCGCTGGTGGTTGCTCAGGTCACGACGATGTGGCGCGAGCGTTTGACGGCCGCGCAAAACGAAGCGCTAGCGGCCGAGAATGCGCGCCTGCGGGTGGAAACCGGCTTTCTGAATGTCGAAGACCCGAACAAGATCATCGTGCTGCAGATTCCGAGTCTCGACGAAAATACCTGGCGCTGGAAGGTCTACTTGCCCAAGGGTAACTGGACGCTGGACCATCAGCTCAACGACATTCCGAAAGTAGGCCTGACCCGGACCAGCGGATCGATGGGTCTTGTTGGCCCGCGCCAGGTCCTGGTCGCGGCCAGCGTCCGCAAGGGTGCCTCGGGCCAGTGGCAATTCGTCATTCAATCGGACAACAGCAGCAGCCGCTCGGGCCTAAAAGACGACCATCGACTTGTGGCGGGGGAGTATCGCGGCCACAGTTCGTCCTCTGCCGGTATAGGCAAGCAGCAAATGTTCGACGGAGATCGACCCGTCGAACTATTGCGTTTGAGGACGAACGAGCGGATTGAAGCTGGTCCCGGCAGTTGGACCCGTAAAGAATCTCTCGACCCCGTAGACGGAATCTTGATCTGGATCGAGCGGAAGAAATAGGACACCGCTCACGCGAGCATTCGGGCCTCGCGCGCTACAGCGTCGGTCCCACATTCCAGGGAACGAACTCTTCCTGGCCGATGCCGTGCTGCTCGCTCTTGGTTCGGCGACCGCTGGCCACGGCGATCACTTCCTCGAAGATCTCGCGGCCGACGTCCTCGACTGTGCGGCCGGTAAGAATCGCGCCGGCGTTGATGTCCATGTCGTCGATCATTCGCTCGTACATCGGCGTGTTGGTGGCGATCTTGATCGACGGCGTGGGCTTGCAGCCGAAGCAACTGCCGCGGCCGGTCGTAAAGACCATCACTTGCGCCCCGCCGGCCACGATTCCGGTCACGCTCACCGGGTCGAGCCCGGGCGTATCCATCACGACGAATCCTTTGGCCGTTACCGGCTCGGCATATCGATAGACTTCGGCCAGGGCCGTGCTGCCGGCTTTGGCCACGGCGCCGAGCGACTTCTCGTAGATCGTGGTCAGGCCGCCCTCCTTGTTACCCGGCGAGGGATTGTTGTCGGGCGTGCAGTCAAACAGCCCGGTGTACCATTCCCACCAGCGAATACGATCGATCAACTTTTGGGCCACGTCGGGATTGCGCGCGCGGCGCGTCAGCAGTTGTTCGGCGCCGTAGATCTCCGTCGTTTCGCCCAACACGACCGTGCCGCCGGCGGCCACCAGCATGTCGCTGGCCACGCCCAGCGCCGGGTTGGCCGTGACACCGGAGTTGCCGTCCGAACCGCCGCAATTGGTGCCCAATATCAATTCCGACACAGCAATCGGCTCGCGCTTGACGTCGTTTACCTGGGGCAGCATCTGCTCGACGAGGCGCGCCGCGGCTTCGATCGTCTTGGTCGTGCCGCCGACATCCTGCATGCTCAGCACGGGTGGGCGCGCGACCCCGGCCGATTCCGCGCCGCCGATCTGCACCAGCTTTTGATCATCGAGCAAGTAACCCAGCGTTGCCGTTTCGCATCCCAAACCGATCAGCACGTAGCCGCCGATATTCGGATGTCGCGCGATTCCGCCGAGCACGCGGTTGAGCGTCGCATGGCCCTCGCCCTTGAATTGCATGCCGCAACCGCCTCCGTGCGTGAAGGCGACGACGCCGTCGACGTTGGGATACGGCGCAAGTGCTTCGCCCGTGAACCGCGCGGCGACGTACTTGCTCACCGACGCGGAGCAATTGACCGTCGAAATGACCGCGACGTAGTTGCGCGTTCCGGCGGCGCCATTGGGCCGCCGAAAGCCGTCGAACGTGCGTCCGGTGATCGGCTGGGGGTCGGGCGGGATCTCGCTGGCGGCGGCGTAGTCGCGGGCAAACTGCCCGGCTGCCAGGTTGTGGGAATGGACCCAGTCGCCGGCGGCGACGTCGCTCGTGGCAAAGCCGATGATCTGGCCATATTTGACGACCGGCTGTCCTGCGGCAATTTTCGCCAGCGCGATCTTATGGCCCAAACGGACCGGCTCGGCAAGCCGCGTTTCGCGCTGGCCGGCGACCACCTTGGTTCCGGCAGCCAGGTCGCGGGCCGCCACGCAGACGTTGTCGTCAGCGTGCAGAAAGATGGTGTCAATCGGGTTGGTGTCGATCATCCCGCTGATCCTAACGCGCGCCCGATGTCGACGCCAGATTGCAGCCATTCGGCGCGTTGCATTGTAGGTTGCGCCGTGCCGCGGCCTACGCGAACAGACGAACCACGGTCCGATGGCAGTTGCGACACGTCGCCTAACTGCTGGGGAAATCCGCCTCGCGCGCCAGCCCGGTCAAGAAGTTGCGGGCTTGCAGATAGTTCCTCGTATCGATGTCTTGGATGTACCCTTTGAGCTTTTCGAGCGCGTCGTCGACGGCCGTCCGAATCCTCGCGTGCATCGCAAGGCCGACCGTGCCGTTGGCGTGGGCCCGCGCGGCGAAGAGTTGATCGAGCACTTCGCGGTCTTGCGCAAAGACGTTGTCCCGCAGCGCAATGGGCCAATCGATCTGTCCCGTGACCGGATCAAGCGCCGACTCATCGAGCCGCTTGGGCGCCGCGTCGTGTGCGATCCGCGCCCAATCCTGGCTTGTCAGTGGCGGACCACGTTCGGCGTCTCGAGCGGCCCGGTTGATGCGCCGCTTCTCAAAATAGGTGTTGGTCCATTCGACCTGGTTCTGCATTTCGCGGCGGCGCGCTTCGGCCAGGTTGACAGCGGCTTCGGACGTCAGCAGGTTGTACTGACCCTTGGCGCGAATCGCCATGCCAAGCCCGCCGTAGTAACTGCCGGCGGCGGTGGAACCGATGCCGCCGGTCACGCCGTTCCAGCCGAACCCGTAGCCGCCGAATCCGCCGTACCCCATTCCGCCGAATCCGTAGTAGGGCGGCGGTGGGTACGACTCACTGTTCGGTACGGTGGTGGGCACAACGGCGGGTGCCGCGCCTTGTTGCCCGACGACCATTGAGGAGATACCCAAGAGCAAGGCGCACGAAATGCAGCAGCACATTGCAAAATCGCGATACATGATTCGGTGTTCTCCTCGCCGATTGGATTCGCTCGGCCGGCACACGCGGCATCGTATGAGGACGATGTGCGTCGGGCAACCGCGCCGCGGCCTTCCGCGACGGTAAGCCCGCATTTCATTGTATCTTGGCTCGATCGCTGACTACAATAGTTTGCAAGCCCGGTTGTCCACGGCTGCGTCTCGTTTCGACCCTAACGACAACAGAAAGAGCGTAGAATCCCATGCGCAAATCAGTGTCCGCCCGCGCGATGGCAATAGCCCGATCGAAGGGCGTTTGGGCCATTTGGTTCTTGGTAATTGTGGTGGCTAGCGCGCGCGGCGCGATCGGGCAGGAATCGATCGCCGCGCTGCGAAATGCGCTTTCTGCCGACGATGAACGGGCACGCGTTGCCGCCATCGACAAACTGGCCGGCTTCGGGCCCGCGGCGAAAGACGCCGTCGATGATCTAGCCGTGCTGCTGACTGACAAGTCGGAGCGGGTACGCGCGCATGCCGCTTACGCCCTGGGAATGATCGGGCTGGCCGCGAAAAGCGCCGGGCCGGCCTTGGCCAAGGCAGTGGTCGACGACCCAGACGTTCACGTGCGACGCGAGGCCGTCGAAGCGATTGAGACCGTGCAAGTCGACATCCAGATCGCCGGTCCTGCACTGGCTAAAGCATTGCAAGATGATGAACCAGGCGTGCGCATCGCCGCCTTGGATGTCTTGACCGACATCGGCGCTCCCGCCGTGCCGATATTGTCCAAGGCGCTCGAAAACGAAGCGACGCGGTACTGGGCCGCGCTGGCGCTGGGAGAACTTGGTCCCGTTTCGAAACCGGCGGCCGACGCGCTGGCCAAGGCCCTCGACGACAACCGCCCGCAAGTTCAGAACGAGGTCCTGATCGCCCTGGCGCATGTCGGCCCCGAAGCGGCGTCGGCCGCGCCGGCTGTCGCGAAGCTGCTAACGTCCGACGACGCGTCGGTACACGACGCGGCGGCGTACGCTTTGGGCCGGATGGGACCAGCCGCTGCCGACTCGACCGATGCACTGCGCACGGCGATGAAAAACGGCAAGGGCATGCTGCCGACGATCTGTGCATATGCTCTGGCGCGCATCGAACCCAACAACAAGCAGGCTCTTCAGAAAGCCGACAAGCTTTTGACTTCCGCGATTCGGCACGAAGACCCGAGCGTACAGTCAGCCGCGCTGCGAGCGTTGCGCGAGTTGAACAGAACACCCGCCGAGCTGGCGCCGCAGTTGGCCGATTGCATTGTGGACTGCGATCCGTCGCTACTGCGCGAAATGATGGACATTTTGGCTGCTTCTGGAGACGCCGGCGTGCCCGCGCTCATCGAGGCTCTGAAACGCCCTGAGTCGCGTGGTCCCGCGGCGCTCGTACTTGCCCAGATCGGCCCAGAGGCCAAAGCGGCTGTCGGACCGTTGACCAATACGCTGGCCGCCAAAGACCTTGGCACGGAAGTGCGACGCGAAGTTATCTTGGCGCTGGCTGCGATGGGGCCGGACGCTTCTTCGGCGACCAGCGCGCTAACAAAAGAGCTCGAAAATCCGGAACCGCGGGTTCGCGCGCCGGCCGCGTACGCGTTGGGTCGAATTGGGCCCGCGGCTCGCGCCGCGCTGCCGAAGCTGCGCGGCGGTCTCGATTCGCAGGACGACGTGGATCGCGTGGCCAGTGCATACGCCATCGTTCACGTTGCTCCTGGCGATGCTGACGCAGTACAGGTGGCCGTGCCGGTCTTGATCCACGGATTGACCAATCCGCTTGCGCCGGCACGACGTGGCGCTGCCGATGCACTCGGTCACGTGGGCAAGTCCGCGCGCCGCCTTGCAGAGGGTCCGCTCCGCGACGCGGTCAATGATCCCGATGCGTCCGTCCGTGCTGCCGCACGAGACGCCCTGACGAAGATCGGCGCCGCCGAACCTGCCAAGTAGCGCTAACGTCTCACTTCCCAAGAGTACCGCACCGGCCCGCGCCGAATCGTCGCACGCGCAACCGTTGCTAGCGGAGCCGCCGGGCCCCGGTTTCAGGCCCATTTGCCCGTCGCAGTACGAGCGGAGGCGGCCCGCAAACCTGGCCGTCCGCTATACTATTCGATGGAGAGAGCATCCGGCACGGCCCGAAAGTCCTGCCGCCAAGATCGACCGGGGCCCGAACGAGCACCATCAAGCGCCGGCGTGCGACAGCCGCCTACCATGGCCACTCAAAACGACAACCCGCCCCAGGCCGCCACTCCGAACGCTGGCCCATCGAGCCACTCGGGTGGGCGCGTCGTCGAGTTCGACGATTACATCGAGGCCCAGTTGCGCAAGACTCGCGGTCATGTGCGCACCGTGGACGTTGCGGCCAACCTGATGGTGCTGGCCGCCGGCACGCTGGCATTTTTCCTGGTTGCCGCGTTGTTTGATCACTGGCTGATCACCGGCGGACTTGGCTTCTGGGGTCGCACGTTGTTTTTGGCTGCGTACGTCGTTTCGGCCTTGGGCTTTCTCGCTGTCCGAATCGGTCCGTTGCTGTTGCACCGGATCAATCCGCTGTACGCGGCGCACACGATCGAACGGAGCGAGCCGTCGCTCAAGAACACGCTAGTGAACTTTCTGTTCTTTCGCTCGGATCGTTCGGCGGTTAGCCCGGTGATGTATCGCGCGATCGAGGAGCAAGCCGCCACGAACCTGGCCGGCGCGCACGCCGACATGGCAGTCGATCGCTCGAACCTGGTTCGCATCGGCTACGTGCTGTTGACGATCATCTTCGTCGGCGCGCTGTACGCCATGCTGTCGCCCAAGGGGCTGTTTCAAACTGTGGGGCGGATTGCCGCGCCCTGGGCCGACATCAGCGCTCCGACGAGCACGACCATTTCGCATATCGAGCCGGGTGACACTGACGCTTTTCGAGGGCAACAGATTCGCATCGCGGCCCGGGTTCAGGGCTTGGCCGACGACGAAAAGGTCACGCTCTTTTACACGACGGCCGACGGACAGATCGTCGATCGGGCGATCGAGATGACCCTGGGCTCCGACGGATACAAACACACGGCCACGTTGCCGGCAGGTGACGGATCGCTCCAGCAAGACCTGATCTACCGCATCGAAGCCGGCGACGCGATCACGCGCGCGTTCGACGTAACGGTTGTCGACGCGCCGACGATCTTCGTCGAAGCCCTCCGTTACGAGTATCCCAAGTACACCGGTTTGCTCGCGCAGCGCGTTGAACAGCAGGGCGACATCAAGGCCATCGAGGGCACGCGGGTCACGGTCGAGGGTCTGGCCAATTCCGGCATCGATTCGGCATTCGTCGACTTCGACTGTGACGGCAAACTCGACCAGCGCATGTCGACCGAAGAACAACGCGCCACGGCGTCGTTTCGGCTTGCGTTCGATGCCGACGGCAAAGAGCCGAAATACGGCTCGTACCAACTGGTCTTTACCAATACAGAGGGTCAGCGAAACCCGCAGCCGGTTCAGCATCAGATTGAAGTGACGCGCGACATTCCGCCCGAGATCGAAATCGTCGCACCTTCGAAGGAAGAAGTCGCCCTGCCGGCCAACGGTACGTTGACCTGGGAGACCGTCGCCAACGACCCGGACTTTGCGCTCGGCATGGTGAAGGTTTCGGCCGAACGGTCGGGCGAGCCGCTGCTGGACAAGTTGGTACTTTCGGAAACGCGTCCCGGCCAGTTCGTCGCGCGGGTGCCCTTCGACGCGAGCAAGTTCACGCTGAAGACCGGCGACGTGGTCGAATACTGGGCAACTGCCGAGGACAACAAGACTCCGCGGCCGAATCGTACCCAGACGCCGCGCCGACGCATCCGCATCGTCGAGCCCGACGAGACGCAATCCGAACAAGACCAGGTTGCCCAAAACGACCCGACCGGCGACGACGGCCAAGGCGAGCGGCGCGCCGGCAGCGACTCCGATCAACCGCGCGACGAAGATACGCCGCCCGAAGACAACCCAGATCCGGACCAGGAGCAGCAGCGGTCCCAGAATGCCGATGGCCAGGATGGCTCGCCCCGCCAGCAAGACGGTGATCAGCAGGATCAGTCGGAGCAAGGGCAGGGGGGTGACGATGGCCAGCAACGCTCCGATGATCGGCAATCGGAAGACCAGCGCGGCAACGACGCCGAACAAGGCGACGAGTCCAGCTCGACCGGCCAGTCCGGCGACGGGCAAACGGATGCATCCTCGAAGGGTGGCGAAGGCCAACCATCGGACGACGAGCCGGGTGTCGCCAGCGACGGCTCGAACGACGGCGATGCCATCGAACGGATCTTGAAGCACCGTCAGCAGCAGGGCAAATCCGACCCGGCGGATGAGCGTCAGCGCGCCGGCGAACAACGGCAAGAGCCTTCAGGCGACCAACAAGAATCGGATCCAACCGGATCGCAGGATCGCCAGTCGTCGGACAATTCTGCCGGCCAGCAAGACGACGGCGGCCAGCGACAAGAAGCCGATAACCAGAAGCAGACCCAAGTCGAGCCTGCCGGCGACGAGTCGATGCGCAAGGAGCAGCCCGGCAGCGATCCCGCGGAACGTCGCGGCGGGGACCAACAGGATCGACAAGGGCGCGAGCCGCAAGACGGCCAACAGCGCGAACAAGCATCACCGGACGGCCAGAAGCGCGACGCCGCCCAAGAGAACAGTGCCCAAGAAGACGGCCAAAAAGACAGCGACCAAAGCGACAGTGCCGAACAAAAAGGCGGCCAGCAGGACGATGCGCAGCGTAACAGCGGCCAGCCCCAGGAACAGCGTCAAGAACAGTCGCCGGACGACCAGTCAACCGAGGGGCAGGGCGCGCAGTCGAAGAGCGACCCAACTGGTGCGCAGAACCAGCCATCGCGCAGCCAGCAGCGGCCCGACACGAAGGGTGGCGACGGCCAGCGCAACAAGGGCAACTCGGGCGCCGGCCAGAAGAGCGAAGATCAACAGGGTTCGCCCAGTCCACAAGACTCGAACCAACCCCGCGAGAAGTCGGACCGTGAGTCGCCTGACAGCGAGTCAGATTCGCAAGACGCGAACAAGCCGCAATCGCCCAGTCAGAGCAAGCGCGAAAGCGACTCGGAAGGAGGCGACGAGGGCGATCGTTCTGGCGGCGGAAAACGCGGAGGTGGTCAGAAGGCCAACAAGCCGGGCACCGGCGGCGCGGGTCAAAACACCGCGGCTGACGAAGGAGCCGGAACTTCGCAACAGGAGGGGCAGGGCGAGACGTCGGATCGCGGTGGCGAAGATCAGGCAGCCGACGGTTCCACCGGCAGCAGTGGTTCGAAGAAAGGTGCCGGGTCGGAACAACGCGGCACAGGCGACAAGCCCGGGCAGCCGAATAGGCCCTCCGACGAGCAGCAATCCGAAGCGGACAGTCCCCGCGACGACTCACAAGCCGACGGCGAAGGCCAGCCCGGCGGCGGAACGCCCACCGGACAGGGCGGCGAGCGTGCCAACGACAACGAGCCGCCGGAGCGGCCCTCTCGTTCCGCGCCCGAAGTTGAGGACAAGGCAAACCTCGACTACGCGCGTAAGGCGACGGACCTGGCGCTGTCGCACCTGAAGGACGAATTAGCCAAGGACCAGCCCGACCCGGAGCTGCTCGAAAGCCTGGGCTGGACGCGCGACGACTTGCAGCGTTTCGTGAATCGTTGGGAGCAATTGCGGAAGCAGGCCGATACGCCCAGCGCCGAAGGGCGCGACGCGAAGCGCGAGCTGGACGACACGTTGCGGAGCTTGGGGCTACGGCCCCGCACGACGACGCTGCGGGGCAACGATGCACGCGACGATCAGTTCAAGCGACTGCGCGAATCGCGCCGCAGCAGTCCGCCGCCCGAGTACGCCGAGCAGACGAAGGCCTACACGCAGGGCACGGCCCGTGGCGGAAAGTAATCGGCTGCGCCGGTTGCCGGACCGCACGACGTAACGCGAATTCGGATTGTGCGGTTGCCGGCGAACCGCCGCCTGAGTGAACCACTATCGAGTGGTGGTCGCGTCGTGTCGATCGTCTAGAATGGTGGTTTCGACGGTTCTCATCGGCGCCCATTTTAGTTCCCGGGGCGCTCGGGTCGCCCATTCGCCATCGCACCGCCTAGTCCACAGATGCTTGAAAGTATTCCCAAGTACCTGGTGCCGTTCGATCCGAAGCGCGTGCCCCACCGTTTCACTGACGTGCTCGTCATCGGGGGTGGGCTGGCCGGATTGCGCGCCGCGCTGGCCGTGCCCCAGGATCAATCGGTGTTGGTCGTCACCAAGAGCGGACTGCGGCAATCCAACAGCAACTATGCGCAGGGCGGCATCGCCGGCGTGCTGGATCCAGAGGATCGGTTCGAAGACCACATTGCCGACACGCTTGCCGCCGGCTGCGGCCTGTGCGACCAGGAAGTGGTCGAGATGGTGGTCCGCGAAGCGCCGGACCGAATCAATGAGCTGATCGAATGGGGTACGAACTTCGATCAGGTCTCCGGCGTCCTCGACCTGGGTCGCGAAGGCGGCCACAGCCATCATCGCATCGTACACGCCTTGGGCGATGCCACGGGAAAGGAACTGATGCGGGCCGTGATCAACCGGGCCTGCGGCATGCCTAACATCGAAACGCTCGAAGACTCCTTCACGCTCGATCTGCTGACGCACGACGGAGCGTGCCGCGGCGCGCTCGTTTGGAGTCAACAAAGCGGCAAGACCTGTGTCTGGGCGAAGCAGACGATTCTGTGTACCGGCGGAACTGGCCAGGTGTTCCGCGAAACGACCAATCCCGACGTTGCGACCGGCGACGGATTGGCGATTGCGTATCGCGCCGGGGCCGAACTGCGCGATATGGAGTTCGTGCAGTTCCATCCCACGGTACTCTACATCGCCGGCAGTAGCCGCAGCCTGATCACCGAGACGATGCGGGGCGAAGGCGCGCGGCTGGTCGATAGAAACGGTCATGGCTTCATGACCGATTTCGACCCGCGGGGCGAACTGGCACCACGCGACATCGTGAGCCGTGCGATCGTCACCCAGATGGAGCGGACGCGCGCACCGAATGTGTTTCTCGATCTGACACATTTGGACGCGGACTTTGTTCGATCGCGGTTTCCGGGGATCGCCGCCAAGTGTGCCGAGTTTGGACTGGATATCACACGGGATCGCATCCCCGTCCGCCCCGGGGCGCATTACATGATGGGGGGCGCTACGGTCGATGCCGACGGGCGGACCACATTGCCCGGCTTGTGGGCGGCGGGCGAATGCACGTCGAGCGGGTTGCACGGGGCGAACCGCCTGGCGTCGAACAGTTTGCTCGAAGGCATGGTCTTCGGGGCGCACGCCGGAGCCGGGGCCGCGCGCGAAGCCGCCCGGCACGACGACGAGTTGCGCGCCGCGCCGATCTCCAATCCAACCATCGAAGACGGTGCCGAGAGCCTGAACCTAGGCGACATCCGCAATGCGCTGAAGAGCCTGATGGGACGCAACGCCGGCGTGCGCCGCGATCGCGAGCATCTGGACGAAGCGGCCGAATCGATCGATCGATGGTGCAGTTACGTATTGCCGCGGCAGTTTCCCGACACGGGTGGGTGGGAACTACAGAACATGCTCACCGTGGCACGCATCATCATCGAAGCGGCCCGCACCCGCGAGGAAACACGGGGCGTCCACCTGCGCGGCGACTTTCCCGAGCGCGACGACACGCACTGGCAGCGGCGGATCGCGTTTCGGCGTGGGACGTGACCGATCGACCGCGCGGCGCAGCACGCAACTTGTGGCAGCGGCCGTGCGCGACACGGCTAGCCGCGGCGTAGACGCCGATTGCGCCACACCGCCGCGAACAAGCCAACAAGCCCGATCGACGCCAGGGCGCACGTAGACGGCTCCGGCACGATGATGACGTCGTCGATGGAGAACTCCTGCCCGCCGACGATCATCGACGTAATATTACCCGTCAGGGTTACGCGCCCCAAGTCGCCCGAGATGGTCGAGCCCAACGAGTCGACCGTCACGTTGGCCCCGCCGAGCGTGGCCGGCAGCGAGAAGAAGGACGAGACGTTTGCCAGGTCGCCATTGACCCGCAGGTTCAAATTGCCCCCGAACTCGCCAAACAAAAAGCTCAACTCCGATGCCGGTCCGGGCAACTGGAAGTCGAGGTTGACGTTGCCCATGAACATGTAGTTGCCGGATCCGCCGGCGGTCGAGAATGGGTTGGCCACGGAGTCCAACACCGTTGCCGATCCGGACGTCGTGCTGCCCGACGGCAGGAGGAAAAACTCGGCCAGTTGCACGGGCACGCCGTTGGTGACGAACGAGTCGGGAATCGTCGGCGTGCCGGCGTTCAGATCGTACTGCTGGCCGAGGGGCAAGTCCTCGAAGTCCAGCGTGGTTGCATGTGCCGGCAGGCAAATGAACGACACAGCCAGAAATGCGAGCAAGGACGCGCCGGCGCGGGCCAGCACGAAAGTAGGTCTATCCACGGAAGCCACCCATCGAGTGTGAAAACGAATCGATCGAGACGGAACGTTGTAACGTCAGGCGAAACGTGTTTTCACGAGCGGCCTCCGGATAAACGAATTCGACCAGCCGGGCGGTGAGTTGCGGGGCAGGTCGACTACCGTGGGTCATGGTACCACGGCCGACATTGGGGTGACAAGTAATTTTTCTAGTTTGCCACCTCTTTCCTAGGGGATTCGACCGTCGGTCGCGGTCGGCGCGTACGCGCGCGTCAGTTTCCTCTAACGCGACGACACACGGTGGCAGCGGCGGATCGCGTTTCGGCGGCATTCATAAGGCGCTTCGGCCAATTCGTGGCATCGTGCTTGTGGTTTCACTAGAATCCGCCAAATTCAGATCCGAAGCGGTGGAGCGATCCCCTTCAACGAACTGTTTGGTGTGAAGATCTGTTGGTGTGAATCGACTCTCGCACCTCGGGAGGACGCGGCGGATGCGTTCGGCAGTGCCTCAGATCGTGCGCACCGTGGCGACGATCGCCGTCGTGTTACTGATGCAATACGGGTTGGCGCAGGTCGACGCTCCGTATCGGCCAAGCGTCATCAGTGCGTTGGTCGTGGCCTCGTTGACCATCACGTGTGGCCTGGCCAGCGTGTGGGTCGCCATCGGCCGCGACGGTTTCTTGCTCCGGTTAGCGACATTTCTGATCGCGTTCTTTGGGAATTGGCAATTCCTGCGCCAATGGGACGTGAGGGCGGAGTCCGAGATGATTCTGGCCTTTTGGGTACAGGCCGTGACGATCATCGGTGTGCTGACTCTGATGCGCGTCGTGCGGTTCACCACGACGCGTTCGTCGGTAGCCACCCTGTCAACGCTGTCGATCGGCAGCGAGATACCGCGGTTCTCTGTACGCGACATCATGCTGCTGACCGTGCTAGTGGCCGTGGCACTGGGAGTGGTCACGCGGATGCAGTCGCTCAGTGTGCGCCAGGATACGCAGATCGTCGCGTGTGTGGTTGGCGCGATCCAGGCCGGGATTTCGCTTAGCGCCGTGGTGTCGGTGCTGGTGTTTCGTTATTGGATATTGCCGTCTGTCATGCTGATTGCCGGGAGTCTTCTGCTGGGTTGGGGCGTCAGCGTCGCGCTGCGCTACGACACGGCCGCGGCCATGGTTGCGATCAGCGTCCCGGCAGCGGTCCAGGTCTTCGTGTTGGGCGCGACTCGGATTTCCGGATACCGATTCGTGCGGCGCACCCAAGCGTTCGCCGACCCGGGCGAAGCCGCTGCCTGATAGCGTCCGAAGCCAGCCAGGCAGCCGCATTTTGGACAGCCGGATTTGTGATCGTCACAAACGGCCGAGGCAATACAAGATGGCCGGGCTGGCCTGCGGCTGCCCAACCGGGTGGCGGTGTCCCGTTCGCGGGGAAATCGGCCTGAATCGGCGGCCGGCGGGCCAAATTGCTCATTTTCGCGGGCCGTGTCGATCCAAATCCGTCCACGTTGCGTAAGTCTGGACAGGGGACCGGCGTTCGTTGTAACTTCTTAGGCTGCATACCGCGAACGAGTGGCTCCTGGCGAGCGAGTCCATCGGCGACCCTCCGGAGAGGCTGTCCCGCGATGCCGCGGTTCTCGACACCAGCAATCGCAAGCCGGTGGATGCCCCGACGGAACCCTCGAGTTCGGTGCCACGTTATCCCCAACCCCTGCGCCCCAGCGGAGTAGTTGATCGATGAGCGAAGACCACGGGCCGGCCATGATCGAGGCGATCGGGCTGACCAAGTACTACGGCGATTTCGCCGCCGTCGAAGACGTATCCTTCCGCATTCCCCAAGGACAAGTCGTCGCCTTCCTTGGCCCCAACGGTGCTGGAAAGAGCACGACGATGAAGTTGCTGACCGGCTATTTGGCTCCGTCCAGCGGCGTGGCCCGAATCGCCGGCCACGACATGACGACGGATCGATTGGCCGGATCGCCCCGCTTGGGCTATCTGCCGGAGAACGGCCCGCTCTATCCGGACATGACGCCGCGCAGCCTGTTGGAATTCTTTGCCGACGCGCGCGGCATGTCGGCGGCGAGCAAGCGCGAGCGAATCAACGCCGTCGTCGAGCTGTGTGCGCTGCAAAGCGTGATCGGCAAGGCGATCGGCAAGTTGTCCAAGGGCTATCGACAGCGCGTGGGCATGGCGCAGGTGTTGTTGCACCAACCGGACGTGCTGATCCTCGACGAGCCGACCGCCGGTCTGGATCCGAACCAGATCCGTGACGTACGCGAAACGATTCGCACGCTGGGCAAGAGCAAGACGATTCTATTATCGACGCACATCTTGCAGGAGGTCGAAGCGATCGCCGGTCGCGTGTTGTTCATCAACGAAGGGCGGCTGGTGTTCGACGGATCCGTGGCAGAGTTCAGAGCCGACGGACGCGAGCTGGACGCGCGCTTCCACCAGTTGACCACCGAAACCGTCTAGGACGCGCTGGTTGTTTGACTTGCCAGAACCTCTGTTGACAGACCGACCGTCTGAGCAAAGACAACGAGACCGCGACAGAACAAGACATTAAACACCGGCCGTAACGTCGCCGGCTGATACCAATCCAATCCCATTCATCTTTTCCTGCTTGTCATTTCAGGTCGAAGCCATGAAACCCAACGTCATTAGCGCGATTTTCAAACGAAACTTCGTCAGCTATTTCAGCAACCCAACCGGGTACGTGTTCATTTGCGTATTCGTATTGCTCAGTTCGTTCGCGGCCTTCTGGCCAAACGAGTTCTTCAACGCGAATCTGGCAAACCTGGACCAGCTCAACCAGTACTTGCCGTACATCCTGCTGGTCTTCGTGCCGGCGATCACGATGAGCATCTGGGCCGACGAGCGCCGGCAGGGGACCGACGAGTTGCTGCTTACGATTCCGGCCGGCGACTTCGACGTCGTGCTGGGGAAGTTCCTGGCGGCCGTGGCGATCTACACCGTTTCGCTCGCGTTTTCTCTGGTGTCCAACTACTGCGTGCTGGACTACCTGGGCGATCCCGACTTAGGGCTGCTGTTGGCAACCTATTTCGGATACTGGGTTGTCGGGCTGGCGATGCTGTCGATCGGCATGGTGGCGTCGTTCCTCACCGGGAACCTCACGGTAGGTTTCATCCTCGGTGCGCTGTTCAACGCCCCGCTGGTTTTCGCATCGGCGGCGCCCTCCTGGATGCCGGTATTGCGACGATTGAGCATCAGCGAACAGTTCAACGACTTTTCACGTGGCGTGATCAGCCTGGCCAGCGTTGGCTATTTTCTGGCGATCGTGGCCCTGATGTTGTACTTGAGCGTCGTGCTCATCGGCCGGCGTCATTGGCGCGGCGGACCCGAAGGCCGATCGGTTGCGGGTCACTATGCGGTGCGCTTCCTGGCTCTCGTGGCTGTCGTGATTTCGCTCAACGCGTTTTTGTCGCGCCATGATCGACTTCGCGTGGATGCCACGACGGAGCGACTCAGTTCGTTGGCGCCGCAAAGCTTGGAGTTGATTTCCAACCTGGAAAACGAACGGCCCGTGGTTGTCGAGTATTTCATCAGCCCCGAAGTGCCCGAGGCCTACGTGCAAACACGCCTCAACCTGCTTTCCACGTTGCGGGAATTGGAGGCGGCGGCCGGCGACAAGTTGCGCGTGATCGGCAACGACGTCGAGCTGTTCAGCGAGGAAGCGACGCGGGCCGAACAGCAGTTCGCCATTCGCCCCGTGCCCGTCGAATCGCGCACGCGGGGCGCTCGCACCCGCGAAGAAATCTTCATGGGCCTGGCATTCACTTGCGGGCTCGACAAGGTTGTGGTTCCGTTTCTCGACAAGGGAATTCCGGTCGAATACGAACTGGTGCGCTCGATCGCAACGGTGAGCCAGCAGACGCGCAAGAAGATCGGCGTGCTCACGACCGACGCGAAACTGTACGGTTCGTTCGATCAGCAAACCTTCACGCCGACGCGCAATGAATTGATCATCGACGAACTGGAGAAGCAGTACGAGGTGGTGCAGGTCGATCCCAATAGTCCGATCACCGAGCGGTTCGACGTGCTGTTGGCGGCGCAACCTTCGTCGTTGACGCCGCCGCAGATGGACAACTTCATTGCCGCGGTCAAGAGCGGCCAGCCGACCGCGATCTTTGAGGACCCAATGCCGTGGATCGCCCCTGACGTGCCGGGAACCACGGCGCCCAAACAACCGCCCGGCGCGGGCAACATGTTCATGCAACAGCGGCAGCCGCCGCAGCCCAAGGGCGACATCAACAAGCTGTGGGCCCTGTTGGGCGTCGACTTCAGCGGCGAAAACGTGATCTGGCAAGACTACAATCCGATGCCGAAGCTGACTGATTTCATTACCCGTGAATGGGTCTTCGTCGACTATGGAAGCGGGGCGCCGCAACCGTTCAATCTCGACAGCCCCGCGACCAAGCAATTGCAGCAGGTGTTGTTCCTGTTCCCGGGTTCGGTCAGCGGCTTGAACTCTTCGCCCTTGAAATTCACCGAATTGGTTTCCACGAGCGATCGGACGGGCACCGTGCGTTACGATCAGATCTTCGAGCCGTCGTTCATGGGCCAACCACGGATGAATCCGAACCTGTCGCTGGTGGAACGGCCCAGCAACGAGAAGTACGTTCTGGCGGCACACATCACCGGAAAGCCGAAGACCGAAAACATCCCGATGCACGATCAGGGCGCCGAGACCGATGCGGCCGATGCGCCATCCGAGAAGTCGGCCAACGACGCTTCCAAGGCATCGCCAACCGGCGACTCCGACGCAAAGGACGAGCCTGCCGCCGAGGGCGAAGCCGCCGACGCCAAGGCCGATCCCGAGATTAACGTCGTGGTCGTCGGCGACATTGATTGCCTCTACGGTGCCTTTTTCGCGCTGCGTGCCCGGGGCGATGATCCCGACAACGAATTCGAGTTTCAATTCGACAACGTCCCGTTCGTGTTGAACGTGCTTGACGTATTGGCCGACGACGATCGATTTGTCGAGATCCGCACGCGGCGGCCCGCGCACCGCACGCTGACCACGATCACCGCCGAGACGGAAGCCGCCCGCGAGCTGGCCGACGACGCGCGCGAAAAGTTTGTTAAAAAGTTCGAAACAGAACGGGCCAAAGCGCAGAAGAAGTTCGACGACCGTATTGCCGAGTTGAAGAAGCGCGAAGGCTTGGACCAGCAGCAGGCGATGATCGAGATCCTGCAAGCGCAGCAGGTTGGCCAACTGCGGCTGGATAGCCGCGTCGAGCAACTGAAGCGCGACCGGGATCAGCAGATCAAAGAGATCGAGAGCCAATCCGCGCAGCGGGTTCGGGAAGTGCAAGATCGCTACAAGCTGTGGGCCGTTTTGCTGCCGCCCATTCCGCCGTTGATCGTGGCGTTTGTCGTGTTTTTCAATCGCCGGGCCAGTGAGCGCGAGGGCGTGTCGAAGTCGCGGTTGCGTTAGCGGCCGCTCGCGCGAATGAAATCGCGGACCATTGTTGTTACCGAGAAACGTTTTTTGAATACACGAACAAACCGCCGGCAGCGTGAGCGACGCGAAGTGCAACGCGCTCGCAACGACTACCCGGCGCATTTCCTGACGAAGGTGTGATCGATGGAAAACCAAGAAAGTCGTAAGACCGCGATCTATGTCCTAGTGGCCGGCATGGCGTTGCTGGTTGCCTGGGAGCCATGGCGACCCGCCCCGCCCGACCACAGCGCCCCGCCCGAAGTCGGCACGAAGCTGTTCGAGACGTTCAAGGATCCGTTGGCCGCCAAGAGCCTGGAAGTCGTCCGCTTTGACGAAGACACGGCGACGATCCATCCGTTCAAAGTGGCGCAGATCGACGGCGTGTGGTCGATCCCCTCACACAGCGGCTATCCGGCCGACGCTCAGGACCACATGGCCGAAGCCGCCACGTCGTTAATCGACTTGGAAATCCTGGGCATGGTCAGCGACAGCCCCGGCGATCAGGAACTGTACGGCGTGGTCTCGCCCGATCCGCAAACGCTGCGCTCCGGAATGACCGGCGTGGGTACGCGCGTCTCGCTCAAAGATAAGAAAGACAAAGTCCTGGCCGACCTGGTCGTGGGCAAACAGGTCAAAGACCAGCCACAGTTGCGCTACGTCCGCGAGGCGGATCGCGACCTGATCTATGTCGTGAAGCTCAACACCGATCGGTTTTCGACGAAGTTCGAGGACTGGATCGAAGAAGACCTGCTCAAGCTCAACGCGTTCGACGTGCGCAATGTTTCGCTCAACGACTACTCGATCCAGGAGGCTCCGACGGCCCAGGGTCGAATGGGCCTGCGCATGAATCCGCGCTCGAAGATGACGTTGGCCTACGACGACACGAAGTCGACCTGGAGCCTTGTCGAAATGTCCGAGGTCGACGGGCAGGGCCAACCCGTGCCGACAACGCTGGGCGAAGGCGAAGAACTCGACAACGAGAAGTTAAACGCGTTGAAATCGGCGCTGGACGATTTGCAGATTGTCGACGTCCAACGCAAACCGAAAGGTCTGAGTCAGGATCTGCGGGCCAGTGACGAGTTTGTTAAAGACAACGAAGCGCAGGCCTCGCTCATCTCGCGCGGGTTTTATCCCGTGCCCGTCGACGATCACGTCGAAGTGTACTCCAGCGAGGGCGAAGCCACGTGTACCACCAAAGACGGTGTGCGCTATGTGCTGCGGTTCGGGCGGATCGCCGGTGGGCTCGATACGAGCGATGAGGGGGCGGAGCAGGGCGAAGGCGAAGACGCCGAACCCAAGAGCGACCCATCGCTGAACCGCTTCTTGTTCGTCATGGCGCAGTTCGACGAGAGCCAGATTCCCAAGCCCGAACTCCAACCGGTGCCCGGCGCCGAGGGGACGGATGAGAATCCGCCCGCCGAGGACCAACCTGCCGAGGAAAAGCCGGCCGACGAAGCCAAGTCGGACGACGAGAGCACGCCGCAGGACGATGCGGAGCCGACCAGCGACGAGCCCGCATCCGAGGATGCGTCGAGCGATACGCCCGACGAAGAGTCCGTGCCCGAAACAAAGACCGCGGCGCAAGAAGAGTCGAACGACCCGGCCGATGCGACGGAAGCAAAGGAGCCTGACGATGCGGGCGAGCCGGCGGAACAGCCGGCAAGCGCTGCCGCCGAGGCCCCCGCGGAATCGGACGACAAGGGAGAGGGCGACGCCTCCGACGAAGCGAAGTCCGACGACGCGCCAAAGTCGGCGGCCACCCCGTCTCCAGAAGAAGTGGAGCGCGTGGCCATCGAACGTGAGAACAAGCGCCGTCAGGAAGAATACGACGAAGCGGTGAAGAAGGGCCAGGACAAGGTCAACGAGCTGAACGACCGGTTCGCCGACTGGTACTTCATTATCTCTGACGATGTGTACCAGAAGATCCACATCGGTCGCGACGACGTCGTCAAGAAGAAGCAAGTCGAAGACGCCGTCGACGCGTTGGGCGACCCCGAGTTGAAGGACCTTCAGCAGGGGCTCGACGCGAAGTAGCCTCTGGCTGACGGCTGCTTTCGCGGCGCACGCTTGTCGCTCGTTGCCGCCATCGACGAAATGGCGATCGATTCAGGCAGCGAACGTCGCGCGGCCTACATGCCTAGTCCGACGCGTCGGCGCCCAATTCGCGGAGAAACTCAAGCGTAAAGATGCCTGTATCGTGCCCATCGCTGAAGGCGATGGCATAGGCATAGTTGCCGACCGGTCGCATGCCCAGCACTTTCAGCGGTTGGGCTTCGGCCTTGGAGATGACTTGCAGCCCGCCTGTTGGCTGCGGGGGCGCGGCCCGCTGTTCTCGGCACGTCGCGCAGGGGCACCGCGAGCGGAGCGTGCCGAACGGAATCGAGTGCGACTGGCCATCGCTCCATTCGATGCGCAGCCGGTTGCCTTCTTGCAGCTCGAGCTTGGTCGGTTGAAGGTTCATCGTTTAGCCTTTGCCCCAGCATCGTCGGTTATTTCGCGCAGTGCCTGCAACAGCCGATCGACTTCGCCGATCGTGTTGTAGTGCAACAGGCCCAGCCGCACGAGTCCATCCGGTTCGAGGTCGAGCGCTTCGGTCAGTTCCAGTGCGTAGAAGTGCCCATGCCACACGAAGATGCCCCGCCGGCCCAACCGTTCGGCCAATTCAGCGCAGGACATGCCGCGATGCGTGATCGAAACCGTAGGCACGCGCTGGTCGAGCCTGGTTGGATCGGTAATTCCCCACACGCGCACTTGCGGCAACCGCGACAGTCCGTCGAGCAGACGACCGCACAGTTCCCGCTCGTAAGCTCCGATCTGCTCGAACGCGGAGGCTAGTGCACCGCGGCGATTGCTTGTCGCCGGCGCGAGCGAACGTCCCAAGTCGGCCAAGTATTCGATCGCTGCCGCCACGCCGGCGATGCCCTCGTGGTTTTGCGTACCGGTCATCCATTTGTCCGGCAGGTCGTTTGACGCGGGGCGGACTTTGTACGCCGCCAGCGATTCGAGCAATTCCGGGCGACCCCACAAGATACCGACGTGCGGCCCGAAGAACTTGTAGGCAGAGCAGGCCATAAAGTCGCAGTCCCATGCAGGGACGTCGATCAAGGCGTGCGGCGCGAAGTGGACCGCGTCGACGAACACGTGAGCTCCGGCGTCGTGGGCCAGCCGGCAGATTTCGCGAATCGGATTGATCGTGCCGACGGAGTTCGAGGCGCTGCCGACGGCGACCAGCCGCGTACGCTCGTTGATGGCCGCGCGCAGTTGGTCCAGATCGAGCGTGCAATCTTCGGGTCGAAAATCGACGCGCCGGATCGTTGCACCGGCATCGCGCGCCGCCAGGACCCACGGGCTGACGTTGGCGTCGTGGTCCAATCGCGTGACGACCACCTCATCGCCCTCGTTCCAAGTTCGCGCCAGAGCCCGGCTGAGGGCGAACGTGAGCGTAGTCATGTTCGGGCCAAAGATCGTACTCTCGGGCGAGTCGACGCCCAGCAAGTCGGCAACGGCCCGGTGTGCGTCGGCGAGCATCGCGTCGCTTTGGCGGCTTGTCTCGAACAATCCACCGTGGTTGGCATTGGTTTGCCCAAGATACGTGCCGATCGCGTCGATGACGCGCTGCGGCACCTGGCTTCCCGCGGGGCCGTCCAGATAGACCGCGGGCTGCCCGTCGACGTGCCGCGCAAAGGCCGGAAACTGGTCCCGGCAAGCGTCGATGGGAAACGGTTGGCGGCTGACGGTGGTCATGCGTGGGTCTTTGTCGGTGTCACGGCTCAACCGCGCTCTGGGGATCGATGCGCAACTGCGCTGGGCAAGAGAGTTGCTGGTCGACGTCTTTCCAATCGGTCACGAACATGCAGCCCGGACTGTGCGTGATGGCCAATTCGCAGCCGGCGTTGAGCAGCGCCAATTGCGGTGTCACGCCACAGGCCCAGAACACCGGCACGTCGTCTCGTCGAATTGTGACCGCGTCGCCAAAGTCGGGCTGCGCCAGGTCAGCGATCCCCAGTTCCGCCGGGTCGCCCACGTGGATCGGCGCGCCGTGCTGCGTGGGATACAAGCTGGTGATGGCCTGTACCTGATCGACCTGGTTGGCCGGAAAAGGGCGCATGCTGACGACCAGGTTCCCGGCAAATCGGCCCACGGGCTTGCAGGCGTGCTTGGTGCGATACATCGACACGTTGCGCCCTTGGTCGAGATGCCGCACGCTGATCCCGCTGTTGACCAGCGCGTTTTCGAACGTGAACGAACAGCCCAGCAGAAACCCAACCAGATCATCGCGCCAGAGGTCTCGCACGTCGGTCGGTTCGTCCGGCTGTTGTGCGCCGTTTCGAAAGACACGGTAGCGCGGCACGTCGGTCCGCAGGTCGGCCGCCGGGGCGCACTGGCTCGGTTCTGGATCGCCGCGCTGCGTCTGTTCCAAGAGTGGACATGCGCGCTGGTTCAAGCGACAGAACTCGGCGAAGTCAACCGCGTCGTCCACTGGCACGATCACGACGTTGGCTTGCACGTATCCGCGCGCTAATCCGGCTGTCGGGCCGGTCCATTGGCCGGCTCGGATTGCCGCGCGCAGCGTCGCGGCCGAAGCACTGGCAAGTTGTTCTGGATTGGTCATGTCCGCTGGGAATTGCATCGTTCGTCGATGAAGCGTTTGCCCTTGCCTTCGACGCGCGGCAAACTGCCGGGTGTCACCGTGCGCACTTCGACTTTTAGCCCCAGCCGCAGACGCAGTTCGTCGGCAACGCGCGCTGGATCGTTCAGCCGATCTTCGATCTCGACGACCAACTGGTCCATTTCGGCGACGGTGCGGGCCGTCATGCGGTATTCCACGACTTCCGGAAAACTGCGCAGAATCTGCTCCAACGAACTCGGAAAGATGTTCACACCGCGAATTACCATCATGTCGTCGGATCGGCTCAGCACGCCGCCTTCGAGGAACACGAAACGATTGTCGCCGGCGTGCTGCCAACTGGGGCGTACCAGGTCGCCGGTGCGATAGCGAATGATTGGGCAGCCGGCGCGGCCGAGATTGGTCAGCACCAATTCGGCCAATTCTCCCTCGGCGGCCGGTTCCCCCGTCTTGACCGATCGAAACTCCGCCAGAAAGTCGTGCTCGTTGACGAACAGGCCGTGGCCGCGCAAGTCGCCATAGCCCCACGGGCCCACTTCGCTGGCGCCGCTATGATCCAAGACACATGCTTTCCAGGCCGACTCGATGCGCTCGCGCGTAGCCGGGACGGAACCTCCCGGTTCGCCGGCCAGCACCAACTGGCGCACGTCCAATTCGCCCACGTCGATCTGATGTTCGGCCGCCACTTCGGCCAGGTGGAGCGCATAGCTGGGCGTGCAGAAGATGACCGTGATTTTCGTCGTCCGCAGCAGTTCGAGCCGGGCCAGCGTGTTGATTCCTCCGCCGGGCACGACCAGACATCCCCGCGTGACCGCGGCATCGAACGCGCTCCAAAAGCCGATGAACGGCCCGAACGAGAATGCCATCAACACTCGGTCCGACGGCCCGATTTCGGCCGCATCGAGCACGAACTGCCAACAGTCGATCCACCAGTTCCAATCCTCGGGCGTGTCGAGCACGACCAGCGGTCGACCGTGCGTTCCCGACGTTTGGTGATAGCGCGTGTAGTGTTCGATGGGATAGGTCAAGTTCGCGGCCATGCTGCCGGGCCGCGACGACGCGGCCAACTCGTCCTTGAACGTGAACGGAAAATCAAGGAATTCGTCGAACGATCGAAGCGGCCCGTTCGCATCCTGCAACTGCTCGGACGAGATGCCCCTGAGCTTCTCCGCGTAGAAGCGGTTCTCTGGCAGAATGGCCTTCAGCAGCCCGTTGAGTCGCGCCAACTGATGCCGCTTGAGCGCCTCTTCATCGAGCGACTCCACCGCGCGACGGTCTTCTCGTGTGTGGGACGTCATGCTTCAAATCATAGAATCCGGCGGCATCGCTGACCAGCGGGCGAATCGAGAGCCGCAGGCGCAAAATGACCTGCGCGTCGAACAATCCGCTTGTTAGAATCACGTGGCCTGCCGCTGCGCGCCGAATCGCTCGAATCGCCCACCACCGAACTGTCGATCCATGTCCGACGCTCCTCACAAAGCTTCACTCGCGGTCATCTTTCTTACCGTATTCATCGATCTGCTGGGCTTTGGCATGGTATTGCCATTGCTGCCGATCTATGCCAAGGACTTCGCCGAACAACTCGGGCTAGAGCCCGGACACACGCGGATCGGCGTGCTCATCGGACTGCTGATGTCGAGCTTCTCGATCATGCAGTTCCTGGTTGCGCCGCTTTGGGGCCGACTTTCCGACCGCATCGGTCGACGCCCGGTGCTGATGATCGGGCTGGGCGGCTCGGTGGTTTTCTACACGCTGTTTGGCGTGGCCACCGTGATGAAGAGCCTGCCGCTGCTGTTCGCCTCGCGGATTGGTGCGGGCGTCGCCGGCGCCACGATCTCGACCGCGCAGGCCTACATCGCCGACGCCACCACGCTCAAAACGCGCGCCCGCGGGATGGCGCTCATCGGCGCCGCGTTCGGGCTGGGATTTACGTTCGGGCCGATGTTCGGATACCTGGCCGTTCCCAGCGGCACGGGCGATCCCGGGCCCGGTCCGGGCTACGCGGCCGCCGCGCTATCGGCCTTCGCGCTGGCGTTGGCCTATTTCAAGCTGCCCGAAAGCCTTCGTCCCCAGAGCCACGCCCAACGGCCGCACTGGTTCGACGTGGCTTCATTGCGCGGCGCGGTGGCGATTCCGGCAGTCGGTTTGATGCTGGCCACGATCTTCATCAGCGTCTTTTCGTTTGCCAACCTCGAGTCGACGCTGTCATTGATGATCGACGCCGACGACGTTGGCTACGCGTTCGACTTTCGCCAGGTGTGTCTCACCTATGCCTATATCGGACTGGTGCTGACGATCGTGCAGGGAGGCATCGTGCGCCAGGTGGCCACGCGGCTGCCCGAAAGCCTGATGGCCAGCGGCGGTGCCGTGGTTGAGGTGATCGGCTTCGTTGTCCTGGCACGCGCTGCGGTCTATCCGTCGCTTCAGATGCTGCTGGTTGGGTTGGCGATCGTGGTAACCGGATTCGCGTTTGTCACGCCGTCGCTCAATTCGCTCCTGTCACGGTGGACCGATCCCACGAAACAGGGCGGAATCCTGGGGATTGGCCAAAGTATTTCGGCGCTGGCGCGCATCTTGGGCCCGCTGGTGGGCGTGCCGTTGTTCGAGAATCGAGCGCTGGCCGAAGACCTGGGGCTCAAGGCGGCACAAATGCCGCTGGTGCTCGCTACCGTGCTGACGACCGTGTCCATCGCGTTGATTCTGATTGCCACCAGCCGCGGGCGCGATTTTCACTGCGACGCCGACGCCGCGCCCTCGGAATGAGCTTGGGCGGCGATCGCGTACCAGCCGCGTGTTGGGCCCGACCAATCACCGCGCCGCGCGGTCACAGTCATGCTTCGCCAAAGCCGCCGCCGCCGGGCGTTTCGATCGTCAGCACGTCGCCAGCTTGCGCCTGGAATTGTGCCAAGGCCGGCAGCGTTTCGGTCGAACCGTCAACGCGCACAAGCGTGTTGCGACCTAACTCGCCGGGCGAGCCGCCTTGCAAGCCGTAAGGAGCGTACGGACCGCGGCGCTGGGAAAGAATCGACACTTCCAACGGGCGCAGGAATTCGATCCGCCGGATGACGCCGTTGCCGCCGAAGTGCTTACCCGCGCCGCCCGAACCGCGACGAATCGCAAATTCGCGCACGCGCACCGGGTAGCGACGTTCGAGCACTTCCGGGTCGGTCAACCGTGTGTTGGTCATGTGCGTGTGTACCGCGTCCGCGCCCGCGGATTGCCGCGTGGCGCCCGAACCACCGCAAATCGTTTCGTAATAACCGAAGGTGGCGTCGCCGAACAGAACGTTGTTCATGGTGCCCTGGCTGGCGGCCGCCAGTCCGAACGCGCCGAGCAACACGTCCACGACGCGCTGCGACGTTTCGACGTTTCCCCCAACGACCGCGGGACAATCCTTAGCCCGGGCCTGCTCCTGTGGATTGAGCAGTCCGGGCGGGATGACCACGTCGACCGGTGCCAAGACGCCCTGGTTGAGCGGGATGTCTTCGTCCAGCAGACATCGCAAGACATAGAGCACCGCGGCCGTCGTGATCGCGCGATTGGCATTCAAGTTGCCCGAGTTGACCGGGCCCGTGCCAGTGAAGTCGATCGTGGCGTGATCCCCGTCGATGGTGACGGTGACGGCGATCGGCGTGCCGTCGTCCAGATGGTCGACAAACGGGTAGCTGCCCGGCGTAATCCGCTCGAGCGAAGCGCGCACCTTTTGCTCGGCGGCCGCTTGGATGTGGTTCATGTACGCGGTGACGACCGGTAGCGTGTAGCGCTGGACGAGCCGCGCCAGATCGCCGGCGCCGCGATGGTTGGCGGCCACCTGCGCGGCGACGTCGGCCAGATTGGCATCGACCGAGCGTGTCGGATAGGGGCCGAACAGCAGCAATTCGCGAAACGCGTTCCACTGGGCGGTTCCCGCGTCGACCAACTTGAAATTGCGGATCAGCACGCCTTCTTCGCTCAGGTTTTGCGAGAAGGGCGGCATCGACCCTGGCGAGATTCCGCCCATTTCCGCATGGTGGGCGCGGCTGGCGGTGAAGAACAGGATCCGGCCCTCGTCGCCATGAACCGGCGTGACGACCGTGATGTCGGGCAGGTGCGAGCCGCCGCGATACGGATCGTTCGTCACGAAGACGTCGCCCGAGCCCATCGTTGGATTATCGGCAATCACGCGGCGCACCGTCTCGGCCATCGCGCCCAGATGGACCGGCATGTGCGGCGCGTTGACGACCAGGTCGCCCGTCGGAGTGAACAATGCGCAGCTAAAATCAAGCCGCTCCTTGACGTTTACGCTGCTCGACGTGTTGCGCAACGTAATGCCCATCTGCTCGGCGATGGCGGCGAACTGATTGTTGAAAATCTCCAGCATGACCGGATCGGCGGCGGTGTCGACGGTCGCTGCCGGAGCTTGGTCGGACGATTCGTAAACCAGCAACTCGCCCCCGGAGAGTACTTCGGCTCGCCAGTTCGGATCGACGAGCGTGGTGGAAGCCGTTTCGCAGACAATCGCCGGACCGTGGATTTGGTCGCCCGGCTTGAGGTTCGCCCGATCGAACACTTGGGTCGCAACGAGCTGACCGTCGAAGTACGAGTCGACCGAGCGCGTGGCAACGGCCGGACGCGTCTCGACGCGGCGCGATTCGTCAAGAGCCGTCGACGTATGACCCCGCGCTTCGACGCGCAGGGCCACGACTTCGAGGGCGCGATCTTCGTGGACGTAGCCGTAGAGCTTCTGGTGCTCGGCCGAGAAGGCCGCTTCGCAGGCCGGCGTGGGGTTTTCTATCGGGCTGGCGACCACCAACGAGGCGTCGACGCCCTGATAACGCAATTCCACAAGCCGTGTTACGGTGATCCGGCCCGCGGGAATCCCTTCGGCCATGACGCCTTCGACCGCTTGCTCTTCCAAGCGCGTATACTCGACGGACAGTTCTTCCAACACGCCGGTGGTCAACGTGCGATACACGCCGCATACGGCATGCCGCTCGACGTCGGCCAGGCCGATCCCGTAGGCACTGAGTAATCCGGCATGCGGATGATGGAGAATCTTGCGAATGCCTAGTTCGCGCGCCGCGGCACAAGCGTGTTGGCCGGCCGCTCCGCCGAACGGCACCAGCACATAGTCGCGTGGGTCGCATCCCTTGGCGACCGAAATGGATCCAATGGCCTTGGCCATGTTGGCGTTGGCCACGCGGAAATAGCCCTCGGCCAGTTCGAGCCGTTCGTAGCGGCGTCCGGTCGCCGTTTCGATTTGTTCAATCAGTTCATCGAGGCGGTGTTCTGCCGCGAGCCGACCGCGGGGAACGGGAAACCGAGCCGGCGGAATCTTTCCCAAAACAAAGTTGACGTCCGTCACGCTGAGCGGCCCGCCGCGACCATAACACGCCGGTCCGGGATCGGCCCCGGCGCTGTCCGGCCCGACAACCAGTTTCACGCCGTCGAAGTGACAAACCGATCCGCCACCGGCTGCGACAGTCTCGATGGCCATCATCGGCGCAACGACGCGCACGCCGGCCTTTTCGGTCTCGAATTCCAGCTCGTAACGCCCGTCGAAGCGCGACACGTCGGTGCTGGTTCCGCCCATGTCGAACCCGATCGCCCGGTCGAACCCGGCAGCTTGTGCCACGCGCGAGAATCCGACCACGCCGCCGGCCGGACCGGAGAGGATGCTATCTTTGCCGACAAACGATTCCGCGTCGACCAGGCCCCCGGCCGAGGTCAACATTCGCAGCGAGCCGGTCGCCAGTTCTTCGCGGAGCGCGCGAACATAGCGCCGCAACACCGGATTCAAATAGGCATCCATCACGGTCGTGTCGCCGCGAGAAACGATCTTCACCAGCGGAGCGACGCGGCTCGAGACGCTAACTTCGTCGAACCCGAGTTCGCTGGCCACGTCGGCGACCAGCCGTTCGTGGTCGTCGTTGACGAAGGCGTGCAGCAGGCAAATTGCCAACGATTCGATGCCCTGGCCTTGGAGCGACTCGAGCCGCCTGCGCACGTCGCCACGATCGGGCGCGCGTATCACGTTGCCGTCGGCGTCGATGCGCTCATCGATTTCGACCACGGTAGCAAACAGCGGAATCGGCTTGGTGATCGACAAATCGAACAATCGAGGTCGGTTCTGGTAGCCGATGTGCAGGATGTCGCCAAACCCTTGCGACGTGACCAGGGCCGTCTTGGCACCGCGGCGCGTGATCAGCGCGTTGGTGCCGCGCGTGGTGCCCAGTCGAACGGTGGCCGGCGGAATCGGCTCGGACAATGGCAATCCAAGCAGGTACCGGATCGCGACAATCGGGGCTTCCAGGCGCGAAAAGAGTTCGTAGGCCTGGCCCGCGCGGGGATCGTCGGGCAGCGGCGCGGAGAGGTGCAACCGACCGGACGATCGTTCGAAGCGCGTAACGTCCGACTGCCCGAGCACCTGACCCTCGGCGTTGACCAGCCGGAGCTGAAAGCCGGTCCAGAAGTCGTCGGGATCGGTGGTTCGCGCGGGATCGACGATCACCGAGCGCGACGATTCGGCCCCGACCGATCCCTTAATGACGCCCGAGCTGAGCACTTTGAAGTGGTCGAGCCGCCCGTCCGCGCGGCGCGCGAAATTGTCGGTAAACGTGCCGCCGACGTCGATCCAGAATTCCCAATCGCTCATGGAGTCTTGTTTACCAGCGCACCGACAATGCGCGAAGCAGCGCGGCGCGGAACATCGCGAACGAGCATTGTCGGCACACGAAACAACCCAAAGCGGTTTGACTAGGCCGCGGCCGCTGGGGCAGGGCCTGCGACGTGCGTCGGGCTATTCGGACGCGGGCGGTGCCGGATCGGCGGCCGGAACCTGCACCGGTTCGAAACCGCGCATCTCGGGATTCGATCCTGGCGGCAGGCAGATCATGTTGATCGAAACGATCGTCCCAAACACGTTTTCCTGGTGGCCGAGAAAATTGTTCGGATTGAACAACAGCGGCCGGTGCCAAAACATGCTATAGCCTATCGAATTGATGTAGCGGATCAGGCTGTCGGACTTTTCTGGACGGTCGTTCTCGACGTACATGATGGGATTGAAGCGGCCGATAATTCCAGCGGCTCCGCGGATGACGTCCTCTTCCATACCCTCGACGTCGATCTTGATGAAATCGCATCGCTTCAGCGCAAAGTTGTCGAGCGGCACGACGGCGACCGGTTCGCCCTTGTCGTATTGCCCCAAGCCGAGGGCTCCAAAATTGTTTTCGCGCGTGTAGTCGAGTCCCGGAACCAGGACCGAGCCATGTTGGCTCCCGACGGCCTGCAAAAAGCACATCGCATTAGGAATGTTGTTCAGCGCCATGTTTGCGCAGAGCGTCTGAAACACAATCCGCTGTGGCTCGAATGCAAGCACGGCACCTTTGCGGCCGACCGTCTTGGCAAAAAAAACCGTGTGGGCCCCAAGATTGGCACCGACTTCGATCACGACGTGGCCGGGCTGGACGATCTGGCGAAACAGATCGACTTCGCCCTCAGAAAACTCGCCATACAAATCGAGCGAGCGGCCGACGTACATGTCGTTGACGTTGTAGACCATCTGGCCATACCGACACGCCTTTTGTCGATTGAAGGCCGTATACTCTTCCAAGGTGCGAGTCTCCTGATTACACGCTGCAGCCGTCTCAGGGAGTCGGCGCGCGCTTGCGCACCAGTTCGGCCAATTCGGTCTTGATTTCGGCGAACACACCCGCCCAGTCGCCGGCTTGCGGTTGCCGAAACAGTCGCATGGTTGGATACCAAGGACAGTCCACGCGACCGGTCATCCACCGCCATTCGGGCGATGAGGAAAGCGCGACCCAAACGGGAACTCCCAAACCGCCGGCCAGGTGGGCCGCAGCCGTATCGGACGTGATCACTAGATCAAGATTGCACATCACGGCCGCAGTGTCCATAAACGCGCCCGATTCGGTGTCCAACGAACTGCCCAAGTCGATCACGGGGAGCCTTTGGGCCAGCGGCGCGATTTGGTCCGTGCCGGGGCCCTTTTGCAGGCTGAGCAAATGCACGCCGGCAACCTTGGCCAACGGCGCAAACTCAGCCAGGGGAATCGAGCGCACATGATCGAACATGTATTTCGGATTGCCCTGCCAGACGATGCCGACCTTGAGCCCTGCCAATCTCCGCAGTTTCGAGCGCCAGGTCTTCAGCAATCGCGGTTCGGCGGCCAGGTACGGAACCCGATTGGGGATCGTGTCGAGCGTGGTTCCCAACACGGCCGGCAGACTCATGAGCGGAATGTGGACGTCGAAATGCGGCAGCGGGGAACCGCCGGGAATGGCGCCGGTGATGCCCGACGCCTTGAGCAGCGGCACCAATGCGGGAGGCGCTTCGACGAAGACGCGATCGGCGCCCGGCTGCAGTTGTGTGAGGTAACGAATGAAGTGCAGCGTGTCGCCCAGCCCTTGCTCGGCGAGCACCATCAACGCGCGGTCGCCCAGCGGCGAACCGTCCCATTGGGGCGCTTCGAGGTTGCGGATCTTGAACTCTTTGCACTTCAAACGCCACTCGTAGTCTTTCCAGCCTGACGCCAGATCGCCCTGGCTGAGCGAGACGAATGAGCGATAGTAGTGCGCTTCGGCGTTTTCCGGATTGATACGCAGCGCCTCGTCGTAGCTGGCCAGGGCTTCGTCGTGTTGCCCGAGCGTGTGCTGTGCCCCACCCAAGCAATAGTGGGCCCGCTCGTGTTGCGGGTCGGCTTCGATCGCGCGACGAAAATGCTCGATCGCCTGCCGCGTTTCTCCCAGCATGTGCAGCGCCGCGCCCACGTTGACCATGGATTCCGCGGAGTCGGGATCCAGTTCAGCGGCCGTCGCGTAATGTTGTCGTGCCAGGTCGTATGCCTTCTGGCTAAAGTAGATCGCGGCCAGGTTGTTGTGCGCTTCAACGCTATCGGGCTGAAGCTTGAGCGCCTTCTGGGCGTATTCCAGCGCGGCGTCATCATCGTTCTTTCCGTGGAGCAGCGACGATAGGTTGATCATCGCCTCGGCAAAGTCGGACCGGGCCGCAAGCGCCATGCGAAAACACTGTTCGGCTCGATCTGGATCATCGAGGCCGCGGTAGACGCAGCCCAGGTTGTTTTGCGCGGCCTCGTGTTTCGGATCGAGCACGACAGCGGATTGGAGCACCTGCGCCGCTTCTTCAAGCCGTTCCTGCGATTGCAGCAGCGATCCAAGGCGATGGTGCGCTTCCACGTGGCGCGGATCGATTTCAAGGATCCGTCGCCACAGCGATTCCGCTTGATCGTGTTTGCGTTGCTGGTTCTGCACGGCGGCCAGGTTCAGCAGCGCCTTCAGATAGTCGGGCCGCGCAGCCAGGGCGGCGGAGTAACACTGCTCGGCTTCGGCCAGATCGTCGCGTTCGCGGAGCAGGTTGCCGAGGTTGAAGTGCGCTTCAGCGAACTCTGGATGCTGTTGCACGGCGGCCCGATAGCTTTCGATCGCCTCGTCCGGCTTTCCGACCAGGTTCAACAGCGCGGCCAGGTTGTAGTGCGTTTGCGCGTCGGTCGGGTCGCGTGTCAGGGCGGCGCGAAAACTGGCTTCCGCCTTGTCGAATTGCTGCAACGTGGCGTAGACCGCGCCCAAATGGTTGTGATAGGCCGCTTGGTTGCCGTCGACGGCAACCGCTCTTTCCAATGCCTCGGCCGCCTCGCCATGACGACCCGCCTGATGCGCGGCCAGTCCGAGCAAGTGCCAAGCCTCGGCGCGTCCCGGCTCGACGGAGAGAACCTGGCGATAGAGTTGTTCCGCCTGCGCCAGCTCACCCCGTTGGTGATGCGCAAAGGCGGTCGACAATGTTTCGGCGGCACTGCTCACAGTTTTATTGTACTTGCGCGGTCGGGCCCCACGATGGCCCGCAGCTCCGTCGCCATCTGATGAAACACGCCCTCCCAGTCTCCCAGCCGTTGCTGGCGGAACAACCGCATCGTCGGATACCACGGACTGTCGGCGCGATCGAGCATCCACCGCCAGTCGACCCGCGCCGCCAACGCGACCCAGACGGGCACTCCCAGCGCTCCGGCCAGGTGCGCGACCGACGTGTCGCAGGTAACGACCAGGTCAAGATTCTTCATGATCGCGGCGACGTCCATCCAGGGATCGGCGTCGGGGGCGATGGCGCGCTGCAAGTCGTCGAGCGGGAATTGCCCGCCGAGCGCCTCGATCTGCTCAGAGCCGTGACCCTTCTGCAAGCTATACAGCCGCACGCCGTCCACGCGCGCCAGCGGCGCGAACTGCGAAAGCGGAAACGAGCGGAACTGGTCGTCGCGATGCGTCGGGCTGCCCTGCCAGCAAATGCCGATCCGAAAGCCGGGCCGACTGGACAACTTCGTGTGCCACGCTGCAACCCGATCTTCGTCCGCCGTCAGGTAAGGAACGTTTGCGGGAATCGATTCCAACGTTGTTTCGAAGATTCGCGGCAGGCTCAGCAGCGGAACCTGGCAGTCGTACTCGACGGTCGGCGGCGCATACCGGCCGCCGGCCGGCTCGGGCTGTACGACCAGACCGTCCATGCCCGAATGCCGACAGATTGGCAGCAGCGGCGCGGGCACCTCGAACAACGTGTGCGGACATCGCCCGCGCACCAATGGCAGATACCGCAAGAACTGGATCGTGTCGCCCTGTCCTTGTTCGGCATGTACCAGCAACGTCTTGTCTTGCAGCGGCGCACCGTCCCACTGCGGCGTCGGCAAACGGCGCATCACAAATTCGCGACACCGTAATCGCCATTCGTATTCCTGCCATCCCTCGGCCAGGCGGCCCATGCTCAACAGGAGCATCGCACGGTTGTAGTGAACGTGTGGCGCTTGGGGATCGGCCGCTAGTGCCGCGTCGAAGTGCGCAAGCGCTTCCGACTCGTTGCGCTGTGCCCGAAGCAGGGTGCCCAGGTTGTTGTGCGCCGCGCGATTGGCCGGTTGCAACGCGACCGTTTGCCGGTAGAGCACGATGGCTTCGTCGGTGCGGCTTGTTTGTTCCATCATCAGGCCGAGGTTGTAGTGCGCCGCGGCGTTTTGCGGATCGAGCCGGATCGCTTCTTGCAGCGGCGCTTCGGCCATCTCATGACGCCCGACCATCACGTACGCCGAGCCAAGATTGCCTTGATACAACGAGTTGTCCGGGGCCAGCGCGACCGCTTGTTCGAGATGCGCGACGGCTTCATCTCGCCGGCCCGCCTGAATCAATAGCGCTCCGAGGCGGTTCAGGGCTTCGGTGTTGCGCGGCTGCTCGCGAAGCACCTGCAGATAGATCGCCTCGGCCTCGGCCAGCCGTCCCGCTTGATGGTGCTGGAGGCCCAATGCCAGGGCTTGGGCGATCGTGAGCATCGGATATCTTCCTTGCGCGGCGGCGCGACGCGGCCCAAACCGGCGGCGCCGCGTTAGCGCTGGCCGACAGCAAACAGATGGGACTCGGTTCGCAGATACATGCGTCCCCCGGCAACCGCCGGCGTAGCGCGGCTCGTCTCGCCGAGCGAACTTCGTCCCAGCAGTTCGAACTCCGGCGCCGCGGCCAGGACGACGACGTCGCCGTTTTGGTCCACGCCGTAGATGCGATCAGCCACGCGAATCGGCGAGCTGAAATAATTGCCGCCGACGCGCTCGCGCCAATGAACTTTGCCGGTTGCCCCCTCGATACACGAAACCACGCCCCGATCATTCCACAGGAAAACCAGCGGACCCGCGGCGATCATCGTCGGAACGTACGGCGCGGACGACCCATCGATTTGGTAGCGCACTTTGGGTTCGGCGTTGGGCGTGTCCGGCGGCTCGATTGCGACCATCGTGTTAGTGCCGGCGCCGGATCCGGAAGTGGCCAAGATCAGGCCGTCGGCAAGAATTGGCGAGCCGACAGTCCGAGCCGGCAGGGCCTTGGCTTCCCACTTCGTCGATCCGTCATCCGGGTCGATGCCGACCACGCCGTGCGACCGGCCGACAACGATCAACTCGTCGGGCTTGCCTTCTCGCCGCCGCACGCACGGAGCCGAGTACGACGTATTCTGTTCGACCAAGACTTCGCGCGGCACTTTCCAGCGAACGGTGCCACTGTTGGTGTCGACGGCCACGAGAAAGCTCTCGCCATCTTGATCGTTCGTCAGCACGACCATGTCGCGATAGACGATCGGCGATGTGCCGAACCCATGCTGACTCACGAACGGACCCAGCGCAAAGCGCCACACTTCCTTGCCGTCGTGATCCAGCGCCAGCAGCGCGGCCCCCTCGGGCCCGCCCCACGCACAGTAGACGTGCTTCGCGTCGGCAGCCGGCGTGCTCGAGGCGAACGTGTTTTGCTGGTGCAGGTGGTGGCTCGTAGCGGGATAGTCTTGATGCCAGAGCAGGCGACCGTCGCGCGCCGAGTAGCACAAGATGTATTGTGTGCCGGTATCCGGATCCGCGCTGGTTAAAAACAACCGATCGCCCCACAGCACGGGCGACGAGTTTCCCTTGCCTGGTACTTCGACCTTCCAGAGATATCCGTCGGAGCCCCATGTGACGGGAATCGTCGTAGCGTCGCTTTGTCCGGCGCCGTTCGGTCCGCGAAATCGGGCCCACTCCTGCCCGAACAGCGTGCTGGAGACGGCCGAAAGAGCGATGGCCAACGTACCGGCAAGGATGAAGCGCATGATGGTGAGTTCCGTAAGGTTAGATGGAAACGAGACGCTGCAACGCTAGCGCTCGATGCCGTATTCGTCGATCTTACGATACAACGTCGCCCGGCCGATTCCCAGTAGGTTGGCCGCCTCGGGCACGTTGCCTGCGGTTCGCTTGAGGGCTTCCTTGATGAGCCGCTGCTCCCAATCGACCAGCTTCAGAGAGGACATTTCGTCGCCGGCAGGGTCCTGAAGCCCGAGATCCGACGGCTTGATCTGGTGACCCTCGGCCAGCACGACCGCACTGTCGATCACGTTGCGCAATTGGCGAACATTGCCCGGCCAGGAATACGCGATCAGCTTCTGCCGTGCCTCGGCCGAAAGCTGCAATGCAGGCCGACCGTGCTGGCGGCGAAAATGGTCCAACAGGAAATCGATCAGAACCCCGATGTCCTCGCCCCGCTCGCGCAGCGGCGGCGCCCGCAACTCGAAAACGGCCAGCCGGTAAAACAAATCCTCGCGGAACTTTTTTTCGCGCACGTACGTCTGCAAATCCTGATTGGTCGCCGCGATGACCCGCACGTCGACGCTTACCTCCCGCTGCGCGCCGACGGGCAAGAACGGATGACCTTCGAGAATGCGCAGCAACTTGGCTTGCCCCTCCAGCGTCATCTCGCCGACTTCATCGAGAAACAGCGTACCCAGGTCGGCCTGTTCGAAGTAGCCAACGTGGTCGCGATCCGCGCCGGTAAAGGCCCCGGACTTGTGTCCGAACAGTTGGCTCTCCATCAGGTCGTGCGGAATAGCGGCGCAATTGACCGAGAGCATCGGGCGGTCCGCGCGCGTGCTGGCTTGGTGCAGCGCCCGGGCGATCAGTTCCTTGCCCGTTCCGCTCTCGCCGACGATCAACACCGAGCCACTGGCACGAGCCAGACGATTGATCTTGGACTTTAGCTCGAGCATCGCCGGACAACTGCCAATGATTTCGCCTTGGTCCGGCAGCTTGGCTACCAGTTGTTGGTAGTCGGCGCTCAGGTTCCGCTCGCGTTGCGCACGCAGTAGCGCCACGGTCGTGATATTCGCCAACGAAATGGCGAATTCGAAGTCGGTTTGCCTGAAACGTCCTTGTTCGTGGTACGTGTGGATTGCTCCGAGCACGGCGTTGTCGTGCACCAACGGAACGCACAAGGCGTCGGCGTAGTGTTCCAAGCTTTCGGATTTGTCGCCCGCCCGATGATTCGCTACCCAGATCGCGTTGCGCTGTTGCGAGACCATCTCGGTGAGCGACTTGGAAAGTACCACGTGCGGGTCGGCATTGGGCGGCACGACGAGTCGCGGCTTCAGCTCGCCATTCTCGGCGAGCCATAAAAAGCCGGACACTGTCGCTCGCGTCCAATCCATCAGCAAGTCGAGCGAATTGCGAATCACGTCGTCCGGCGACTCGCACCCGAGCAGCTTGATGCTGAATTGGTACAACAGCAACAATTCCTTGCTGCGTTGCGAATCGCGCAGTGCCGCCAGAATGTTCGACTCAGAGGCGATACCTTCGACCGGTTGATTCTTGATCACGGTCTCGGTGAGTTCGCCGTCGGCGTGAGACTCGATGGTCGGCGGTTGTTCGGTTAGCCGGAATTCGAATTGACTTGATCCGATGCGGATATTGTTGCCGTCGGCCAGCACCGCGTCGTCGATCTTTTGATCGTTGACGAACGTTCCGTTGCGGCTATCGGCGTCGCGGATGTGCCAGATGCCGCTTTCCTGTTGCACGCGCGCGTGAACCCGCGAACAAAGCGGATCGTCCAGCGTGACGACGCAGTCCGGGTCGCGGCCGATACGATTCTCGTCCACCGGGTCCAGCAAGAAGCTGACGCCGGGCCGGCCGCCGACCGTCATCGTCAAGTAAACGTACACAGAAATGGACTTGGCGTTGCAAAGGGGCAAGTGGCATGCGGCGACGCGATCCGTAACGCGTCGGCAATACCTGTTCAGTATACCGCGCACGCCGACGCCGGGGCACTTGTTCGTGTGGCAGCGTCCGCTCTGAATTGCCGAGAGTTGTCGCCGCGGCGCGCCGCCTCCTACAATGCACGGACAGGCGTTCGATCGCAGCGCGTTTCGAAACTCGGCAAGCCAATTTGACTCATGGACACGAATTCCGCCCAACATCCGGTAACGATCGGCGTGCTGCTGGTAGGACACGGCTCGCGCGACGAGCCCGGCGTGGCCGAGTTTCTAGCGACTGTGCGGCGCGTGGAACGCGCGGCGCCGCAATGGGCAGTTGAACCGTGCTTCCTGGAGTTTGCGTCGCCGTCGATCGACGAGGGTTTTTCCCGACTTGCCGCGCGCCGCGTCGAACGCGTCGTCGTCGCACCGGTCATTCTGTTGTCAGCGGGCCACGTTCGACGGGACATCCCGCGCGAGGTGGCCCAAGCAGCCGCCCGCTTCCCGCACATCGCCGTTGTTCAAGCGGACCACTTGGGCTGTCATGCATCGCTCGTCGAGTTGTCACAACGCCGCTACGACGAAGCGATTGCCAATAGGTCGCCTGACGTCGCACCGCAAGAGACCGTGCTGGTCATGGCAGGACGGGGCAGCCGCGAGGCAGCGGCCATCGAAGAAATGCGGCGCTTCGTGCGGCTCCGCGAGGACGCAACGCCAGCCCGCGAAGTACGCACGGCGTTCTTGTCCATGGCCGAACCGTCGCTCGCCGACGCCCTAGACCAGCTAGCGCGCGACGCGCCGCGACGCGTTGTCGTACAACCGCATCTGCTGTTTTCCGGACGGTTGCTGGACCGGACCGAGCAGACGGTGCACCGCGTCGCCGAGAATAACCCGCGGACCGATTGGGCAGTCGCGGCACAGTTGGGCGAGTCCGACCTGCTCGTCGCGGCTCTGCTGGATCGCGCGGCAGCCGCGTGTGGAGACACGGCGGCTCGCCATTGATCGAGTGTCCTGCACGTACCTCGATGGTGCCGCTTGCGCGGTGATTCACGACCTTACGAACCGACAGGACCGGACCGACGGGAACTCGGCCGCCGTTGTCCGACACCGAAATCCCAGGGCCGGCGGCTCGCCAGCCGCCGATTGGGCCGATTCGCTGGCCCGCGGCGCGACCCAAACGTATGGTTTACCCGTAGCTACCACAGGCACCCCGATCCGCGATGCGGGGTAATCGGCGTGTGTTGAAGATCGCGGTTGGGCCGTGACGATGGAAGATGCTGATATTGCATTCTCCGACGGCCGCGGATACGATCCGTTTAACCCGTTAAAATTGCGGCACTTAGGATTCCTGGGAAGTTTTGCGAGGGACTCCAGATGCGAGGCATTTCCGCCATTTCGAGCCGACCACGCTCGCAACGTTTTTTTATTGGCGCTCTTTTGGCGGTCTTCGGTGCCGGCGCGCTGTTCATTTCGGCGGTTTCCGCCAGGGCCGAAATCACAGCTCCGCAGAAGAACGATCGGCCGATTACCCAGGCCATCACGATCCTGATGTCCCGTCAGCACCTGACGCGCCATCCGCTGGACGATGAGATCAGCAACCGCTGGATCGACAACTATCTGAAGATGCTCGACCCGCGCAAAGTCTTCTTCACGCAGGCCGACGTCGACAGCTTCATGGACTACCGAAACCAGTTGGACGACATGGCCAAGGTGGGCGACACCTCGTTTGCGTATCGCGTCTACAAGAAGTTTCTCTCGCGGATCGACGAACGTGTCGAATTAGTCGACGAAATCCTCAAAGGTCCAATCGACGTGACGATCGACGAGGAATTGATCACGGATCCCGATGATCTGGGCTACGCCCGCGATGACGCCGAGATGCGCGATCGGTGGCGGAAGCGGATCAAGTACGACCTGCTCGAGCTTTCGTCCGAAAAGCCGCCGCTGGAAGGCGAAGAGGCTCACGAAAAAGTTTCGCATCGCTACCATCACTTGGGACGACGGATGCAGCAGACCAGCGACGATGAGTTGCTGGAGATGTATCTGACGGCGCTGACCACGGCGTACGATCCGCATACCACGTATATGGGCGCGCACACGCTCGAAGATTTCGAGATCCAGATGCGGCTCAACCTGGAAGGAATCGGCGCGGCGCTGGCGGCTCCCGAGGGCGAGACGGTCGTCAAAAAGATCATCTCCGGCGGTGCCGCCTCGAAGGACGGTCGACTAAAAATGGACGACCGGATCGTTGGGGTCGGGCAGGGGGTTGACGGTCCGATCGTGCCGGTCACCGACATGAAGCTACGCGACGTCGTGCGCTTGATTCGGGGGCACGAGGGAACCACCGTCCGGCTCGAAGTGCTGCCCAAGGGCGAAACGAAGAGCAAGATCTACGACATCGTCCGGCAGAAGGTCGAACTGACCGACGCGGAAGCCCGCAGCGAGATCATCGAATACGGCACGAAGCCCGACGGGACGCCCTTCAAGATCGGCGTGATCAACCTGCCGAGCTTCTACATGGACATGACCGGCGCGCGAAACGGTCTGGAGAATTTCAAGAGCACGACCCGCGACGTCTCGCGGCTGCTAAGCGATTTCAACGCCAAGAACGTGGACGCCGTGATCATCGATTTGCGGCACAACGGCGGTGGTTCGCTTACGGAGTCGATCAAGCTGACCGGACTGTTCATCGACAATGGCCCTGTCGTCCAGGTCAAGGACTCCGACGGTCAGAAGACCCAGTACGACGACACGCAGCGCGGTGTCGAATGGGCCGGGCCGTTGGTCGTGCTGACCAGCAAGCTGAGCGCCAGCGCAAGTGAGATCTTCGCCGGCGCGATCCAGGACTACAAACGAGGCATCATCGTCGGCGACCCATCGACGCACGGCAAAGGCACGGTGCAAAGTCTGCTCGACCTGGGCCAGCGGCTGTTTAGCCGGTTGCCGAACGCCCCGTCGCTGGGTGCACTAAAGATTACCGAGCAACAGTTCTATCGCCCGGACGGTGCCAGTACGCAGAATCGGGGTGTGTTGGCCGACGTCGTGCTGCCGTCGATTACGGCCCAACTCGACATCGGCGAGGCCGATCTGGACTTCGCCATGAAGTTCGATCGGGTCGATCCGGTAAGTTACCGGCCGTACAACCTGGTCGACAACCAGATGATCGAACTGCTGAACCAGAACTCGGTCGCCCGGCGCAATGATTCGGAAAAGTTCAAGGAACTGGAACGCGACATCGCGCACTTTAACCGACAGAAGGAACGCAAGCGGATCTCGTTGAACAAGGAAAAGTTTCTCGCCGAGAAGAACGAGCTGACTCCTGAGAAGCAGGAGGAAAAGGAGCTCGAGGATCTCAACGATCCGGACCGGCCGGTCGTCAAGCGCGACTATTACTTCGACGAAGTACTTGACGTGACGACCGACTATTTGAAACTGCTCCAAGGCGGGCCGCAGGCCGCGGCAGTTGGCCGCCGCAGTTAGCCGGCAAGCGGCTCACGGCGTCCGTCGCCAAGCGCCGCCCGGTCAAATCGAACGACAACCAACCCCTGGCCATTCATCATCGAATGGGCCGGGGGTTTTTCTTGCGCGCACGTCCCGTCAGATGCACCGACCCTACTGAAATCCACGGCATTGGGAACCGCGGCCCAGCTTTCCGGCGCAAGCGGGCCCTCACCGATCACGTCAGCGGTATCCGCAATCCATCGTAGGCAAGTTCCATGCCTTCGGGCAGCACGTCGTTGGTCGCCGCGTGTTCCAAATCGTGCGACATGTGTGTGAAGTACGTCCGCTTAGCACCAAGGCGTTGGGCCACGTCGATCGATTCGGAAAGACTGAAGTGCGTTGGGTGGGGCTTGTGCCGCAACGCGTCGAGCACGAGCACGTCGAGTCCTTCCAGCAGCGGCCATCTATCGGCCGGGATCTCGTTCGTGTCGGTGCAGTAGGCCACGTTGCCAAAGCGGAAACCCAGCACGCGAAACCGTCCGTGCTTGAGACGAATCGGCGTGACGCGCTGCGAGAGAACCTCGAACGGTTCCTCGGCAATCGGCCGAAACTCGATCTGTGGCACGCCGCCGCCATACGTCGCCGCTTCTGGCGTAAACGCGTAATCGAACGACTTGCGGATCCGGGCCTCGACCTGATCCTCGCAGTAGATTGGCATGGCGTGGCCGAGGTAGTAGGGAAACAGCCGCAGGTCGTCCAGCCCGAATACGTGATCGGCGTGGTCGTGTGTAAACAGAGTCGCGTGTACGATACCGATCTTCTCGCGCAACAATTGCATGCGCAAATCGGGCGGCGTGTCGACCAGCAAGTTGCCGTCGGGCAACCCCAGGACCAATCCGCACCGCGTGCGATTGTTGCGCGGGTCGGCGCTGGTGCAGGTGTCGCAGCCGCATCCGACAACCGGCACTCCGATCGACGTGCCGGTGCCCAAAAAGAGCATCTGGCCACGGACGTCGGTCGAGTCAATCGGTTTGAACACGGTGATGTGGCTTCGCGTGAAGGCTTGCGGAGGCTGGCGACAACAAGCGGCCCGGGGCCCTGATTGTAGTGCGAACGAGGTCGCACCGGCGGCGACGAGTCGCCCCGCCAGGCATCTGGCCCCGAACGGATCCCCCCGATGGCTCGTATATGGATTGCCTGGGGGACACAGTCAACCGTTATTGACCCTTCGCGAAAATCGCTATAAATTACGGCGCTTGCGAATGTTACGCGCTTTTTGGGTATGGTGCCCGAGGAGTTGCGCGTGCGGGGCGTGGTCCGGCCTCTTTGGTAGACACGGGTGAATTTGGGTATGGATGTCCTGGAACGAATTTGGGAGTTCGTCGGCGGTTTCTTCAACGCGCTGGGCACGGGATTCGAGCGCGCGATCACGTCGATGTTCGGCTCGTCCAATGCCAGGTTCATCAAAAAGCTACAGCCCAAGGTCGAGGCGATCAACGCCCTGGAGCCGAAGTTCCAAGCGATGTCCGACGACGAACTCCGCGGCCAGACGACGTTATTTCGCGAACGATTGGCCGCCGGCGAGACGCTCGACGACTTGCTGGTCGAGGCCTTTGCCGCGGCCCGTGAAGCCGGACGCCGCTATCTGGGCATGCGACACTACGACGTGCAGTTGCAAGGCGGCATGATCCTGCACGCCGGCAACATTGCCGAGATGGTCACCGGCGAGGGCAAAACGCTGGTGGCGACGCTGCCGGCCTATCTCAACGCCCTGACGGGCAAGGGCGTTCACGTCGTGACGGTCAACGACTATCTGGCCCGCCGCGACATGGAGTGGATGGGCCCGCTCTACATGGGGTTGGGCCTGACGGTTGGCAACATCCAAAGTGGGATGGATTCGGGCGAACGGCAAAAGTCGTACGCTTGCGACATTACCTACGGTACGAACAACGAGTTCGGCTTCGACTACCTGCGCGACAACATGCGGCCCGCGGCCCGCGACGACGACCACTATCCGAAGCGCATGCAGCAGGCTCAAGGGCATCTGCACTACGCGATCATCGACGAGGTGGACAACATCCTCATCGACGAGGCCCGCACGCCACTGATCATCTCGGGCCCGGCGCACGACGACGTCACACGCTACTCGCAGGCGGACAAGATCGCGCGGCAGCTCAAGAAGGACACGCACTTCGAGGTCAAGGAGAAGGAGCACACAGTCCAACTCACTGACGACGGAGTGCGCGCCGCCGAGAAACTTGCCGGAGTCGAAAGTTTCTACACGTCGGGCAACATGGAATGGCCCCACTTGATCGACAACTCGCTGAAAGCCCATTACCTCTACAAGCGCGACGTGAACTACGTCGTGATGGACGGCGAAATCATCATCGTCGACGAGTTCACCGGGCGATTGATGCCGGGCCGCAATTGGAGCGACGGACTCCACCAGGCCGTGGAAGCCAAAGAGGGCGTGAAGGTCAAGGAAGAGAACCAGACGCTGGCCACCATCACGCTGCAAAACTTCTTCAAGCTGTACGACAAAATCTCGGGCATGACCGGAACCGCCATGACCGAGGCCGGCGAGTTTTGGAAGATCTACAAGCTGGACGTGATCGCCGTGCCAACGAATCGGCCGCTGGAGCGCATCAGCGAACCGGACATGATCTACCGGACCGAGCGCGAGAAGTATGAGGCCATCGCCGACGAGATCGAGCGCGTCCATCGGTGGGACGTAATTACGCTGAAGGATCGTACCGAGCGGATCGGCAAGATTCTGCATGAGAACGATGCCGACATCGAAATCCAACTGCGCGAAGACAAGCAAAAGGAAACGATTCCAGGGTCGTCGATCGAGCACGTGCAAAAGCACGGCCAGCCGGTGTTGGTCGGTACCGTCTCGATCGAGAAGAGCGAGCGACTCTCCGCGGCGCTCGAACGGCGCGGAATTCAACACCAGGTGCTCAATGCGAAGCACCACAAGCGGGAGGCTGAAATCGTCGCCCAGGCCGGCCGCAAAGGCGCCGTGACCATCGCCACGAACATGGCCGGACGCGGCACCGACATCATCCTTGGCGGCAATCCGGAAACGATGGCCTGGGCCGTGCTCCAGGAGAAATACGCGACGCGACTCGACGTGCCCAAGGAGGAATGGAACGCGCTGGTCGACGAAATCGAACAGCGCGAGAACATGAAGGCCGAGGGCGCGGAAGTACGGTCGCTGGGCGGACTGCAAATCGTCGGCACCGAGCGGCACGAGGCCCGGCGGATCGACTTGCAGTTGCGGGGTCGTTGCGGGCGTCAGGGCGACCCCGGTCGCAGCCAGTTTTTCCTCTCGCTGGAAGATGACCTGATGCGGATCTTCGCCGGCGAGTGGGTCAAGAACGTGCTCACCCGCCTCGGAATGCAAGAGGGCGAGGCCATCCGCAGCCGCATGGTCACGCGGCGCGTCGAGGGCGCGCAAAAGAAGGTCGAAGAGCGCAACTTCGACATTCGTAAAAACCTGCTCGAATACGACGAGGTCATGGACGAGCAGCGGAAACGCGTCTACGGATATCGCCAGTGCATTCTCGACGGGGTGAACTGCAAGCAGTTGATCCTGGAAATGATCGACAAGCAAGTCGATGAGCACCTGGATGAGTTCCTCGACAAGGATTACGGCACCGACACATTCGCCAAATGGGCCGGCGGGCAATTCTCGGTCGAGTTCGATGCGCGCGAGTTTCGCGGTCTCGACTATGCGTCGGCCTCGCAAACCGCCAAGGACGAGGCGCTGCGGCTGGCCGAAGGCCAGGTGATCGACGCGATCGAAGAGAACCTGCCCGAAGAGGAAGATCCCCAGGAATGGAATTGGCAGGCTCTGAGCGACCGCGTGAACCAGCGCTGGCGGTTGAACATCCGCGAGCGAGAATTGAAAAAGCTTGGTCGCGACGAGTTGGCCGAGCCGCTGATCGAGAAGGCACGCGAGGCGATCGACGCCGTCGATCTTAGCGAAGGGGCCCGCTTCTTGGACGAAGATTTCGGCGTTCGCGAGGCGTGTGCCTGGGTGCGCAACAAGTTCGACATCGCCCTCGATCCGGCCGAACTGCAGTCGCAGCCCGTCGACGGTGTCAAGCAATTGGTTCGCGATCGGGCCATGCAGGCCTACGAGCAGCGCGAGACCGAATACCCGGTCGTTTCCGGCATCGAGTACTTCACCAGGCAGGATGCCAGCGGCCAGAAGCGGGTGGACCGTGAGTCGCTGGTGGCTTGGGCCCGCGATCGATTCGAAGTGGAATTGAGTGTCGATGATCTGAAGAATCGCCAGCGCGACGAGATCCGGGCGATGTTCGTTGAGCACAGCAAGCAGCACCTGGCAAAAGCCGGATCCGCACTGGCCGAAGCGCGCCAGAAAGTCGACAAGCTGTTTGGCGACTCGCAGAACGAAGTCACCGCGGCCATCGCAGCCGGTGGCAACGGCGCGCTCACTTCGCTATCGGACTGGTTGCAGCAGAGTCTGCGCTACAAGGTTCCGGCCGAGAAGCTGGCGGGACTGAATCGCGAGCGGCTGGAGCGCAAGGTGGAGACGGCGGTCGAAGACCGTTACCGTCCGGAAATGCGGCGCCTCGAGCGCGAGCTAGTGCTCCAGATTCTTGACACGGCGTGGAAGGACCACTTGTTGGCGATGGACCACCTGCGATCCAGCGTCGGCTTGCGTGGCTACGCGCAGGTTGATCCGAAGGTGGAATACAAGCGCGAGGGCATGCGGACGTTTGAGTTGATGTGGTCGAGCGTGGCAGAGCGCGTTACCGATTTGATCTTTCGGATGGAAAGTGTCGACGCGGAAAGTGCCACGACCTGGAACGAGAGCGAAGCTATCCACGACGACGCCCCCTCGGCGTCCGACATCGCCGAACAGCAGCAGGCCGCGATCGACGGGACCCAGACCGACAAGAAGCAAGAGCCCATTCGTAACCGTGAACAACGCGTGGGACGCAACGATCCGTGTCCTTGCGGCAGCGGTAAGAAGTTCAAGAACTGCTGCATGCGGAAGGGCGGCGGCGCCGCATAAAGAATCCGGAGCGAAAGGCATTTCTTTGGGATGAAAGCCGCGGCATTGAATGCGCGGCAACTTCGGCATGCGGCGCGCTGCCGTTGGAGTGTTACCCGGGAAAGGAGTCCCGAGGCCATGCGATACGCTTTGAACCTGCTCTACGGCCTGCTGCTCGTCGCGGGCCTTCCGTGGCTGCTCGTGGCCGCGGTTCGCAAGGGTAAGTACCGCACCGGTTGGGGAGCGAAGTTCCTCGGCCTGGTTCCGCGGCGCACCTCGGCCCGGCCCTGCATCTGGTTGCACGCGGTCAGCCTGGGCGAGGTCAGCCAGATCGCGCCGCTGGTGGCCGAGATATCCGCCCGGCACCCGCAGTGGGAGATCGCCATATCGACCACGACGCGGACCGGCTATGAACTGGCGTGCAAGCGCTACGACCGGCATACGGTCTTTTATTGCCCGCTCGACTTCAGTTGGGCCGTGCGGACGGCCGTGCGTCGTATCCGTCCGGCGATGCTCGTGCTGGTCGAGCTGGAACTTTGGCCGAATCTGATTTCCGCGGCACAGGCGGCCGGCGCAAAGGTGGCCGTCGTCAACGGCCGGCTCAGCGATCGAAGTTTTCGCGGTTACCGCCGTGTGCGGCCCGTGGTCCGCTGGATTCTGCGACGGCTGGATCTAATCGCCGTGCAGAATGAGCGCTATGCCGAGCGGTTTCGTGCCTTGGGCGTCGGCGAGCAAACGCTGCACGTGACCGGTTCGCTCAAGTTCGATGGCGCGCAAACCGACCGCGACAATCCCCAGACGACCCACTTGCGCGGCGTGGCCGGATTCGCGCCAAGCGACGTGGTTTTTTTGGCCGGGAGCACACAGGAGCCCGAGGAGCGATTGGCGTTGGACACCTACCGGCAGTTGGCCGCGGATCATCCCAATCTGCGGCTGGTGCTCGTGCCGCGGCATCCTGAGCGATTCGACGCAGTGGCCGCGATGCTCGACGGCAGCGGTCTGCCGTGGCAGCGCCGCACGGCATTGGATCAGCAACCGGCCAATCCCGCGGCGCGGATCCTATTGGTCGATCGTGTGGGTGAGCTGGCGGCATGGTGGGGAATAGCGCGCGTGGCGTACGTCGGCGGCAGCATGGGCAGTCGGCAAGGACAGAACATGATCGAACCGGCCGCGTACGGCGCCGCCGTGTCGTTCGGTCCCAAGACCAGAAACTTTCGCGACGTCGTCGAAGCGCTGTTGCTGGCAGATGGTGCGAGCGTGGTGCACGACGGCGACCAACTGACGGCGTTCGTCCGGCGTTGCCTGGAAGACCCGGCGTTTGCCGAGGGGCTTGGCCAAAACGCCCAGCGCGTGGTTCGATCGCAACTTGGCGCCACGGCGCGCACCGTCGATCTGTTGGACGAATTGCTTTCGCACCGGCACGACGATTCCGCGGCCAATCGCCGCACAGCGGCCTGAAGAATGCTTCCGTGCGGCTTGCCAGCCTCGCGAGCGTCGCGTGTAGTCGATTGGTTGCGAGAGCCTACTCGGCGTGGCTATAATGCCGTGCTCTCAAATGTCTGCCAACGAGAGGGCGAGTGCCCCCTCAGTCCCGATCCGTCGAGGAGACCATAGCGTGGCAAGCGGAAAATACCTGTTCACGAGCGAATCCGTCAGTATGGGGCACCCTGATAAGTTGGCCGATCAGATATCCGACGGGGTGCTCGACGCGCTGCTTGCCCAGGATCCCACCAGCCGCGTTGCTTGCGAAACCATGGTCACGACCGGCGTGGCCATCGTCGCCGGCGAGATCACGACTAAGGCGGTCATCGACTATCCGACCATCGTCCGCGACGTGATGCGCGACGTGGGATATACCGATGACGAGATGGGCATCAATGCCGACACGTGCTCGGTAATGATTTCGGTCGACAAGCAGAGTCCCGACATCGCCCAGGGCGTCGATGAAAACTCCGACGCTGGCAAGTCGATCGGGGCAGGGGACCAGGGGTTGATGTTCGGCTATGCCTGCAATGACACACCGGAATTGATGCCCCTGCCGATTGCCCTGGCGCATCGCATTCTGAACCGGCTGACCGAGGCCCGCCAAAAGCACGAAGTCGAATGGCTGCGGCCGGACAGCAAAAGCCAGGTGACCGTTGAGTACGACGATCATCGCCCGGTACGGATCGACACGGTCGTCGTGAGCACGCAGCACGATTCGGACGTGTCGAACGAAGAGATTCGCAAGTTCGTCATCGACAAAATCATTCAGCCGGAACTGCCCGAGGAATTGGTCACCGGCGAGATTCAGTATCACATCAATCCTACGGGCCGGTTCGTGGTGGGCGGTCCGCATGGCGATTGTGGACTGACTGGCCGCAAGATCATCGTCGACACGTACGGCGGCTGGGGCCGTCACGGCGGCGGCGCGTTTAGCGGCAAGGACCCGACCAAGGTCGACCGCAGCGCCGCGTACATGGCCCGTCACGTCGCCAAGAACATCGTCGCCGCGGGGTTGGCCGATCGGTGCGAAGTGCAGTTGGCCTATGCGATCGGCGTGACCGAGCCGGTGAGCGTCCACGTCGACACCGAAGGCACCGGTCAGATCGACGACGAGCGGATCTGTGAGCTCGTCAAGGAGCTATTTCCGCTGACGCCCGGCGGGATCATCGAGTACCTTGATCTGCGCCGACCGATCTTCCGCAAGACGGCCGCCGGTGGCCACTTTGGCCGCAACGATCCGGACTTCACCTGGGAAAGCACCCGTCGGGCCAAAGAGTTGGCCCAGGCCGCCAAGGGTGCCGTCGCAAGCCGCGCGTGACGCACGGGAGTTGGCATGGATGCGCCGGGAGCAGTTCGCCGTGTCGCTTGGCCGCGCGCCGGTCCGAGCGTTGTCGTCCATCTGGCGCGGGCGACGATTGTCACATTGTTCGCGACACTGGCGCTGGGGGTGGTGTTGGTCTTTGCCCGGCGTGTTTCCGGCGCGCTGGTCGCTCCGCTGCCGATCGCGGCGCTGGTGCTAATTGCCCTCGCATTGGGCGTTGCGGCGCTGGTGTTTCGGAGCGTGCTCGGCCCGACCGCCAACACGGCACATCCGGGCTGGCGCTACACGTTGTCGTCTGCCCCGTCGTTGATCCTGCTGATGGCGGCCATCGGGTTGCTGGCACCTGGCACGCCGACTGCCGGTTTTGTCGTCGTGTTGGGCGTGCTGCTGTTGGAGGAAGGCTGGAGCTGGGGGCGATTGTTTCCGGCCATCGCGGTTGGCCCTACGACGTCGGACACGCCACTTTCGCGGCATGCGTTGGACCAGGAGACCATCGACGCGGCCCGCGCCGGCACCGACTTCCCCGCCGAGCCACCGGAATCGGACGATGAGCACACGGTCCAATGGATGCGTCGGCGGCGCGAAGACGACGGCCGGCAATCAATCGAGGGCTTCACGCGCGTCGACTTCGAAGCAGGGCAGCGCCACGCGGTGGCACACGTGGCGATTTGTCCGCCGCTGCCGCGCGTTCCGGTCTGCTATGCCGAGCCCTGCTCCGGGCCCGATGCCGAAGCGAACGTGGCGCAGGTGCTGCCGCACGGCGTGCGGATCGAGGTCAAACTGGATCGACTGGCCGGCCAGCCAGAGCAGGTGATCGTGGAATTCTCGATTCAAGAGTCGGCCGACGGCGACTGATCGCCGCCGGGTCGTTGCGCGATCGGCTATCGAACCTCGGCAGCCGCTGCCTGTAGGACGTTGCCCATCTGCTCGACGATCCGCGGCGTTGGCAGATCGATCCGTCCGTTGATCAAGTGGACGAAGTTATCGGCCAACACTTCCTCGGGATGGATGATGTACTTGGTGTTGTCGCCGATCTGTTGCGCATAGCCCGGCACGTCGGCAGGTTCAACCAAGATGGGCTGCCCGTCGCGGAGCGCTGGCTCCCAGCGACCGTTCTTGTTCTCCACCTGCATGAGTTTGAAATCGAGGTACGCAAACAAGTTGCCGCCCTGGGCCGGATCGTATCGCGCGCTCTTCGAGATAAGCACCGGCACCCATTCGCGCGGGCTCCCGTCGAATTCGGCGTTGAACGTGTAGTCGTTGCGTGGCGCGTCCGGGTTGGTGATCTTCTGCCGGCGCAGCGATTCCGGCAACCGCACCTCGTTCGAAGGTCGAAAGCCAACGATTGCGTAGAGTTGGCGGCGCAGCTCGGGATTGTGGCTCGACAGCACGTGGAAGATCTCGTGCGGCAGGATCTTGCCGCGGTTGCCACGCCGATTGTCGACGACGTTTTGTGGCAACACGATCGCCGCGCCGCGGCAATACGCCGCAGCGCCTTCTTCGTCGCCGCTGGTTTTGACCAGCAGGATCTCCGGCGGCAGGTTGAGTTTCCACGGCCGCAGCTTCTCGCCCAGTGCCGCGAACACCGGCGCCAGCCGCGCGATTTCTTCCTCGCTCCACGGCCGGACGTGGCTGGCAATAAACGCGAGAAACTCTTGTTCAGAAACGTCGCGATCGGTCTTCAGCCGGACTTGGCGATCGAAGGGGCTTAGCTGGCGGATGTAGTCGTCGCGCCGTGTTAGCGCTTCGATTCCTTGCACCACGTCGGCGAAGCGCACCACGGTTTGATCCGTCAGCCGCACTTCCGCGGCCTTCGCACGGACGTCAAACGTGCCGAGTACGGCGCCGATCGCAAACGCCGCTGCAACGCGATTCATGGACGTCTCCCACCAGGTTGATCAACGATTTACTTCACCCCCAGCATGACAGCCCACATGTCTCTTTGCCAGGGACTGTTGACCGTGCGGAAGCCGCAGTCGCACAGGTAGCCAAGCTGCGTGCGCAGCGGCTGATGGCAGTCGTCGCCGCTGGTGCGTGGTTTTTCGAAATGCCGGATGTTGCGGTCCTGCCATTTTTCCAACATTTCGTGGAACGATTCCGGAACGCGGCCGTCGGCCACGATTTCGCGCATGTGCACGCCCCATTTTTCGAGTGCCGCCCGGTACTCGCCGTCGTCGTCGGCGCGAATCTCGTCGCCGTTGACGAAGATTCCCAGCGGCTCGAGCGCGTCGTAGCACTGCTGAAACAAGGCTTGCTTCTCGTCGGCGTCCAAGTGGTGAATCGCCGACGTGCTGACAATGACCGACGGTGCGGCGGGCAACGCTTCGGCCCAATGGTCCTGTAGCCGCGCCACGACGAATCGGGCCCGCTCACCGAAACGTTCGAGCCGGGTTCTGGCCAACTCGAGAAACGGTTCGGACTGGTCGACGATAACCGCGGTGGCATTGGGAAACCGCGACAGAAGGATCTCGGCCAGCCTGCCCGATCCGCCGCCCAAGTCGACCGCCAGAAACTCGGCCTGGAGCGGTCGGGTGATCTGTTCGAGCACCGCCTGCTGCACTTCGCGATAGTGGGGGTGGATCACCTCGGCTGCGGCGTCGTATCCGGCCGCGTGCTCGGCCACGTTCCAGCGATAGGTTTGGCTCACAGGATCAGCTCCAACCGGGGTTTCGACCAGGACGTGGCCGTCGTCGTCGACAAGCCGCGATGCCGACAACGGATGGATGCGCCAGCCGTCGTCTCGGTTCGCGGGCGGTTGCCGAGTGCCAGTTTGTCACAGTACACTGGCATCTGCAACGCAATCCGGTTGCGCCCTTCTCCCCCAGCAGTCCGACGCCGCGTGTTCGTGATTCTCGGTCCATCGGAGTTCAGACGGCATGGTTTCGCCATCCGAAAACGACAATGCCCCGACCTGTGACGTCGTGATTCGGGGGGGCACGGTGTTCGACGGCGCGGGTTCGCCCGGCGCGGTCGCCGACGTCGCGATTTCGGCCGATAAGGTCCAAGCCGTGGGCCCCAACTTGCCCCAGACCGGCAAGCGCGAGGTGGACGCCACCGGCTGTTGGGTCATGCCGGGCATGCTCGACATCCACACGCACTACGATGCCGAGATCGAGGCGATGCCGGGCTTGGAGGAATCGGTCCGGCACGGCGTGACGACCGTTGTAATGGGAAATTGCTCGCTGTCGGCCGCGCTCGGCAAGAAAAAGGACATTCTCGATCTGTTCTGCCGCGTCGAAAGCCTGCCCCGCGACGTCTTGTCGAAGTGGATCGGCGACGATATCGCCTGGCACGGCGTGCGCGAATACTACGATCACCTCGATACCTTGCCAGTGGGTCCCAACGTTGCCAGTTTGATCGGGCACTCGAACGTGCGCGCCGAAGTGATGGGCATGGAGCGAAGCCTTCACGTCGGAAAGGCCGAACCGGACGAAATCAAGAGAATGCAAGGCATCGTCGACGAGGCGCTGGCCGAGGGCTATCTCGGCCTGTCGATCGACATGCTTCCCTGGCACCGTTTGGACGGCGAGCCGTTTCAGGGGATATCCGTTCCGTCGCAGCACGCCCATCCCAGCGAGTACCGTAGCCTGGCACACGTGGTGCGCCAGCGCGACCGCGTACTGCAGGCCACGCCCAACGCCCTGACAAAGAGCACCGTCGCGATCCTAGGCATGTTGAGCACCGGCGTGGGCCGCAAACCGCTGCGGACCACGATCGTCGCGGCGATGGACGTCAAGACCGACCGCAAAGTCTACCGCATTGCCACCATTGGCGGCACGATTCTCAACAAGTTGTTCCGGGCGAACATTCGCTGGCAAACGCTGGCGGAACCGTTTTTGAACTACTGCGATGGCGTCTACACGCCGCTGTTCGAGGAATTCAAGTCAGGTGTCGACGCGATCAGCGCCACGCCCGAGCAGCGCCGCGAAATGTTCACCGATCCGGAGTATCGGCGCACGTTTCGGGACGAGTGGGAAAGCCGCAAAGGACGGCTCTTTCATCGCAACCTGGCCGACATGTGGGTTGTGTCGTCGCCGGTCGCCGGACAGGAAGGCAAGTCGTTCGACGAGTTGGCTCGCGCCGCCGGCTGCGATCCGCTCGATTTCTTTCTGGATTTGCTGGCCGAGCACGACACGAAGATCCGCTGGAAGACGGTTGTCACGAATGATCGCGCGGCACAGCGGCAGTTTTTGTTTTCGCACGAGACGGCGCTACCGGGCTTCAACGATTCGGGCGCGCATGCCCGCAACATGGCCTTTCAGGACGGCGGCTTGCAGATGCTGCAACAGGTGCAAGCGAATCCCGAGGTGATGCTGATTGAAAAAGCGATCCACAAGTTGACCGGACAATCGGCCGAGTGGCTCGGGATCGACGCGGGACTGGTTCAGGCGGGGTCGCGGGCCGACGTGGTTGTGATCGATCCCGAACACCTGAAGACCGGTCTGGGCCCGCCGATCGAAAACTACGACGAGCGGCTGCACGGCGCGATGCGGATGGTCAAGCGGTCCGATGGCGTCGTGCGCCAGGTGCTGGTGGGCGGTCGAATCGCCTTCGAGAACGCGCAGTTCGTGCCCGAGTTCGGCAGAGAGCGGTTTGGCCGGCTGCTGCGCTCGAAGCGCTAGGCGGCGATTCGGCAGAATGCTCGCGCGGCCGCCAGACGAAGCCGCCGCCAGATAGTTTCGGCCGAGTGCGGGCCGCGTCTCGCATGCAACTGGCTTTGACGATTCGAGTCGTGCAGAGAAGAATATCATGGCCCGTTGGCCGCGCCACGTGTGGACTTCGATCATCACCTATCTGATGATCTTCGGACTGTTTCCGATCTTGTGTTTTCTGGCCTGGGCTTGGGTACGGGGTTGGATCTAGTCGGACGGATGGGCGCCACGAGGAACAGCGCGTGGATCAATTGGAGCAAGAACTCAGGGCATTGCTCGAGCCGTTCGGCCAGCAAGATGCGTTGGCGCATTGGAATGAGCTGGACCAGGCGCGACGTCAACAACTAGCGGCCGAGCTGCGGACCTTGGACCTGGCGGAAATCCGCGATTTGTTCCACAGCGCCGCCGCGGCCGAAGACTGGGCCCAACTCGCACGCAAAGCGACGCCCCCGCCTGCCTTTCGGCTCGATGATCGGCAGCCAACCATTGCGACCGACCAGGCACAGCGGCGCGGTGCCGAAGCGCTCGCCGCTGGCGAATTCGGAGTGATCCTGGTTGCAGGGGGCCAGGGAACGCGGCTGGGATTCGATCGCCCCAAGGGCATGTTCGCCGTCGGGCCGGTTTCTGGAAACACGCTGTTTCAAATCCTGCTGGAAAAAATTGTCGCCCGGGCCCGAGCCGCCCGGATGCGCATCCCGCTCTACCTGATGAGCAGTCCGGCAACGCACGCCGACACGGTCGCCTATTTGCGCGAAAACGAAAACTTCGGCCTGCCGCAGGACGATCTGACGGTGTTCTGTCAGGGAACCATGCCCGCGGTCGACGCCGCGACCGGGCGGCTACTTTTGCAAGACAAGCACCGCCTGGCGCTCAGCCCCGACGGTCACGGGGGCACGCTGGCCGCGCTAGTCAAAAGCGGCGCCCTGGCCGACATCCGAGCCCGCGGCATCCGGCAGTTGTTTTATTGCCAGGTCGACAATCCGTTGGTCGAAATGTGCGACCCGCTGTTTCTGGGATACCATCTGTTGTCGAACTCTGAGCTATCGACGCAAGTGGTCGCCAAGCGCACGTTGCGCGACAAGGTGGGCAACGTCGTTTCGATCGACGGACGGTTGCGGATCATTGAGTACAGTGACCTGAACCCACTGGACGACGACATTGTCGGCCGCGGCGTGGCCGAGGGCGCGCCGGTCTTTTGGGCGGGCAACACCGCGATTCACGTGTTCAACGTCGAGTTGTTGGAGCGCGCGGCGCGAAGTGCCACGGCGCTGCCGTTTCATGTGGCCCACAAGTCCGTGCCCTATGTGAATGCCGCCGGCCAGCGCGTCGAACCCCAAGAACCAAACGCGATCAAGTTCGAGCGGTTCATCTTCGACTTGTTGCCCGAAGCGCGGCGCGCCATCGTCGTGGAAGTGGACGAGCAGAAGGCATTTGCTCCGGTAAAGAACCGTTCGGGCGAGCAGCGCGACACGCCCGAGACGGTCGCCCGGCAAATGATCGCGCTGCATACCTCTTGGCTGCGGGCGGCCGGCTGCACGGTGGACGATGGCGTTGCGGTGGAAATCGGCCCCATGTTCGCTCAAAACGCCGAGGAAGTGGCGGCCCAGGTTCGGCCGGGAATGGTCGTGACTCAGCCTCGGTATTTTTGCTAGCCTACCGACCGTTTGTGGCGCCCCTTGCTAGCAACCGCTTTGGCGGATTTGGAACCGACCCTATGCTGCACGCGGTGATCATGGCCGGCGGATCCGGCACGCGCTTCTGGCCCGAGAGCCGCGCTGCGCGCCCCAAGCAGTTGCTGCGGTTGATCGACGAGCGTTCGATGATTCAGTCGACGGTCGACCGGCTGTCCGCGCTGGTTCCGCCGGAGCGAATTCTGGTGGTGACGAACCAACAGCTCATCGCCGGCCTGCGCGAGCAACTGCCCGACGTTCCGCCGGAGTCGCTGGTCGGCGAACCGTGCCGGCGCGACACGGCGCCCTGCATCGGACTGGCCGCGTTGTTGGTGTCGCGCGAGGATCCCGACGCGATCATGGCGGTGATGCCGGCCGATCATGTAATTCAACCCGACACCGCGTTCGTACAGGCGATCTCGCTGGCCGAGTACCTGGTGCGGCAGTCACCCGATCGATTGATCACGTTCGGCATTCGCCCGACGTACCCGGCCGAGTCGTTCGGCTACATCGAGCGCGAAGCGGAGTTGTCTCTGGCCGACCGGCCCGAGGCCGTCGGCACGGCGCCGGTGTACCAGGTCAACCGATTTCGCGAAAAGCCCAGTGCCGACGTGGCGCGCGAGTATTTGGAGGCTGGCACATTCTATTGGAACTCCGGCATCTTCGTTTGGCAGGCCGCGACCATTCTGCGTCAGCTCGAGGCGCGCCAGCCGGAGATGGTTGCCCGATTGCGCACGATCGTCGCCGCGGCGGGCAGCAAGGCCTATGCCCAAGTGTTCGCCCGCGAGTTTGAGGCGATTCGCGGCATTTCGATCGACTACGCGGTGATGGAGCACGCCGAGGACGTGTTGGTGGTCGAGGCCCCTTTTTCGTGGGACGACGTGGGAAGCTGGCAGGCGATTGCCCGCCTGGCCGGCACCGACGACGAGGGCAACACGATCGCCGGCCGGCACCTGGGGCTGCGCACCAGTGGGACGATCGTTCGTGGACCGGACGATCACTTGATCGTCACGCTGGGCGTTTCCGATCTGATCGTGGTACACACGCCCGACGCGACGTTGGTGGCCAGCAAGCACGACGAGGAGTCCATTCGCCAACTCGTGAAGCTGATTGCCGAACAGGGCTGGCAACAGTACCTTTGACGGAGAAGGCGTGTTGATGGATCGACGCACGTTCCTGTTGACGAGCCTGATCGCGGCGCGCCAGGCGATGCGCAGTTTGCCGGCCGAGGCCGAAGATATGCCGCCCAATTCAGACTCCACCGGTTACCCCAATGCCGTGCTGCCCACCCTCGGCGGCAAACAGTTCTGGAACGACGAACTGTTCTTCCACGATTGGCACATCCAGCGCAATGTGTTTACGGGCCACTACCGGCTTCTGAGCGGCGCCAATCTGCGGCACGCCTGGGGCACGTTTGACGAATGTCGTGCCAAGCTTCAGCAGATCCAGGACAAGCACCGTTTGCCTCCGATGCAAGGCCGGGCGGTGATCGTGCTGCACGGGCTGTTTCGCACTGCCACGGCGATGAACAAGATGTGCCGGCACTTGCGCGAGGCAGGCGGCTACACGATATTCAACGTCAACTACGCCAGCACGCGCGGCACCGTTGCCGACCATGCGCGCTCGTTGGCGCGCATCACCGACAACCTGGAAGGCGTCGAAGAGATCAATTTTGTTGGTCATAGCTTGGGAAACCTCGTGGTGCGGCACTACCTGGGAGACCAGACCGACCCGAATCGCGGCATCGCACCCGACCCGCGCATTCGGCGGATGGTCATGCTCGGCCCGCCGAATCGCGGCGCGCGCATCGCGGAGGCGCTGGGCAGGGTCGGAGCGTTTCACCTCGTTGCGGGCGCGTCGGCCACGCAACTGTCGCGCGGTTGGGACGCGTTGGAAGAGCGACTCGCCACGCCGGACTTCGACTTTGGCATCTTGGCTGGGGGCCGTGGCACCGAAACCGGCTACAACCCGTTGCTGGGCCAGGACAACGATCTGGTGGTCAGCGTGGCCAGCACGCGGCTGGCCGGCGCCGCCGACTTCGCGGTGGTACCCGCCATGCACACGTTCATGATGGACGACGCAACAGTGCAGCAGTACACGCTGCGTTTCTTGCAGCACGGCCATTTCGTTTCGGCAGCCGAGCGGCAGCCGATCGATCACGTCACGTTGGGTGACGAGGCTTGATCCGTCGTGTGCGCGTGCCTCTGCGGGGCTGGTTTCGTAGCCACTCGACCGCGCACCGTCGCCCCGGTGCAACTACGCGAAGCTGTTCCAAATGCGTATGATGGGTACGTGACACGTTCGCCAGGCAGAATCGCGGGAATCGACTACGGAACGCGGCGCATCGGGATCGCAATCTCGGACGCGGGGCAGTCGATCGCTAGTCCGCTGGACAACCACACCCGCCGTGGCGAGGCCGACGACCGGCGATATTTCCAGGAACTGGTCCAGCAGGAACGAATTGCGCTGTTCGTGGTTGGGTTGCCCGTCCACTTGGATGGGCGAGAAAGTCAAAAGAGTGTCGAGGCGCGACAGTTCGGCCAATGGCTCGCCGAGGTTACCGGCGTCGAGGTCCTCTACTACGATGAACGCTTTACGACGCAAGAGGCAGAGCTCGCACTGAGCCAGTTCGGCCTCACGAAGAAACAGCGCAAAGCGCGGCTCGACAAACTCGCGGCCCAAATCATGCTCTCGGCCTACTTGGAGTCGCGCCGCGCTCGGCCAGATGAATCGGGCGCGGGCAACGCCGGCGAATCAACGCAGGCACTGGACGACTGACACATGGCCAGGTTGATTTTTGGTTGTGGGTTTTTGGGCAGCCGCGTCGCGCATCGGTGGAAAGCAGCCGGCGAGACGGTGTACGTTGTCACCCGGTCGGATGAAACGGCGCGCCAGTTCGAAGAGACCGGCTATCGACCGATCGTGGCCGACGTTTTGCAACCGGACACCTTGCGCAATCTGCCTGCCGCCGAAACGGTGTTGTACGCCGTCGGCTACGATCGTACCGCCGGCGTCTCGATTCGCGAAGTCTACGTCGACGGGCTGCGAAACTGCCTCGAACACCTGCATCCGTCCGTCCAAACGTTGATTTACATCAGTTCGACCGGAGTCTATGGGCAGACCGACGGTCAATGGATCAACGAACGATCCGAGTGTCGTCCCACGCGCGACGGAGGACGCGCTTGCCTGACCGCCGAGCAAACGCTTGCCGCGAGCCGGCTCGCCGATCACGCCATTGCGCTGCGGATGGCGGGACTCTACGGGCCCGGTCGCCTTCCCAGTCTCGATGCCGTGCGCAGTGGCCAGCCCATCGCTGTGCAGCCGGAGGGCTTTTTGAACTTGATTCACGTCGAAGACGCGGCCGAGGTGGTCTTGTCGGCCGAACGACGCGCTACGAAGCCGAACCTGTTCTTGGTGTCGGACGGGCACCCGGTGTCGCGCCGCGACTACTACGCGGAGTTGGCCCGACTGGTGGCGGCCCCGCCGCCGGCGTTTGCGCCGCCGGACGATCGTTCGTCGTCCCGGACGCGGCAAGGCACGAACAAACGTGTTGATATCTCCCATTTGCGAGCCGAACTCGACGTGCGCTTCACGTATCCCACGTTTCGCGAGGGCCTGGCGTCCGCCTTGGATGCGGAGTAGAGCAAGCCGGGTCGGTGTGTGCCGCGTTTTCGTGAACCGCCGCGGACGGGGCGCTTGTCGATGCGGGCGTGCCGACTTAGAATTTGGCGACACTTCGCACGGTCAGGCGGCGGACTCCGACGAAAATCCGGGACACGGATTCGGCCGTCGCAACCCGCTTGCTCCCAATAGCACGATCGAACCAAACAATCGCCGGTGACCGCGCCGCGTTCATGGTGCGCCGGGAAATGCGACAACCTATCGAATCATGATCCATCGCAAACCGATCTTTCCAAACGTCATCGAGATGAATTACCAGGCCGGTCAACGGATCGGCTGCAACGTCTACCTGGTGTTCGACGGCAGCGAATGGCTGCTGATCGACATCGGCTACGAAGAGACAGTAGACGAGATCGTCGATCTGATTCGCCAGCTCGATTTTCCATTGGCGCAGTGCAAGAAGTTGGTGGCCACGCACGCCGACGTGGACCACGTGCAAGGGTTGGCCAAGATCGCCTCGGTCGTAAAGGCCGAAGTCGTCGGCCATCGCCTGGCGGCCGAAGCACTCGCCGCAGGCGACAAGATCAAGACCTTCGCCGAAATCGACGCCCAGGATATCCACCTGGACATGCCGCAGGTTCAGTTCGACACGCTGCTCGACGAAGGGGATCTTATTCGCTTGGGCGGCCTCGAACTGGAGGTGTGGTACACGCCGGGCCACACGGACAGCCAGCTATCGTTTCGGATGGGCAACTTGCTATTCAGCGCCGACAACATCTATCGCGACGGCTGTGTGGGCGCCATCGACGCGCACCACGGCAGCGACATCCAGGCGTTCATCAAGTCGCTGCGTCGGATTCGCAGTAGCGACGTCGAGTGGCTGCTGCCCAGTCACGGCCCGATCTTCCGCAAGGACGACGACCTGCTGGATCGGGCCATCTCGCGGCTAGAAGGCTATCTCCATATGGCCGATTTCGGTACGTGCGCCATCGACTGGCCCCTGATGGATGAGTGGGACAAGGAATTGGCCTCGGGCAAGATGCCGAAGTAGCACGCATCGAGATCGGCCGGCGACCGGGCCTGCTAGCATCCGTGCCAGCGGGCCGACAGCGCGTCCGGTGGCAAACTTTGCCGGCTGCCGAAACTTTGCCGCCGCACGCGGCCTAAACCCTAGCGGTTCTAACGGATATTCCCTCAATGCGGGCTGTGACGGCTGCCGATCCCATTGGGTAGACCCGCCGTCCGCAACCGCTTCCCGTACCTTGGCAGCCGCGGACGGTCCATTCCGCAATTCTCAGGGGGGAGACTTCGATGATCCGCCGGATCACTTTGGCGCTGTGCTGCGCCGCTGGGCTGTTCGTGTTGCTGACGGCCGATCAGGCCTGTGGCCAAGTCCCGTACGGCCAGCAAGCGTATGGCCAACAAGCTTTTGGCCGTCAATGGGGCGGCTCCTACAGCACCCGCGATTGGGAGCGACTGTACCACTATCCGTACGTCTACTACCCGCAGAATTTCTATTCGAGCGAGTACTACAAGAGCTCCGACAACTTGTACCACCGCTATCCGCAAGAGATGCGCGTGCCGGTCTACAACAAGCAGTGGATGAACTACTTCCCGGAAGGGCGGCTCTATCACTGGGGCCACCACTTCATCTTGGATCAGTTCTAGCCGTTGAAGGCTGGCTGCGCGTCGCCGCTTAACGCGGCAGTCCTCGGCTGCCGAAGTGATAGAGCACTTCGCTGGCCGAGGCGAGTTGGTCGAGCGACAGCCATTCGTCGGCCGTATGGGCCTGGTCGATGGAGCCGGGCCCGAAAACGATTGACGGCACGCCG
>ERZ869936.196-NODE-196-length-72258-cov-7.490547_pt1 | contig 72258 bp, 52 predicted proteins | sample MGYA00520876_ERZ869936 | MGnify/ENA primary metagenome ERZ869936 (study PRJEB32218, sample SAMN09650985) | biofilter metagenome | isolation source: enrty point of leading RO module | place: Saudi Arabia: Thuwal, RO plant located on Red Sea | collected 2016-02-17 ... | reverse complement strand
CAACGCCCGGCGGCTGTCCGTGATGTCTTGTGCGGTGACCACGGTCTGGTTCCTGGATGAAGTTGTGCGCCGGGCCCACTTTGTCCTGGCCAACAAAAAAAGGCCCGTCGCCTGCAGGACGCGGTTGCGCACTGCGGGCGACGGGCCTACGCGGATACCCGCCAACTGTGGCAGGCTCTCGTCAGTACCCGTCCGATTAGGTAGGACGTTCGAGTTGTTCGTGGCCTGACGCGACGTCGCACGAGCGACGAACGACATCAGACGTTCATTGCTCCGAAGCTACCACAAAGCGCGGCCGATTTCACGGCGCGAATTAGGCCACTCGGCAAAGACACTTCGCGCACCGCTGCGCGTGCGATTCGCGAAGCGGACTGCATCGAACTCGCGCGCTGGCCTAGAAATGGAACTTGACAGTCGGCCTCGTTTCTGCCCTGGGCGGCGGCCAACTTAACGATGGCCACGGCGACCGGCGCGATGAAAAAGTGGTGTGACAGGCGGGCTTTAACTTGCATCGAAACTCGCAACCCCGACAATGCAATTTGGGGCACTAATTCACTGCGCTTTCTCCTACCGTGCTGTGGCTGCCGGTGATACATCGAACCTAATGAGCACGAGTCAGTTCTATGGGCACATGGGGCCACAACGCTTTTGAGAATGACAATGCTGCCGACTGGCTAGTTGAATTGGAGAATTCAGACGATCCCCTCATTGTTGAAAACGCTTTGGCGTGCGTTGACAAGGCTCCGGCGGATGCTGAGATGTGCGACTGCGAGGAAGCTGTTGGCGCTGCGACAATTGCAGCAGGAGCCCGCTATGACCCGCCAGTTAGACTGCCACGACAAGCGCGCCGTTGGGTGAAGGCGACCGGATTCGTGCCAAGCAACAAACTGCTTCGCCTCGGACTGCGCGTTGCGAAGTCAATACGGCGGCGATCGGAACTGCAGCAGGCGTGGCAAGATTCTGGCAACCTGCCGCGGTGGGATCGTTCGCTCGAACGTCTTTGCTCAAAACTCAAAGCGGCTCTGGATGAGCCTGTTCCAAAACGTGACCCAACACCCAAAGCACGACGAGTTACGGTCGCCGAAATGATGATGGAGATCACCCCGGACGAACAAAGCGCGCGGCGCAGCGAGTTGCAGAATAAGCTTCGCAAACTCAAGAACCCAAACAAGGAAGTGGGTGGCAAGGGACTTAACGCGCTGACACCACTTCATTGGGCGTCGATTCGTGGACTGATTTTCGAAATCGAACTCCTGATTGCGAAGGGTGCGGACGTAAACTACCGCGATGGAATGTTCGGCAGTCCTGTGGTATTCGCTGTCAAGAACAATCAAAAGGAGGCGCTCTCCAAGCTCCTTGCCGCGGGCGGCGATGTCAAAGCCGCCTTTCGCTCGGCAGCAAGGTACAGTCGCGTGGCGATCTTGCGGTGGCTTATTCGGCAGGGGCATGATCCCAAATGCGCCCCGACTGCCATGCACGCTGCTGCATCCAACGGGGCTACTAGATCGATTCGGTTGTTGGCTGACAATGGCGTACCACTTGATTCGTGGGACGAAATCGGAAGCACACCACTTCACGAAGCCGTGTACAAGAAAAAATACTCCTCAGCTCGCGCTCTCTTGGATTGTGGTGCAAAACGCGAAACACGAGACGAAGGCGGAAAGACGCCGGCCGAACTGGCTGCATCATTCGACCTTCGAAGATTCGCGAAGCTCTTGGCGTGAAGTCTCAGGCATAGTCTACACACCGGTCAGATTCGGTGGCAGATGATCGCGGCTATGGGGAATTGAAAGGCCCGATGGATTCTTAGTTGTCGATCTCGTCGGATGCGCAAGCGTCCGAGTTGCTAGATCCACTTTTTGTTCGTCCGGCGCAGTCTATCTTGTCGTCTAGCCTATGCTGAACGTGCCCGCCCGCGCAAAAAAACGCCGCGAGGCCCGTAGTGAGCCCCGCGGCGCTTAGTACACCGTCAGATTGCAGTCAATCGCGCGACCGATCGGCCGCCTGCGCGATTAGCGGCTGGCCTGCTCGTCGTCGCCCGGCTTGATCGCCGCGCCGGTCTTCGGATCGATTTGCAGGTTCAGGTTCTCGTCGTCGTCCGTGTAGAACATGAACCCATACATCATCTCGTGAAACGTTTGCCGCCCTTCCTTGACCGTGGCGGTCGGATCCGGATTGTAGGGGTTGAACTCGGAGTTGTCGTAGTGCGCGATGCACTCGATCTTGGTTCCCTTGGGAAACTTCACTTCGTCTTCCGGCCAACGATACGCCATCTGCCAGTCGAAGCTGTAATTCGGAACGGCCAGCAACAGCTCGTCGGTGCCGTCGGGATAAATGGCCCGATACGTCATGTCCTTGCCGCGCAGGTGCATGTGCGTCATCAGGCCGTATCCGGTCGCGTTGCAATCGAGCGTCTTACGCGCCGTGACCGGATGGTGCGGAGCCCCCGGCGGAATGGCGAACTTGCCCGTGTGGACGATCGCGTGCTGCAGGCTCTTGTTGACCACCTCGCGGGCGAACTTCAGGCCGACGGAAATCTGGTCCGTCGTCTCATGCCCGATGGTGACATAGTGAATTTGCAACATCAGGATCGATCCGGCCGGAATCTTCACCGCCACGTTTCGATCCAGAATCATCGCGTCGCCGCCGGGCACCTGGCCGGTGATGAAGTTGTCGTCGCTCGGCCGTTTGCCAAACTGCACGTAGTAGATGTTGCAGTGGTGCATTGCCGCATGGTTTTCCGGCAGGATCTGCAACCCCTGCACCCACGTGTCGTGCTTGAAGGAATGCTGCAACGGCACGTAGCGATAATCGACGTACCCGGTCGCCGGCAGCTTCTGGACCGGCGTTTTGATCACAACGTCGGGCGTGCCGATCTTCCACTTGGCCGCGTCGAACACGCGCGGCGGCGGCGCCTTCGACGGATCGCCGGCCGGGCAACCCGCCTTGACCCAATCGGCGACCAGCATCCGCTCGTCAGCGGTCATGCCGCGAACGTTCGTGAACTTGCCGTGCAGTTCGCTGCCATACCACGGCGGCATTCGCTGCTCGGCGACTACTTCGGCGATCATCTCGGCCTGGTCCACCACATCGTGATACGAAACCAGCGCGAACGGCGCCTCGGGATTGTTCGCCCGATGGCAGTCCTGGCAGTGCGTTTGCAATAGCGGCACGATGTGCTCGTTGAAGGTTACCTTCGACGCCGGATCGCGCTCGACCGGAAACGTGATGCGGCAGCCGTCGACGGCGGTCTGCGCCACTTCCACGTCGCGTCCGGCCAGCACGTCTTCGATGGCCATCTTCAGATCTTCGCGTCCGCGACCGGGCCGTTCACCGCCCAGCCGAAACTGCCGATCGACCCGCCCGCGATACACCAGGCGCTTCTCGCTGTCGAGCACGACAACCTCGCCCGCGCGCGTCGCGCCCACGGCCTTCGCCACTTCGCCCGTAATGTCCTTCACGAACGGGAACGGCGCGTCGGCCAAGATGGCCTGATACGCCACTTCGCGAATAGCGTCGTTAATGCCGACGTTGACCGCCACAAACTGCACGCCCTGCGGGCCGAACTCTTTGTCCAGCTCGACCAGCCGCGGTAGATAACGCTGCACGATTGGACAGTCCAGCGTGGTAAACGCCAGCACATAGGCCTTCTTGTCGCCGAAGTCGGCCAGCTCGCGCGGCAGATAGCGAATGTCCTTGAACGTAACGTCAGCCACCTCCTGGCCGATTTCGACTGGCGCGCCGGCCGAGCCCGTCGTGGCCTTCGCCTCGGCAAACGCCAACGAGGAGGTCGCCATCAACACGGCGATCGCGCTCAACATCTTGCTCATGGCCTGCATGTTTGGTCACCCCATTTCAGATTCGAAGATTCTGACGCCGGATGCTGCCCGAGGGGGGGTTGTCGATCGCGACCAGCGCCACCGACTGGCGGCTTGTGCGACACAGACATTGGGCGCAGTTCCGCCTTCCGGACCACCATCATTAATGCGTCCGCACAAAACCCACCGAAGTCCGCGACAACAGGCGGCAATCGGTGGTGAAACGCCGATTGCACCCGCGCGCCCAGCGGTCTTGTCCGGTTACACTTAGCACCGTATTTATACCACGGGCGGCGTGTGCCTCCAATGTTTCGTTGGCCAAATTCGCCCATGCTACCGCCGTTTCGTGCCGGACCTGGTCGGCGGAAGCCAGGTCTGCCGCGACTGCCCGGCCCAACCGCGGCGATCGACCAAGGGCACATCCGCCCGGCCTGCACGCGCGCCGGCCACTTGTCGGCGGGCGAGTTTCGACGCACATTGCACCTATGCCGACCGACTCCTCATCCATCGACCTGCCCCGATACCTTGCCCGGATCGAACTGCCAGACGCGTCGGGCACCGACCAGAAAACGCTCCGAGCGATCCATCTGGCCCATGCCACGCACATCCCATTCGAGAATGTCGACGTTCTGCTGGGCAAGCCGATTCGCCTCGACCTGCCCAGCCTGTACAAGAAGCTCATCGACGAGCGTCGCGGCGGCTATTGCTTCGAACAGAACACGCTGCTGGCCGCTGCGTTGGAAGCGATGGGCTTTGAGGTTCATCGGCTGCTGGCCCGCGTCCACCCGGAAAACGGGCGCGAGCATCCGCGCACGCACATGGTGCTGGAAGTGGTGGCCGACGGACGATCGTGGATGGCCGACGTCGGATTCGGAGCCTGGGGACTGCTCGAGCCAATCGCGTTATGCGAGGGCGAATCGCGGCAACATGCGTGGGCCTATCGATTGCGGCCCGATGGCGACGAGTGGCGGCTCGCAGCGCAGCAGGCCGGCCGGTGGCGCGACCTGCACACCTTCTCGCGACAGCCACAGTTGCCGGTCGACTTCGAGCCGGCCAACTTCTATACGTCGGCGCATCCCGAATCGATCTTTCGCCGGATGTTGATCGTGCAGCGAACGCTGCCCGAGCGGCGCTACATGCTGCGCGACCGCGAATTGATCGTGACCACGGCCGATTCGTCCGACCGTCGGGTACTCAACGACGACGATGAGCTGCTGCAAACGTTGGCCGATTGCTTTAATCTTCGGTTAGAAGCAGGTCCGTGGTTGCCGGCAGCCGCTTCGTGATCCGGCCGACGTATCGTGAATTTGGCGAGAAATCGTTCTCGGCCAGCCCGTGGCAGGTAGTTGCGCGAAGCGGCACGCGGCGGTATGATGGAGCCATCAACCGCGCCGCTCACTCATCACGGAGTCTTTGGGCATGGACGAACCGAACCACGCAGGCGCCTCGATCAACGCGATCCACCGCGGCGACTGCATCGCCGGCATGAACGCGATGCCCGAGGGAAGCGTCGACCTGGTGTTCGCCGATCCGCCGTTTAATATCGGCTACGACTACGACGTGTACGACGACTCGCTGGGCTACGAGAAGTATCTGGCCTGGTCGCGCGATTGGATCTCGGCCGTGCATCGCGTGCTGAAGAAGGACGGCACGTTTTGGCTGGCTATTGGTGACGAATTTGCCGCCGAGTTGAAGCTCGCCAGCCAACAGATCGGGTTTCACTGCCGCAGTTGGGTCGTGTGGTACTACACGTTCGGCGTTAACTGCACGCACAAGTTCACGCGCTCGCACGCGCATCTGTTCTACTTCGTCAAGGATCCGCGGCACTTCACGTTTCGGGCCGACGATCCGGCCAACCGCATCCCTTCGGCCCGGCAGTTGGTCTACAACGATCGCCGCGCGAATCCCAAGGGCCGGCTGCCGGACGACACGTGGATCATCCGCCCGGCCGATGCCATCGGCCAACTTTCACCCGACGATGAACACACCTGGACCCTGCGGCCGCAGGATCTCGACGAGTGTTTCGGCGCCGCCGAAGACACCTGGTACTTCCCACGCGTCGCGGGCACATTCAAGGAACGGGCCGGATTCCACGGCTGTCAAATGCCCGAGCAACTATTGGGCCGCATCATCCGCACCTGCTCCACAGAGGACGACGTCGTGCTCGATCCGTTTTCGGGCAGCGCCACCACGCTGGCGGTCGCCAAGAAACTGGCCCGCCGCTACGTCGGGTTCGACGTGTCGGCCGATTACGTCAAACACGGCGAAAGCCGCCTGGCCGCGATTCGCGCAGGCGACCCGCTCGACGGCTCGGCCGAACCGCTGGTCTCGGCACCAAAGACCCGACGAACAGCGCGTACCACGCGAACGACAGTAACGCGGGTGCGCGATCGTTCAGCTGATCGACTGCCAAAAGAGTCGGAGAACGAGGAAACTGCGAGCGCGAAACCTAGAATCGACAGTGCGAACGCAGCCGATACATACCGCGGCATAGTCGATGCATTTCGATTGGTACGCCATGGATTCTCGGCAGACCGCGTTGTTGCTGACCCTGAAGTAAACCAAGAGTTTGTCGCTGTTTGTCGGAAGTTGGGAATCCCAGGAACTGCACGAGAATGGAATCTAATGCTGTTTCGGCTGAGAAAGAGCGGCAAGTTGGCCGACCTAAGGACAACGGATCGCACGATAGTCACATGGCAGGACTGTGACCCATACCTTTTCGCTAGCGAGGTCGCTTGGAAAATGATGATCGACGAGTCCAAAGCGAAGACGCTCGATGATATTCTGTGCGATCCTACCTTGGCGGAGGAGTTTGACCGGAGGGCAAACCGCTGGACGCCAGGCTACACATCACTGGAATACCGATGGGCAGCCCTCAAGATTCGGAAGCAGGCGAGGTTGGCACATCACCGAGGCTCTCAGCTACCCACGAACCAGAGATTCCGTGGACCTCTTCGAATTGAGGAGCTCAACAATGATCATCTCGCAAGCATTGCCGCAGTCTACGTGCTAAGGCCTGGCGAGCGTCGCAAACCGGTGTATGTGGGTGAGTCACAAAACCTTCGCAATCGCTTTTCCAATGACCAGATTGCTGTGCTGAGGAAATACCACAAGAAACTATTGGTTCAGTGGCATGAAATTGACCTCGGTCCCGTCGTTCCACTCGCCTGGCAGAGTTGTATCGCTCGCAAATATCGACCAGAGCTGAACATCGCGAGTCTCTATCAAACAAAATGACGTCACTAGTGGCGGCTGCATATGAGACCGTGTCGGATGGCTATACATGCGATCGTGTTGTAACGGATCCGAGTCTTAACGAGAAGTTCGTCGCCGAGTGTCGCCGGCGCGGCTCAACCAGTTCTCCTAGCAGGCTCAATCGCGCTCTGCTAAATCTGCGGAAGAGGGCGTTGCTTCCGCGCACCCAATCGTTGAGGCGCACTACTTTTCGTAATCAAGATGAGTACATGTTTGCGTCAGAAATGGCGGTTCGCTACCTCGAGCGGCGCGACGATGTGAGTCTCGATGACATCATCTGTGATCCTAAATTGGCTTCGGAGTTTGACAGAATTGCCGCCGATATTGCGCCAGGGCACTCACCCTTGGAATACCGATGGGCTGCACTAAGACTCCGCAAGTCCGCCCGGTTGAGACCGGAGATTCTTGCTCGAATTGCTCCACCTACGCGGGTCATGTCGTTCCGGGTCGACGAAATTGAAGCAGGCAACCTTCCGACGGATCAGGGGTTGTATTTGTTCTATGCGTCAACGGAGCTGCTCTATGTGGGGGAAGCCGCCAACCTGCGTACTCGGCTAAAGAAGCATCTCGACCATTCCGACAACAAAGGACTTGCGCGATGGATATGGGGCAGCGGAACTTGTGAGTTGCGTGTTGAAATTCAGGTTCTGGACGAAAAGACTCCTCCGAAGGCTCGAAAGGCACTCGAGCTTGAGTTGATTCGGTCACGGAAACCGCTGTTCAACGTGAAGCGGTGACTTTCGCTCGACCGTTACCACTAGAGCAAACATAACACGAATAGTTGCTCGGTCACGTCACTTGCAACCGCGCATCTTGACCCGCCTGGAACGTTCCACAAATTCGTACCGCCGGGCACCGCTGGAACATCCGGGGTAGTCCGGTCCGATCAATCCTTCTGTGCCGGACCCGGGACGACCCGCCGGACGATCGGCACTCAGATGCGACTCATCCGCCGCAGCCCACGTGCCCGATGATACTGGCCGCTGCCATGCAATTCGCGCGCACGGACCGGTACTTGCTATGAACGCCCACTTTTCCAAAGACGTGCTCCGCCGGGATCTTGAAGTCCTGGCCAAGGTGCTGAAGGCGGACCCTGCCCGCGATAACGGTCTTACGGATGCGGCCGGTCGGGCAATCTGGGCCGAGGCCCGATTCGAAACGGACTACACCGTGCAGCGCGACGCCCACCTGGCCCATCTGGCACAGCGCCCCGCGGCGTAGTGTTGTCCCGCGAGATCGCGTTCGATCCGTTGTTCGGAAACGGCGCACTTTGCGCGATTCTAGACGCCAGAAGTCGCGGTCAATCACCGCACACCTCAGTCTGGATCACGCGGCGGAAACACGATGTTGTGCGGCTTCGGATCAAGGTAGTAGATCTGGAAGCTCTCCAGCGCTGCCAGAAGCGATTTCACGGTCGGCCAATTCTCATCAAACAACTCGCTGCCCTCGGCTTCAAATTGTTGGAGCACTTCGCGTGAGAAGTCAGGCGGGCGATCAATGCGCACTTTGGCAAAGTCGATAATGTATGGTGGGTGCTGCATCAGGTCCATCTCCACGACCATGAGCTGATCGTCCCACCCGTGCATTTCCGGAATCCGAAAGCCGTCCAACTCTTCAGTCACGCCAAAGTCAGCAAGGCGTTGATAGCAGTCTCGCTCATTGAAGTAGCCCCGTTCCGATCGGAACGCCTTCGCGGCAGTTCCGATGCTCGTTTCCCAAACGTCGCCGTCTGTGCCACCGCCCAGGTACGCTTTGACCTGTACGCCCGAACCTCGTAGGCTAAGATAGCGGCCGACACGATCGAGGGCCTGGGGATCAATCATGGGCGTGCAGCGCGAAGATGGCTATTCGGCCGACGTCGAAGGGTTTTTGCTGGTCGGAGAGCGGCGTCTCCGTGTGGCCAAGACGAACGGTTCGGCCGTCGTGCTGGTCGAACCGGCGGAATTGCCGCCCAACTGTGAGTGTGAATTGCTTTCGATCGTCGACGGTGACAAGTACTCCCGCCGTGTCACGTTGCCCGACGGAGCCTCGCTGGCTTCGGCTCGCGTCAACTACCGGGTCGTCGCCCCGTTCTAACGAGACGGAGTGGCCCCCTTCGGCCCGAATTCCGCAGCCGGCATCCCGTCGAGACATCGTCCCGCGGACCGTTCGCGTCCCGCGGTTCCGCCGGCCATCATAGCAACAATCCCGGTTTTGGTTGTGCTTGACTAGAATCTGAAACGACCGAAGATTCACCATACCGTCGGCCCCGTGCGACCCGCTCTGGCGTCGCATGACCCGCGGTGGCAGAATATAGAGAGTCGGCCTGAACCGCCGCGCCGATTCCCGCCCCCGCTTCCCCCGCCCGCGACCCACGATGAGCGAAACGTTTGTCCTAATCCCCGGACGGACCAGCAAGCAGGGCTGCGGCATCAGCGAGGGCAAGTTCACCGACGGCTACGTCTCGGAGACGACCCAGTTGCAAGTCTGTCCGGCAGACATGCAACGGCTCGGGCTGGCCGATGGTGACACGGTGCGCGTGACCAGCGAAACCGGCGCGATCGACGTGCCGGTTGTGGCCGCCAAGGGCGACGAATTGCCGCCCGGCCTGTTATTTATTGCCTACGGCGATCTGTCGAGCCGACTGATGGGCGGAGATACGCACGGCTCCGGCATGCCGACCAGCAAAGGCCTCGACGTCACCCTGGAAAAAATCACCCCCTGACCGCGATGGCCACGACCCAAGAAAACACCACCACCGAAGACGGCCTGAAGATCGTCAAGGACGCCACCTGCACGTTCTGCGGTTGCGTGTGCGACGACATCGACCTGAAGGTCGACGGCGAGAAGATCGTCGAGGCCAAGCGGGCGTGTGTGCTCGGCAAGGCGTGGTTCTTCAACCACGAAGTCGACCAGCGCCCGTCCTGCCTGGTCGACGGTCAGCCGGCAACCGTCGACGAAGGCGTCGAGCGTGCCGCGCGGATCCTGGCCGAAGCGCGCTATCCGATCATCTACGGACTGAGCGACACCACGTGCGAAGCGCAGCGCGTCGCCGTCGGCATCGGCGATTGGATCGGCGGCACCGTCGACACCACGACCAGCGTCTGCCACGGACCCTCGGGCATCGCCTTTCAGGGCGTCGGCGAAGTGACTTGCTCGTTGGGCGAGATCGCCAACCGGGGCGACATGATCATCTTCTGGGGATCAAACCCCGCCGAAAGCCATCCGCGCCACTTCACCAAGTACAGCCTGATGCCCAAGGGCATGTTCGTCCCGAACGGTCGCAAGGACCGCACCTGTGTCCTGGTCGACGTGCGGCGGACAAAAAGCTCGAAGGCGGCCGACATCTTCCTGCAAATCAAACCGCGCAAGGATTTCGAGGCGCTGTGGACCTTGCGCGCCCTCGCGCAAGACGTCGAGCTGGATGCCGACCAGGTCGAGAGCGAGACCGGCGTGCCGTTGGCCACCTGGCAGGACCTGATGCAGCGAATGAAACAGGCCCGTTTCGGCGTGATGCTCTTCGGCATGGGCCTGACGATGACGCGCGGCAAGCACCTCAACAGCGAAGCCCTGTTGGCCCTGGTGCGCGATATGAACGCCCATACGCGCTTCGTCGCCAAACCGATGCGCGGCCACGGCAACGTGACCGGAGCGGACAATGTCGTTTCGTGGCGAACCGGCTATCCGTTCGGCGTCAACATGTCGCGCGGCTATCCGCGCTTTAATCCCGGCGAGTACACCACCGCCGACACGTTGGCCCGCGGCGAAGCCGACGCGGCGATGATCATCGCCAGCGACCCGATGGCCAACTTCAGCCAGGCGGCCCGCGAGCATCTGGCGTCGATTCCTTACATCGCGCTGGATCCCAAGGAAACGCCCACCACGCGCGCCGCCGCCGTCGCCTTCACCACCGCCACGTACGGGATCAACGTGCCAGGCACGGTCTATCGCATGGACGACGTTCCGATTCCGCTGCGGCCGGCCTTCGACGCTCCGCACCCGAGCGACCTGGACGTCCTGCGCGGCATCGAGCGCCGCGTGCGCCAGCTCAAGAGCATCGTGCGCGTGCCATGACACCATCCGGACGATTGCACTGCGTAACTCAGGCGGCGATTGGATTCCCGGCTGCCTCTTATCGTGACGGCCGCGCGCCGCTGATCGATGGCTGATTCGCTGTTCAAAATCGCCGGCGGTACCGTCTATGACCCGGCCAACGGGATCGACGGCCAGGTGCGCGATCTTTGGATTCAAGACGGCAAGATCGTCGCCGCCCCCACCGATCCGAACGTGCGCGCCGACAAGACGCTCGACGCGGCCGGAATGGTCGTCATGCCCGGCGGCATCGACATGCACTGCCATATCGCCGGGCCGAAGGTGAACATGGCCCGCAAGATGCGCCCGGAGGAAAAGCGCGTGGCGCCGAAAGTTTCCCGCACCGCCAATACCCACAGCGGCACGCTCGGCAGCGTGCCCAGCACGTTTGCCACCGGCTACAAGTACGCCGGCATGGGCTACACCACGGCGTTCGACGCGGCCATTCCGCCGCTTGCCGCCCGACACGCCCACGAAGAGTTCGACGACACGCCCTGCATCGACAAGGGCTTCTACGTGCTGGTCGGCAACAACCACTACATCATGCGGGCCATCCAGCAAAACGAGCCCCAGCGCCTGAAGGCCTTTCTCGGCTGGCTATTGGGCAGCGCCAAAGCCTACGCTCCGAAGATGGTCAACCCAGGCGGGGTCGAAGTCTGGAAACAACAACAAGCCGGCAACGTCAGCGACCTGGATACGTGTGTCGAACACTTCGACGTCACGCCGCGACAAATCATTCGCGGCATTGCCGAAGCGGCCGGCGAGCTTGGATTGCCTCACCCGGTGCACATTCACGCCAACAACCTAGGCCTGCCCGGCAACTGGACGACCACGCTGGAAACCATGAAGGCCCTGGAAGGCCACGGCGGCCACCTGACCCACATTCAATTCCACAGCTACGGCGGCGGGCCCGACGACCAGGACACCTTCAACTCGAAAGTCGTGCCGCTGGCCGACTATGTCAACAGCCACCAGAACATCACCGTCGACGTCGGCCAGGTGCTCTTCGGCGAAACCACGAGCATGACCGGCGACAGTCCGCTGGGCTACTACCTGAGCAACGTCTACAAGACCAAGTGGTTCTCCGCCGATACCGAAATGGAATCCGGCTGCGGCATCGCGCCGATCGAGTACAAGAACAAAAGCCTGATCCACTCGCTGCAATGGGCGATCGGGCTCGAGTGGTACTTGCTGGTCCAGGACCCCTGGCGCGTGGTGATGAGCACCGATCATCCCAACGGCGGGTCGTTTCTGGCGTATCCACAGATCATTCGGCTGCTGATGGACCGCACGTGGCGGCGCGACGTGCTGAAGACCGTCAACCCGCAGGTACTCAAGCGGTCAACGTTGGGCGACCTGGACCGCGAGTATTCGCTCAACGAGATCTGCATCATCACCCGCGCCGGCCCGGCCCGGCTGCTGGGCTTGTCGCACAAGGGGCACCTGGGCCCCGGCGCCGATGCTGACGTCACGATCTATACGCCGAACGACAACGTCGAAACGATGTTCGAGCTACCGCGCCACGTGATCAAGGCCGGCCGAATCATCGTCGAGCAGGGCGAAGTCCGCGATCCGGTCGACGGCAAGACGCTGCACGTCGCACCGGACTACGATTCGGACGTCGAGCCGGACATCGCCGACTGGTTCGAGAAGTACTATTCGATTCGTTTTCGCAACTACCCGGTCAGCGACGCGTACCTGGGCGACCACGAAACGGTCGCTTGCCGGCAGGGTACTGACTAGCGCGGTGCCGACTAGCGCGCCTTTTCCGAATCCGGCGCGTTCTCTTTCGGCGCGACCGACGTTCGGCTGCTCTTGGGCACGGCCTCAAACGTGATACCCACCGGCTTGCCGCGGATCGGCTTCCAAGCGCTGTGCTTCACGCGCAGATTCGGCAACTGGTCCTGCAGCGCCGCGATCCCGTCTTCGGTGTACATCGGCTGATCATTCGCAATGTCGAGCGACCGCAATCGCTGGAGTTTTCCCAAATGGCTAAGACCCGCGTCGGTGATGTCCAGGCTAATGAGTTTGAGATCCTCCAAGTTCGCAAGCCGCACGATGTATTGGATTCCTGCATCGGTCACGCCCTTGGGAGCGTCAGCCGAATAGTCGCGTCCGGCAATGGTTAGTGACCTCAGGGAGGTTAATTTCGACAGGGGCTTAAGGCATTCGTCCGTCAAACTGTCTGAATGAACCGAGAGACGCTCAAGACTGGTCAATTGCGCGACCGCCTCCATGCCGCGAAAAGTAACGCGGTTCGATCGCACATCTAACCACTTGAGTTTGCCGGCTACTTGGAGCCCGATCAGTCCCTCGCCGGTGATCTGGTCCGACGAGACTCCCAAGAGCTTAAGTTCGGTCAGGGTCGACAGATGTTCCAGGCCGCCATCGCTAATCTTGTTGGAACTGAGATACAATGCCTCCAGCCTCTTCAGCCTGGACAAAGCGAGCATACCGTCGTCGGCGAACGGCATGTTGAGGGCGGCGAGGTGCCTCAAACCACGTAGGGCTGCCAGATCATCGGGCGTCAGCTCGTCGCCACGATCCAATTGCACGTGGGCATACACAATGTCTTGAAAGTAATCATCCCCGACCCAGCGACGCAGCCACGCGGGACCGCGCAACTCGGCACCCCAGTCGTAATCGCCCCGATACTGGTAGTCGTAGGTGACAAAGGACGCATACTTCAACCGACGAATCTTCTCCACCGCCCGCCGCTGCCGCTCGGCCGGCACGACCACCAGCGCCAACACCAGGCACAACAGCGTCACCGCAACCAGCATCGTCCGCATGCTGTAGCGAAGCCATCGGCGGCGCTTGATGGCGGGTTGGGTCATCTTGATGTTGGTGGGTTGTTTTGCGCGGGCTTCAACGGTCCGCGAATGGTCAGCCCGGTTCGAAAACTCGGGTCACGGTATTCCACGACCAATCCAGGAATCCGAGTCAGCAGACCGATTACGGCCGCTTCGGTGTACTTGGCATCGGAGTGCGCAATAGACAACTTCGACAGTTTGCGCAACGTGGTCAGGTGCGCAAGCCCGACATCGGTGATGCCGGGACTGCTAATCGAGAGTGTCTGCAGGTTGGACAGTTGAGCGATATGCCTGAGACTCTCGTCGGTAACTCCGGGCGGGGCATTCCTCACACCGCTCCGTCCATCGATCGTCAATCCTGTGAGGCCCTCCATTCCCGACAACGTCTTGAGACATTCGTCGGTCAGGCTGTCTGAGTTAAGTTGCAGCGATTCGAGGTTACTCAATCGAGCAACAGCCTCCAGACCGTCGACGGTGATGCTGTTCGATCGCAATATCAGACGGCGCAGGTTCTTCAGTGCTGCAAGCGGGCGCAGGCCCTCCCCGGTGACTTGATTCGAGTTGACGTTCAAAAGCTCAAGCTCAGTCAGGCTCGACAGTTGCTCTATTCCGCGATCCGTGATGCTATCGGAATAGATCGACAACGACTCCAGATTTCGCAAGCGAGTGAGTGTTTGCAGTCCATCGTCCGCGAGCGGCATCCTCACGGTAGTAAGGTGCTTCAACGCCGGCAGGTTGGTCAAATCGTCTGGCGTCAGGTCGCCACGGGATAGGTATATCTCGGTGGAGACAACGCGGTGGAAGTAGTCGTCGCCGAGCCATCGCCGCAGCCAAGCCGGACTACTTCGTCCGGCCTGGCCGTCCACCTCAAAGTCGTAACGGACCATTGAGTGCGGATCAGAAGCTCGGATCTTCCTTACTGTCCGCCGCTGCCGTTCGGCCGGCACGATCACCAGTGCCAACACCAGGCATAACAGTGTCACCGCGACCAGCATCGTCCGCATGCTGTAGCGAAGCCATCGGCGGCGGCGAGATGGTTTGCACTCAGTCATCGCCCGCTTCCCGTGTCAGTCATCGCCCGCGTCTCGTGACAGGTTCTCCAAGACGTCCAGCGGCGCGTCAAACCCGGCCTGGGCCAGTGCGGCCAGATAGTCCGACGGATGGTTCAGGTTCTTAAGCGTCTCCAACTCCGGGTCGACGTCGGCCAGCTCGTGTGCTTCGACCTGGCGCGTCGGCACCGAATCGAACAGGAACACCGGCCGCATCCGGTCGGCCGCCAGCAGTTGTTCGACCTGTGGAATCACGTTGCGCCGATAGACGGCCGCCAGCGGATGCCGGTATCCGCCGCTCGTGGGCACCGCGATCGACGCCTCGCCCAACAGCGCGAACATCCGCTCGACAAACGCCGGCACGAGAAACGGCACGTCGCAACTGGTGGCATAGGCCGCTTCGACGTCGTCCGGCAATGCCGTCAGCCCGGCGAGAATACCCTCCAGCGGCCCGCGCCCTTCGCGGCGATCGCGGGCGACGATCAACTTGGCGACTCCATCGGTAGCGATCGGCGGCAACTCCTGGCCCGGCGCCGCCACGACCACGATCGGCTGCACCACCTGGCCCAGCAACCGCACGATTCGCGCAAGCATCGTCTCGTCGCCGAATGGCAATGCCAGCTTGGGCATGCCCATCCGACTGCTCCGCCCGCCACACAGAACAATCCCGGCCCGGTTCATGAACCCTATTGTACGCGGTATCGGCGCCGCGCCGGCTGGTTTATACTCCGACAGCCGCCGGAACTTTGTCCCTCTGTTGCCCGCCATGCCCCTGCGACTTGTCTACCAGGCCGAAACCAGCGTACCGGTCGAGTGCGACAGCCTGACGCCCGACGCGCTGCGCGAATTGTCGGCGGCCGAAGTCGAGCGGATCGAGGTCTTTCACGGCAACCAGAAGCAGTCGCTGGCCGACTTCTTTTCCGTCTCCGGGAACGCGGACGACGAACGGATCGAACTCGAAGGCGATCTGTCGGGCGTTCACTGGATCGGCACCAAGATGACCACAGGCACAATCCACGCCACCGGCGACGTCGGGCGTCACTTGGGCAGCGAGATGACCGGCGGAGAGATCCACGTCGAGGGCGACGCCGGCGACTGGGTCGGCGGTGAAATGCACGGCGGACTGATCCACGTTCGCGGCCGGGCCGGCCACCTGATCGGCGCGGCGTATCGCGGCAGCAAACGCGGCATGACCGGCGGCACGATCCTGATCCACGGAACCACCGGCAACGAGATCGGCCACACCATGCGCCGCGGCCTGGTGGCCGTGGGCGGATGCGGCGACTTCCCGGCCCTGAACATGATCGCCGGCACCGTGCTGGTCTTCGGACCGTGCGGAATCCGGCCGGCCGCCGGAATGCGCCGTGGCACGCTCGGACTGTTTGGCGGCGACGCGCCCGCGCTGCTGCCCACGTTTCGGCCCGGCAGCCGCGATCGGCCCTTGGCCGTGGTGCTGTTGCTGCGCGAGTTGGCGCGGCTTGGCTATCCGGTCCCGAACGAGCTGGCCGGCGCCGAGTATCAAATGTTCCACGGCGACCAGGTAGCCACCGGCCGCGGCGAGATCCTGGTGGCGGATTCACACTGATGCGCGATCGCGTGCAGCCTCAGGCCCGCGTTTCCAGAATCGCACGACTTGCCCGCAGGATTGCTTCTTGATCTGGTGTGTAGCGCGCATCGCGCAGATCGACCAGGTAGAAATCCACGCCCTCGATGTTGGCGCCGCGCAGATCAGCGCCCCGCAGATTGGCTTTACGAATCTCCTCGGCCGCTTTGAACCCCTGTTGAAGATACTCGTCCGTGTAGAAACCCGTGCGAGAACCTTCGGAAGCGATGGGACTCCCGACAAGTCCACTGCGCGACGATCCGAAATGAAACATCGCTCCCCGCAAGTCGGCATCGCGCAGGTCGGCACGCTCCCAGGCAACGTCGGCCAGGCCCGCGTTTACAAGCTTTGCGCGGCGTAAGCAAGCGTTGGGCATCCAGCTTCCGGTGAGCAAAGCGCCGGACAGGACTGCTTCTTCCAAATAAGCGCCCGGCATGCGCACGTACTCCAGGTCGCATTTCCGCAATTCAGCGCGTGCCAACCGGGCTCCGGTCAGTTCGGCCGTTTTCAGTACGATTCCGTCCAACACACTGCCCGACAGATTCGCGCCTGTGAAATCGGTCTCGGTCAGGTCGGCCGTCGGGTGGGAGAACTTTGCGCCACTCAGGTCAGCGCGCGAACAGATTGCCTCGCGCAGATCCGCTTCGCGAAGGTCGGCGCCTGCCAACAACGCGCCTTCCAAGTTCGCGCGCGACAAGTCGGCTCCTTCCAGATCCGCACCGACAGCGCGCATGTGTGAAAGATCGGCTCCACTGAAAATGGCCTTCGGAGCAGCGAGTTTTCTCAGCCACGCCCCATGCAGATTCGCATCGGCAAACGACGCACCGCGCGCAAACACCTTATCAATCTGCACGTCGCCCAAGTCGGCCCCGCTCAGGTCCGTGTTTGCAATTTCGAGCTTTCCCAATCGAAGTCCTTGCCAGTGCGCCTTCGGCAAATACGCGCCCGAGAGTTGAAACGCGCGGCCTTCGGCGGGCACCCACGCGGGGCCCATCGCATGTAGCAGGCTGACTGCCATGGGCTGCTTCGGTCCCGCTTCCCCCGACAGGATGCTCTCTAGTCGACTTCGCACATCCACGTCGTCGCGCAAAAGCCGCACGGCATCGTCGACAAGCGTTTTGGGGAGCCGCATATCGATCACGTCGGTGTCTGCGCATGACAGCAACTCGGCGGCCACGTACTCCGCAGCGAGTGATTCGCGTACTATGCGATGTCGCAATAGCGCCGCGGCGGCGGGCGAAACCCCTTCCTTGTCGTCCGGCGGCGGCAGCAGCCTTCTTCGTTTCGGTTCGCGAACTACGAAAAAACACCACTGGCCAGCCGTAGCCAATGCTTCGCCGGGCGGCAACCTGACCAATATTTCGCGCTCCAGGGCCGCCCGAACCGTGTCGACTGCTTCGTCGTCGGCCATCTGGTCAAGCACCGGGCAGACGATTTCGGGAAGGCCGTGTAGCGAAGCCCGATCCGGATCCGCGAGAATCCTTCGCATCACGCTTCCGCAGCGCGCGGGATGTGTTGCCACCAAGTACTCGATGCAATCATCGGTGATCCACGGCGCCAGTCGCCAAGCTTCGTCTGGTTGCGCGTCCGACCATTGCGCGTCGGATGCGTAAATCACCAGGTGACGCTTCCCGACTTCTGCCAGCTGCGCGGCGTGAGAAACGGAGCGCGTCCAGCCATCGACCAGCCGCAAGCGCGGCCGGTTCTCGAAGACCGACGCGAGATGTGCGATCGCCGAGCTCTTCCCCGAACCCGGCGGCCCGGTCAACTCGATAAGTCCCCGTTGACCCGACTCGATTCGCTGACGAACTTCGTCCTCCAACCGAAACGAGTCCACTCCGTCGGGTGTTCTAACGCGGGGTTGAACAGCGGCCCGTCTCGGCATGATCATAAATCGCCTCCGAGGGCACATTATACCCCACGGCGCGCAACCGTCGCACGAGCACGGGCTGCCGCCGCCCGTCTAGTTGTCGCCCGCTCGCAGGCCCAAACTCTCCAGATGGGCCCGCACGGCCGGATCTTCCAACAACTGGCAAAACGCCTGCACGGCCGGACGTTCAAGCCGCCGCCGCGGCACCACGAAGTCATAGTGCTCGTCGCCGATCGGCAAGAACGCTAACCCGGCGCCCCGGGCAACGGTTTCGATCGCCACGCCCCAATCGGCGCGACCCTGCTCGATGGCCGCCACGACCGCGTTGTGATTCGTGACTTGCACGGCGTACCCGTCGGGCCGCGCGTCGTCGAGCAAACGATCGATCAGGATCCGTGTGCCGCTGCCCTGGTTGCGATTGACCATCAAGCAGCCCGGCGTCTGGCACGCGCGGCGCATCGCCTCCTCGGCGTTCACCTGCTCGAATCGTCGGTCGTCGGCCCGGCACACAAAACCCTGCATCCGGCGATAGCCGGGCAACAGTGCTAACTCCGGCGTGACGAACGGATGGTTGTACTGCCCCGTGGCAACGTCCAGCAGATGAATCCCGGCCAGGTCGCACTCGTCGCGCGTTGCCGCGGCAAGTCCGGCCGTGCTGCCAACCGCCATGAACTTCGTGTGAAACCCTCGGTCTTGCAGCAGCCCCAGCAAGTAGTCCAACCCGATGCAATGGCTGCCGATCACGACCAGGTCGGCGGCGCGCACGTCACGGGCCAGCAGGCGCACTTCGACCGAGCGCCCTGCTTCGACGATCTCTTCGTGCCGGTCGATCGTGACGAACCCGTCGGCCCGGCCGAACGCCGTGACCGAGCCCGACCCTTTGCCGATCGCATAGGCCACCGGCTCGCCGGCATGCGTGTCGCCGACCAACCCCACCAGAACATACTCGGTGCGGCCGACGTCCGAATTGACGCGCACGGCCATCCGCGCCGTCACGCTCGACGGCGGTTCGCCGCCAAGTCCGGCCAACGCCCGAATCACCGGCGCCACGAACTCGTGAAACGTAAACGTGGCCGATGTCGGAAAGCCAGGCAGGATCACCACGGGCTTGTTCTGATGGACTGCCAGACAGATCGGCTTGCCCGGCTTGAGCGCCACGCCGTGCGCCACAATGCCCGGCGCGTCCAACTCGGCGACCGCGCGGTATGAAAGATCGCCGGCGCCCTTGCTGGTGCCGCCGGACAAGAGCACCACGTCGGCGCTGGCCAGCGCTTTGGCGATGACCGACCGTAGTCGATCGAAATCGTCGGGCACGATTCCCATCGGCACCGACTGGCCACCCAACTCCGTCACGGCATCGGCCAAGGTGCGCGCGTTCGAGTCGAACACGGCCGCCGGTCGCGCGGGCTCGCCCGGAGCAATCAGCTCGTCGCCGGTCGAAATGATGGCCACGCGCGGTCTTCGCCAGACCGACACGCGATCGCAACCAATCGCCGCCAGAACGCCCGTCTCGCGACTGGTCAGCAACTCGCCGCGGCGCAGCACGGTTTCGCCCCGGGCAATGTCGGTGCCGGCAAACGTCACACCCGCGCCGGGTGTCACCGCTTTGGCGATCGTCACCCGGTCGGCCGAGCAGGTCGTGTGTTCGACGGCCACGATTGCGTCGGCTCCGCGCGGCAACATGCCGCCGGTGGCGATCGCCGCGACCGTGCCAGGCGTCAGTTCACAACGGGGCACCACGCCGGTGTCAATCGGCTCGTCCAGCACGCGCAGCGTGCAGGGGCGTTCCTCGCGGGCGCCGTAGGTATCTTCGGCGCGCACGGCGAACCCATCGAGGTTCGAGCGATCGAACGACGGCACGTCGACCGCTGCCACGACGTCAGCCGCCAACACGCGCCCGTGCGCCTCTTCGAGCGCCACGGTTTCCTCGCCCAGCGGGTGCAAGCGCAGCGCGCCCTGGAAGCGCCGCACGGCTTCGTCGCGATCAACCACTTGCAGAAATTGTTCTTGTGATCGCATGGCAATCGTCGTTCGCCGCGGCGGCCGACGCGCGGCACGTCGTCCATTCGCCCGCACCGGCCCAACTAGTCGTACAAGTAAACGTCCACGATGCTTCCTTCGGGAAAGCCCTCCGAGTCGGACGGAATCAGCACGAATCCGTCGGCCCGCGTCGTCGACGTGAGCACCGACGCGCCGCCGATGGCCAGCGGGCGGACGCCGTCGTCTTGCACGACCACCCGCGCGTAATCGAGCCGCCCGACAACCGAACTGATTTTTTCCGCCAGCGGTGCGCGTACCGTGCGATAGGGCCAGTCTCCGCTCCGCCCGCCAAGCCGGCGAATCGCCCGTCCGGCAAAGAAATCATAAGCACACAAACACGACACCGGATTGCCCGGCAGCAGGAAAACGAGCATCCCGCCGATTCGCCCCATGCCGGTCGGACTGCTGGGTCGCATCGCCACGCCATGCACGGCCAGCTCGCCCCGCTCGGCCACGATCGACGGCACAAAGTCCTCCTGCCCGACGCTGGAACCACCGCTGACGATCGCTACCTCCGCATCGGTTTCCAGCGCGGCACCAATCCGCGCGCGGTCGTCGGGCACGATTTCGCGATGCACGATATCCGCGCCGTCGCGCCGCGCCAGCGACTCGAGCATCGGCCCGTTCGCATCGACGATCTCGTTCGGCCGCGGCCGCGTCCCGGCCGGCAACACTTCGTTGCCCGTCACGATGATGCAAACGCGCGGACACCGCACGCACGCGACCTGCGCCGCGCCAATCGAGGACAGCACGCCCAAGTCTTGCGGCCGCAATTGGCGACCCGACTCCAGCACGGTCGCCCCGCGGACCACGTCTTCGCCCACGTTTCCCACGTGCTTGCCTGGCGAAACCTCACCCAACGCGTGAACCACTTCGCCCTCGACCCGGGCCACTTCGGCCGGCAGCACGGCGTTGGCCCCGTCGGGCAGCGGCGCGCCGGTCATGATCCGAACCGCCTGACCGCGCCCCACGGTCGCCTCGAACGGGCGGCCGGGAAACGACGCGCCCACGATCTCGAGCGGCTGCTGATTGTAGGGCGTGGCGCCGGCGACTTGTTCGGCCTGCACCGCAAAGCCGTCCATCATCGCCCGATCGAAACCCGGCACGTCGACGTCGCTGACCACGCGTTCGGCCAGTACGCGACCGGCGGCTTCGGCCAGCGGAACCGTAATGCTCGGCAAGCGCGTGCTATGTGCGTCGAGCCACGCGATCGCGTCGTCCACGGTCGTACGGCGCGAAAAGCCGCGCATCCGCACGTCGCTATCCGCGCTGTGTGATTGGGCCGACTTGTCGGTCATGAGCAAGCGTAGGAGATTCGGAGACTTTGCCTGGCAATTGAATTCGCTGGCCACCGGCGCCTCGCGAATTCGCTAGCGGTGTGTGCTGTTCGCCGGCATGGTCGACGCGGAAAAAAAGCCGGCGCCATCATAACCGGCCGCCGCGGCGGGCGTCATCGCGGCTTCCCCCGGCCGGGCTCTGTTGCCCGGCGGTCAACAGGGGGGTAAAGTCTACCTTTCAGCCGCGCCCGCTCCACAACCGCTTCGAATCGGCCCGCCGATCGGCCGACACCACGCAGCGCCGAACGACGCCCTTCGCCTATGGCATCGAGTTACGCCGTTGGAATCGACCTGGGAACCACGACTTGCGCGCTTGCGCGATTCGACGCGGCCGGGCGCACCGCGATGATCCGCAACCCGTTGGGCGATCAGATCGTGGCTGGCGTGGTTTTTTTCGAAGACGACGAGCTGCTGTTCGGCCGCGCGGCCAACCAGGCGGCATCCACCCAACCGCAGCGGGCGGCCGAGTGCTTCAAGCGCGACTTTGGCCAGTCCTCGTACACCCGCGCAATCAACGGCGAACTGCTGCCGGTCGAACTGATCGAAGCGTGCCTGCTGAAGAACGCCTGCGACGATCTGCCAACGGCCGGCGACGCTCGCCCGGCGGTCGCGCTGGCGCTGCCGGCCGCGTTCGACCAGGCCCAGCGCCGCGGCGTCGTCGACGCGGCTCGGATTGCCGGCGTCGACCTCCTCGGCACGATTAGCGAACCGCTGGCCACAGCGCTGGCGTTTGCCGAAGTACAGGGTTATCTGACGGCCGACGCGCAACAAAAACCCGGCTGCCGCGTGCTGGTGTTCGACTTGGGCGGCGGCAAGCTCGACGCGGCCATCGTCGAGATCAAACACGACCGGCTGCGCACGCTTGCTGTGATCGGCGATCCGCAATTGGGCGGCCGTGACTGGGACCAACAGTTGGCCGAGTACCTGGCCGCGAAGTTCGAGAAAGAGTTCGGCGACGACCCACGCTACGACATGGTGTCTGTCCGCCGACTGGTAGCCGGTGCCGAGGAAGCCAAGCACACGCTCACCGCGCGGCAGCAAGCGCGGGTTCATATCGAGCGCACCGGCTATGCCACCGACATCGCCGTCCAGCGCCACGCGTTCGAGGAAGCCACGACCGAATTGGTCGATCGGGCCCGTCGTGTCGCCGAAGATGCCATCGCCCAAGCCGGGTTGGCCTGGCGTGACATCGCGCATCTGCTGCTCGTCGGTGGCGCCACGCGAATGCCCATGATCGGCGCCATGATCGAGTCGGTCACCGGGCTCAAGCCCGCGACCAACATGCATGCGGAAGAAGCCGTGGCCCGCGGCGCGGCGCTCTACGCCGAACAGTTGCTCGCCGCACGCGAAAATCGAGCCTCGCCGGTGCGGATGCAAATCATCGAAATGACGGCGCACAGCATGGGCATCCGCTGGCAAGAGCCGGGAACCGATCGCGCCGAAAACGTCGTGCTGATTCCCCGCGGCACGGAAATGCCCTGCGGCACGTCGTCGAAGGTCGTCACCGAAGTCGACGATCAGCGGTCGGTCAGTCTGCAACTATTGGAAGGCGAGAGTCGCAACGCGGAAGAGTGTCGGCCGGTCGCCCAAGTCACGATCGACGGGCTGCCCGACGAGCTGCCGCGGCAATCGTCCATCGACGTTTTCTATCAGATCTCGGCTGAAGGGCGCTTACAGGTCAAAGCCCAATTGAAAAAGGGCGGCCATCCCCTCACAACCCGGATCGAGCGCGCCGGCGGCTTGACCGACAACGAAATCGCCGACTGGAACCAGCTCTTGCAAACTTCGCCCGGGCTCAAGGCAATTCACGCGCTGGTGGCCAAACACACCGCGGCGCGACCGCCGGACGATCCTCCGCCGGAGCCCACAAGCGAAACCCGTGCGCCCGCGTTCGCCCCGCCGCAACCGCGCGACAGCGACAGTTCGGACGACTTTCAACTCGACGTCACTCCGTCCGAGGCGCCTGAGCGGCGTGCTTCCGCAGGCTCCGGCGCTCGAAAAGTCGCGATCCTGCTGACCGGCTACGTCATATCCTCGGTCCTCGGGCTGGCCATCGGTTACTATATACTGATGGTGCTTCGGCCCGAGTGGAACGTGCTGAACCTGCGGCTCCCCGGCGTTCGCACAGGAGCCGCCAGCGACGGCGCCGCTTCTCCCGATACCGATTCCAGCCAAGGGCCCGACTCCGAAGTTTCGCAGCCCTCGCAATAGTAAACCACCCGCGCTGAATATGACCGCCGAAAACACACTGGCCGTCGGGATCGATCTGGGCACGACGTATTCCGCGGTGGCATACATCGACGACATGGGCCGCCCGGTCACGCTGGTCAACGCCGAAGGCGATTTGGTCACGCCCAGCGTTGTGCTGTTCGAGGACAATCTGCCGATCGTCGGCAAAGAGGCACTCAAGGCCCTGGCGACCGAAGGCGAGCACGTCGCGCAATGTGCGAAGCGCGAGTTGGGCGAGCGGTCGTTTCACAAGGCCCTGCACGGCGCCCTCTATCCGCCCGAGGCGTTGCAAGCTCTGGTGCTCAACAAGCTCCGCCAAGACGCGATCCGCCAAATCGGTCCGTTTTCGCAAGTCGTCATCACGGTGCCGGCCTATTTCGACGAAGTGCGCCGCAAAGCGACGCAAGACGCCGGCCACATCGCCGGGTTCGAAGTCCTCGACATCATCAACGAGCCGACCGCCGCGGCCATTGCCCACGGATTTTTGAAAGGCTTCTTGAACCGCGAGGGCGAGTCCAACGAGCCGCGCAAGATCCTCGTCTACGACCTGGGTGGCGGCACGTTCGACGTCACCGTCATGGAAATCCGCGGCAACGACTTCCTGGCACTGGCCACCGACGGCGACGTGCAACTCGGCGGCCACGACTGGGACGAACGGCTCGTCAACCACGTCGCCGAGGAATTCAAGCAGCAATTCGATCTCGATCCCCGCGAAGATCCAAATGCCGCCGGCCGACTGTGGCGCGAGTGCGAGGATGCCAAGCGCACGCTTTCGGCCCGGGCCAAGGTCTCGATCAGTTGCGACTACAAGAGCCATGCCACGCGCGTCGAAATCACCCGCCAGGCGTTCGAAGAGCTCACCCAGGATCTGCTCAATCGCACCGAATTCACCACCAAGCAAACCTTGCAAGCCGCCGGGTTGACCTGGAAAGACATCAACCAGGTGCTGATGGTCGGCGGCTCGACACGCATGCCCATGGTCGCCGAAATGCTGCGGCGCCTTTCGGGCAAGGAACCGGATGCGTCGGTTTCGGTCGACGAGGCAGTGGCGCACGGCGCCGCGCTGCACGCCCAAATCATGCTGGCCAAGAGTCGGGGCGAGCGTCCGGTGGTGAATATCAAGAACGTCAACTCGCACAGCTTGGGCGTGGTGGCGACCGACGCCCGCACGCAGCGCAAGCGCAACGCGATTCTGATTCCGCGCAACACGCCGCTGCCGGTCACCGCAAGGCGGATCTTCCGCACCCAGCGCCCGTCGCAAAAATCGATCCTCGTGCAGATCGTAGAAGGCGAAAGTGCCTCGCCCGACGATTGCCTGCAAATTGGCCGCTGCGTCGCCCGCGACCTTCCCGAAAACTTGCCGGCCCAAACTCCCATCGAGGTGCGTTTCGCCTACCAGGAAAACGGCCGCCTCACGGTGCATGTCAACGTGGCCGGCTCGCGCCGCGAACTGCTTCACGAGATCAAACGCGACAATACGATGTCGCAGCAGCAACTCGACGCATGGCGCTTGTTCGTAACCGGCCAGCCGGGAGAAAACGCGTTGCCAGCCGCCGAGTCGGGAGTTCTTGACTCGCAAATCGGCCAAACGCCCCTTTCACCCGCCGGCAGTTCGATCATCACCGGCGACAGCCAAATCGTCGAGGGCATCCCGGCCGAAGACCTTTCGATCGACACCGGCCAGCCGCGCCGGGGCGAGCAGGTCGGCACGGACGACGATCTTTCGATCATCGAAGACGATTGACGATCGGCCGCGTGCGCGATTCCTGACGTGCGTTTCGCGGCATGCGCACCGCGCGTTTGCAACGCACGGAACCGGCAAATTATACTGATCCACGGTCGTCCAGGTTGAACTCCAACGGCCGCTTCCCGCCTTCGAACCGCCTGCCAGATACTCATGACGTCATCGTCGCTCGGCCATCTGTCCCTGTTTCGCGTCGCGCGTCTGCCATTGCTTCTTGCCGCGGCGCTGCTTGCCGCCGCCGCGCAACTGCCGGCCCAGATCGCTCCGCAGGAAGAACTCAAAACCCTGCAAACCCCCGAAGGAATCGACGTCACCCTGTTTGCCAGCGAGCCGATGATCACCAACCCGGCCGCGATCGACGTCGATACGCACGGTCGGGTCTGGGTCGCCGAGATTCAATGGTATCGGGGCGGCGCCAAACAGCCGCCAGCCGACAAGATCAAAGTCTTGGAGGACACCGACGGGGACGGCCGCGCCGACAAGGTCACCGTGTTTGCCGACGACCTGTTCGCGCCGATGAGCATCTGCGTCGCCGGCGACAAGGTCTATGTCGCCACCAGTCCCGACCTTTGGGTCTATGAAGACGCCGACGGCGACCTGCGCGCCGACGGCCCGCCGCGAAAATTGCTCACCGGGTTCGGCGGACTGAACCACGATCATGGCGCGCACAGCATTGTGTTGGGGCCGGACCACAAATGGTGGATGGCCCACGGCGACCGCGGTTTCGACGTAGCCGGAACCGACGATTCGCACTTCGCGTACCAGTGGGGCGCCGTGTTGCGCGGCGAGCTCGACGGATCGCAGCTCGAATTGGTTGCGGTCAACTTCCGCAATCCCTACGAAGTTTGCGTCAGCTCGTTCGGCGAGGCCTATCTGAGCGACAACGACAACGACGGCAACGAGAGTGTCCGGATTTGCTGGATCCTCGATGGCGGCAATTACGGTTGGTTTGGCGGACCGCCCTTCGGCAAACAGGAACTTGCCGCGCGACTGTCGCCGCAAACCCCTTACCGAGAACATTGGCACTTTCGTGGTCACGTGCCGGGCTACGTGCCGGCCACGCTGGTCACCGGCTTTGGCTCTCCAACCGGCATTTGCTTTTACGAAGGCGATGCGTTTGGAGCCCGTTTCAAGAACGCGCCGCTCCATACCGACGCCGGGCCGCGCCTCTGCCGCGTGTTTCGGCACGAGCCCCATGGATTCGGCAAGCGCGCAACCAGCGAAACATTTCTCTCGAATTCCGGCGACGACTACTTCCGGCCAGACGACGTGTGCGCCGCGCCCGACGGAAGACTCTACGTCTCCGATTGGTACGACGGCGGCGTCGGCGGACATGGGTACAACAACCCCGACCAAGGACGGATCTTTGCCCTGGCGCCGGCCGGCCAGAAACTCGAGCGCCACGAAAAGCCCGGCCCGTACGACAACGTGGCCGACGCGATCGAAGGCTTAAAGAGCCCGAACCTGGCGACACAGTACCTGGCTCGACAGCGGCTGTTGGACGCGGGTCAGGGGAGCGTGGCGGCGCTGCGCCAACTGCTCGAACACAAAGAGCCGAACTATCGAGCCCGTGCGCTGTGGGTCTTGGACCGGATCGGCGGCGATGCCCGCCGGGAGGTTGTCGGACAATTGCAGAGCGACGATCCGGCCTTTCGCGCGCTGGCCGTGCGCATTCTGCGGCGCAATGAACGTGCCGAGCGCGAAGCGACCCTATCGCTGGCCGATGACCCCTCGCCCGAAGTCCGGCGCGAGGTGCTATTGGCTGCTGGCGACCTGCCGGGCGAAGCCGCCGTCGAGGCCATCGCGTCGATCGCGGCCAGCTACGACGGCACGGACCGCTACCTGCTCGAAGCGATCAACGTCGCGGCAGCCGATCGCCGCGAAGAGGTACTTGCTCGGCTGGAATCGGACCGGCCGCTCGACGCGGCGCAGTTTCCGTTGCTGCAATTGCTCGCGCCCGAGCGCGCGGTGGCCAGCCTGCTTGCGCAACTGTCCGACGACGCGCTGGACGAGGCAACAGCCCGCGTGCTATTCGACGCCGCCGTCAACATTCCCTCCGACGAGGCCGGATACGGCCTGCTGGCGCTGGCCGCCGACGCGCAGCGCCCGCTGGCGATTCGCCGCACCGCGCTCGAAAGGCTCTTGGCCAACGTCGGCCCGCGCGGCGCATGGACCGACATCAACGGCAGCCCAAGGTTCCAGGAAAGCCTGGCGACGCTGCTCGACGACGAAGCACTGCGCGGTCAGGCGCTAGCGGCCGTCGGGCGTTTGCGATTGCGCAAGCTGGGCGATCGGGTCGTTGCCATCGCGCGCGACCAATCGATCAAACCAGGCCAGCGCGCCCAGGCGACCCGCGTCGCCGCCCGCCTCAATCCGTCGGGCGTACACACCGTGCTCAACGAACTGCGCAACGATCCGAACAGCGCCGTATCGCAGGCAGCGCTCGACGCGCTGATCGGCATGCTCGACATCCGTTCGCTGCGCAAGATTCTCGGCGGCGACCGCTATCCGGCCGAAGCGCGTCGCTCGATCGCCGAGCGGCTCGTCGGCACGACGGGCGGAGCGCTCGTCCTTTTGCGGTTGATCGACGAAGATCGGCTCTCGCCCGAGCTAACGCGCGCAATCGTCGCCAAGGCCTCGACGCATCCTGATGCGAACGTGCGCGTGCTGTTCGAGAAGTTCATTCCGCCCGAACAGCGACCCAAGAAACTTGGCAAGGAGATCACGGCCGACCAGATCCTGGCGATCGCCGGCGATGCGGAGCGCGGCCGGCAGATCTTCTTCAAAAGCTCGGCGGCCCAGTGCAACGCCTGCCACGCGGTTCAAGGGTTCGGCAGCACGATTGGCCCGGAGCTGTCCAAGATCGGCGCCAAGTACGAACGCCGCGCGCTATTGGAAACCATCCTCGATCCCTCCAAGGCCATCGCGCCGGAATACGTTCCCTACGTGCTGGTCACCAAAGACGGCCGGGTATTCGCCGGTTTTCTCGTTGAACGAGCCGACGACCACGTCGTCGTCAAGGACATCAAGAACCAGCAGATTCGCGTCGCGGCCGACGACATCGAGGCGCTCGTCGAGCAACAAACGTCGCTCATGCCGCAACTCGTGCTCAGCGAAGTGACGGCCCAAGACGCCGCCGACCTTTTGGAATTCTTGACGACACAGCGATGACGCCGACGCGCGTGGACAACATGACGCACGGCGCGCCATTCGTGGGCCGCGATTGCGTCGCGGCGGTTGCCGGGGCCGCGGCGCTGTCGGCAGCGCTTTTGTTCGCGATCATGCCGCAACCGGTCCACGGCCAGGCCCTCTCGCCCGAGCAGGCCCTCCAGCGGTTCAAGATGGCCGACGGGTTCACCGTCGAGCTGTTCGCCGCCGAGCCTGACGTCCGCCAACCAGTCACGATGACGTTCGACGCCCGCGGCCGAATGTGGGTCATTCAATACTTGCAATATCCCAATCCAGCCGGGCTGACGCCGGTCGAAGTCGACCGCTACCTGCGCACCAAGTACGACCGCCGGCCAGAGCCGCCTCCGCACGGTCCGCGCGGAGCCGACAAGATCACGATCCTCGAAGACACCGACGGCGACGGACGGGCCGACAAGTCGACCGATTTCGTCACTGGCTTGAATCTCGCGTCGGCGCTGGCCCTGGGCAACGACGGAGTCTACGTTGGGCAAGCACCATACTTGCTGTTCTATCCGGATCGCGATCACGACGACGTGCCCGACGGCGATCCCGAAGTGTTGCTCGAAGGCTTCGGGATGGAAGACGCGCACGCGGTGGTCAACTCGCTGCAATGGGGCCCGGACGGCTGGCTCTATGGCACGCAGGGCAGCACGGTGACCGCCGACATCCGCGGCGTCGGTTTTCAGCAAGGCATCTGGCGCTACCATCCGGCCACCCGGCGGTTCGAGTTGTTTTCCGAAGGGGGCGGCAACACCTGGGGCCTCGACTTCAATGCCACCGGCCAGGCCATCGCCGGCACCAACTGGGGAAACGCCGTCTGCCTGCACCAGGTGCAGGGCGCGTACTACGTCAAAGGGTTTTCCAAGCACGGACCGCTGCACAACCCGCACACCTACGGCTACTTCGAACATGCCGTCCACTCGGGCCACGTCGGCGGGCACGTCACCTGCGGCGGCATCGTCTACCAAGGCGGCGCGTTTCCCGACGCGCTCAATGGACAATACATCGCCGCCAACCTCCTCTCCAACGCCATCTACTGGCACGCAATCGAGCCGGCCGGGTCGACCTACACCACGCGCTTCGGCGGCACGCTGCTCGAGACCGACGACATCTGGTTCCGGCCGATCGATTGTCTGACCGGCCCGGACGGTGCTGTCTACGTGGCCGATTGGTACGACAAACGGGCCAACCACGTCATCCCGGAAGATACCTGGGACAAAACCAACGGGCGGATTTGGAAGATCGTCCATCGCGACGCACCGCCCAGCGATCCGGTCGATCTGGAAACGGCGACCAGCGACGCGCTGGTGGATCACTTGTCGCACCGCAATGCCTGGCACCGCCGAGAGGCGCGGCGCATTCTGAGCCAGCGGCGCGATCCGGCCGTATTGCCGCGCTTGCGACGGATGATCGATGGAGACGGCGATTCGCGGTTGTCGTCCGAAGCGCTGTGGGCCTTCTACGTAAGTGGCGGCTGGAACGACGAAGTCGCCCTGGCCCTGCTGGATCATGACAGCGCGGACGTGCGCGCCTGGACGGTGCGCCTGCTGGGCGACGAAGCGGGCCCGCTGCCGGCTGCCATTAACCAGCGCTTGGTGCGGCTGGCCAGCGAAGAACCCAGTCCTGTTGTTCGCAGCCAGTTGGCCTGCACGGCCAAGCGATTGCCCGCCGCCGACTGCCTGGCCATTGTTGGGCCCCTGCTCGGACACGACGCCGATGCCGACGACACGCACCTGCCGCTGTTGTTGTGGTGGGCGCTCGAGGACAAGGCCATCTCGGACCGCGACGCCGTACTTGCCTTGCTGGCCGACGCCGACAACTGGCGCGAACCACTCGTCTCGGGCACGATTGTCGAACGGCTCGCGCGGCGCTATACGAGCATGCAAGACGACGCGGGCTACGCCGCTTGCGCGCGGCTGCTCGCCCTGGCACCTACCGACGAAGACGTGCGGCGCATCGCCGGGGCGATCGAAAGTGAATTCTCCGGTCCGCGGCTGGTGCGCGTTCCGCCGCCGTTGGCCGACGTGCTTGCCAGACTGCAAGAACAGCACCCGGCCGATCCCACGATCGCCCGACTCGCGATGCGATTGGGTAGCGACGCGGCCTACCGCGATGTCCTTGTCCGGATGGCCGATCGCGACGAACCGCAAAAAAGTCGCCTCGCGTTCATCGCGGCCGTCGGGCAGTCGGGCGGCGACGATGCGGTCGAACATTTGCTGCCGCTGCTCGACCCCGCGCACGAAGAACCAATCCGCTCCGCGGCGATGGCGGCCTTGGCCCATTTCGACGACGACCGGATCGCCCGCGATCTGCTGGACCACTATGCCGAGTTGCCGCCCGCGTTGCGTACCCGGGCCGTCAGCATGTTGGCCAGCCGCCCAAAATCCTCTGCCGCCCTGGTCGCGGCCGTGCAATCCAAGTCGCTCGACGCAGAGGATGTGTCGGTCGACCAGGTGCGCCAGATGCTGGCGCACGACGATGATTCGCTCAACACGGCCATCGAATCGGTCTGGGGCAAGATCCGTTCGGCGACGCCAGGTGAGAAGATGGCCTACGTGCCGGTGCTGGGCCGCGTGCTGAACGCCGGCAAGGGCGACCTAATCGCCGGGCGCGCGTTGTTCACCAAACACTGCGCCAACTGCCACACACTGTTCGGCGAAGGCAACAAGGTCGGCCCGGATCTGACCACGGCCGATCGCAAGAATCGCAATGTACTCTTGTTGAACATTCTCGACCCCAGCGGCTACGTGCGGCCGGAATTCGTGTCTCAGACGGCCGTGCTGAGCGACGGCCGCGTGCTGACCGGACTAGTCACCGAAGCCAGCGCGCAGGAGCTGACGATCGTCGACGCCAAGAATCAAAAGACCACCGTGCCTCGCGACGAGATCGAACAGATCCAGCCGTCCGCCCTCTCGCTGATGCCCGAACGGTTGTTGGAAACGCTCCAGCCGCAGGAAGTGCGCGACCTGTTTTCGTACCTGCAATCCGACGGCCCGGTCGCCTCGGCCGGCGGGAAGCCATGAATCGGGCCTTCAGCCCTCCAGGCCTTGCCGCCAACTCTTTCCAGGGGCGATGCCCCTGGCTGGTATCGAGCGCACCTTCGGTGCTGAGGGCAGGCCGAACCGTTTGGTAGGGGGATTGGCTTTGCCTGCCATGATGTTTGGTCATTCGGTGAATCATGCCAAATGGTCCGCATGGCGGGCGATGACTGGCTTGGAGCGCACCTTCGGTGCTGCGGGTGGTGGCGATCGGCCGATAGCGCAGCCCGTGGTGCGTGGCGGCATGTTGGGCCAACGGCCCAACCTATATCAGCCTGGGGCAACGCCCCAGGTAGATCGGAGAATCCATCCCTCAGAGTCAAGAGGGCCGAAGGTCCGACCCAATGACTCAAGCTAACGCGCGGCCGAGACGCTCGCGACAACCATCCGAGGGCGCCATCCGACCGCCGACAATCGCCGAACGAAACCCAACGCCTAACCCGCCCGGCGTAGGGGTCCACGGCCGTCGTCGTCCCAATGGGCCCGGCGCATGGCCGTCAACAGGTGCCGCAACGCCTGCTGTCGGGAGTTCCGCCGGCTGGCGCACACGATACGCGCGTCGCGATGCAACTTTTCGCGGACCCTGCACAACAAGCAAGGCATGTACACCATGCTGCCGCAACCCGGACATCGCTCCAACGGCCCGCTGGGCAAGTACGCGTCTTCCCGTTCCTGTTCCCGCTGGAGTTGCCGGGCCTCGCGGTCGGTATGTTTGCCGCGGGCGATCGCGCCCACCGTGGCGCGGCTGACGCCGACAACCTTGGCGATCTTCCGCTGCGAAAGTTGTCCTTCGCCCAACAGTCGCTGTACTTCCCGAAACGTCGCCAGTGGAATCATACGTCGCCTCGATTTGTTTTGGGCGGACCGTCGGCATACCTGCGCCGGCGGTGCTGGTTGCCATGCCTAATAGCTCGCGAAGGGCGCTGCCTCGGGGTCGTCCCAGTCGGGCTCGATGACGAAATCGCCCGGCTCAGGTTCCGGCTCGGGATCGAGTCCGTCGAACACGTCGAGGTCCACCACGTCGTCAAACGGGTCTGCGTGTGCGTCGGGGCCTTCGATCCAGCCCCATGGCGGACGACTGCCGCGACCCCGGGTGCGGCGATCATCCGGCCGCGGTTGGCCACCGGACTGGGCCGGCTGTTTCGTTCGTTTTTGCTGCCAGCGCGACCGTCGCGGCATGCCAAGTCCCCTTTTGCCAAAATTCCCCCCTCAACAGCGTGCGGCCGCGTCGGCGGTCGCCTCTGCGTCCCAACCACTGGGGGCATCCTAGGGCATAAAGTGGCCATATTTCAACCGTTATTTTGATCATAATTTTGGACCATTTTGTGTAGCTAGAAAGCCACGTCGTCGCTGGTGTTTCCGCGCCATCTCATCAGATTCGCTGGAATCCAGCAAAACGACCGGCTACCATGAAAAGCCGGAACGCAGGACGAACAGGTTATCCACCCACAATTGTGAGCAAATAAATGACCCTCAAAGCGTACGACGCCGATCGGCTCGATCAGCTCGCCCTGCGGATGCTCGACCTCTGTGGCCGGGTCCGCGACATGGCGCGCCATAGTCGCGACGAAGGGATCACCGGCCTGCACCTGCACGACCGAAAAACGCTCGAGCACCTCGACGCGATCGAGCAATGGCTTTTCAAGGCCGAGGCCGAAGTCCACGCCGCCGCCCTCAGGCAGCGCGGACAGCAAGCCGCGCAAAAGAAACGCCGCGCCCGGGCCCGCTAAGATCGGCCCGTCGTACGTGCGGAGTCGCGGCATCGCGCCACACGCCCAAACGTCGCACCAGCAGGCGACGCTTCAAAACCAGCGCTTCTTGTCCGCCACGTTCACTAGCGGTTCGCCCCGCACGAAGCGCCGCACGTTCTCCAGCAGCACGGCCAGGTGCCGCGCCGCCACGCGCGGCGATTGGCCGGCCACGTGCGGCGTGAGGATCACGTTGTCCATCCCCCACAGCGGATGATCCGCCGGCAGCGGCTCCATCTCGAACACGTCCAGGCCGGCTCCGGCGATTTCTCCGCCGCGCAACGCCGTGGTCAAATCGTCCAGATTCACGATCGCACCCCGGCCGATATTGATCAACACGGCCGAGCGCTTCATCGCCTCGAACTGCGGCCGGCAAAACATTTGCTCCGTCTCGGGCGTGTGCGGCGCCGCGATGACGACGAAGTCGCTCTGCGCCAACAAGTCGGCCAGCCGCTCGCTCGGCCACACCGCCTCGACACCCTGCGGCAACTCGGTCGCGACCGGATCCACCGCCAGCACGCGCATCTCGAACGCCGCGGCCCGCCGCGCCACTTCGCGCCCAATGTGCCCCAGCCCGACGATGCCCAACGTCAGGTCGCCCAGGTTGCGATGACTGCGGTCCATCTGGCTCATCACGCCCGGCCCGGTGGCGAAGTCGGGCACCAGCGCGTCACCGCCGACCGGTGCCCAACGGGCCTCCGACTGGCGGCGCACGTACGTGTGCAGATTGCGCGTGAAGCAGAGCATGACGCCCAGCACGTGTTCGGCGATGCCCTCGGAATACAGGCCACGCATGTTGGTCAGCACGCACGGGTGCTCGACCAACGCATCGAACAGGTAGTGCTCCAAGCTGGCCGTGGGCGATTGCACCCAACGCAGCCTGGTCGCCGCCGCCAGCATCTCGGGCGTCAGCTTGCCGAAAAATGCGTCCGCATCCGGCATGGCAGCGACAGCCGCCTCGACGTCCGCGGCGTTGACCACTTCCATCGGCTCGGCCGCGGCAGTCACCCGCTCCAAGCGCTGTTGTTCCAGCGGCGGATAAACGACCAGCTTCATCTTCGACGTCGCTCCTGCACCAGCGGCTCGCCGCGATCGGCCGCCCCGTCCGCGGCGGCGCGGCCCCTCGCGCGGGCCGTGGCGCCCGCCGAAAACCGCCTACCATGGGAACCGAACTCCTTGTGGGTGCCGGGCCGCTATCCTAACAGTCCACCCGGCCCACGGTCGACATCCGCCAAAGCAAACAACCACGGCGAACCATTAAACCATGCGCTGGCCCCTGGTCCTATTCTTGATGGTTGCGCTGGCGACCCAACGACCGCCGCAAAGGCTATCCGCCGACGACGACGTGCCGAAGCGCGACGCGCCGCAACCCGCGTCCGCCGCGACGAGCCTCGGTCCGGCCGATCCCAAACAGAAGGCCAAGCCGGGCCCGATCGACGAAGACGCTCCGCAAGAATGGACGCGCACCAAGAGCGGGCTCAAGTATCGCGTCCTCCGCAAAGGCAAAGGACCCAAGCCGGGTGAGCGGGACAATGTCGTCGTGCACTACAAGGGCTGGCTCGACGACGGAACGATCTTCGGCAGCTCGTATCGCTCCGGCGAGACGACGACATTTCCGCTGGTGCGCGTGATGAAGGGCTGGACCGAAGGTCTGCAACAGATCGGCGCTGGCGGCATGATCGCGCTGGAAGTCCCGCCCCAACTCGGCTACGGTGCCCGAGGCAAGAAGGGCGAGATCCCGCCCAACGCCCGACTGCATTTCATCATCGAGCTATTCGCCATCCAACCCGCGTTCAAGGTCTTCTAAGCCGCGCGTCTTCGGGCCGTCGCCCGGCGCGTGCCGATTGCCGAAACCGTCGCCGCCGACCATCTTCCCCCGGACCCACCGTCATGAACCGCACGCAAGCCATGGCCGAACTGAAGGCCGCCGGCACGGCGCAAAACCGCAAGGTCTATGCCCGCCACGGCATCGCGGCTCCGATGTTCGGCGTCAGCTTCGCGAACCTGGGCCGCATCCACAAACAGATCAAGACGGATCACGCCCTGGCGTGTCAGCTTTGGGCGACGGGCAATCACGATGCCCGTGTATTGGCCACGATGATCGCCGACCCGGCCCAGGTCGACAACAAGCTGGCCGAAGCCTGGGTCAAGGACCTGGACAACTACGTGCTGACCGACGCATTCTCGGGAATGATTCGCCGCGGAAAGCTCGCCTTGCGCAAAGCCGACAAGTGGAGCGCGTCAAAACACGAGTGGATCGGCCGCGCCGGCTGGAACCTGATCGCCGGATTGGCGCTGTACGACCCGGTGATCAAAGATGACTACTTCGCGGCCTACCTGCCGATCATCGCCCGTGACATCCACACCCGTCCGAACCGCACGCGCGACGCCATGAACTCCGCGCTGATCGCGATCGGCGTGCGCAATCCGAAACTTCACAAGCAGGCGATGGCCGTCGCCCAATCCGTGGGCCAGGTCGACGTGGACCACGGCGAGACCAGTTGCAAAACGCCCGACGCCGCGGCGTACATCCACAAGACGCTGGCTCATCGCCGCGCACAAGCCGCCAAGCAGAAAAAACGCGCGCCGCGTGCCAAAGTCAAAGTTAAGGCGAAAGCCAAAGTCAAGGCGATCCCCAAAGCCAAAGCGAAGGCCAAAGCCAAGCGGTAGGCTGCGCAAATCACCCTGGCGCGCCGCCACGGCCATTTCTTGCGAGCCGTCGGCCGCGGCAGTAGATTGAGGCGACCGGCTCGCCCCCGACGATGGCGCGGATCGACGCAACACGCCGGTTCGCCGCGTCGCCGAGCCGTTTGGCGCCGGCACGTGGCATCGGCCATCGGTCGCGCGCACCTCGCATCATTTCCAACAAACCCGCGGAAGGAATCTTTCATGGCAGTGGTTGACGGCGGAACCCTGATCGGCCGCGTGCTAGCCGAGCAGAAGGTCAAGTACCTGTTTTCGATCAACGGCGGCCACCTGTTCCCGATCCTGGCCAACCTGCGCAATAACGACATCAAGCTGATCCACATGCGGCACGAACAGGCCACTGCCTACGCGGCCGACGCCTGGGCCCGCAGCACCGCCACGCCGGGCGTTTGCGCCGTGACCGCCGGCTGCGGACTGACCAACGCCGTGACCGGCCTGTGCGTTGCCGGATTGACCGGTAGCGCCGTGGTTTGCCTCTCTGGGCAACATCCGGTCGGCGAAGACGGACTCGGCTCGTTCCAAGAAGCGTACGGGGCCGACGTCTGCAGCTCGTTCTCCAAGTTTTCGCACCGCATTCTGGACTGGTACCGCATCTCGTTCGACGTCCGCCAGGCGTTCCGCATGGCCATGGCTCCGCCGCAAGGCGTTTCGGTCGTCGATATCCCGACCAACATTCTCTATCACCAAGAAGAGGAAACCGACCAGGTCCCCGGCGCGAAAGTCTACGAGCCGGATCAACTCCGCGGGCAGGGCGATCCGCGGGCCATCGAGCGCACGGTTGAACTGTTGGCCCGCAGCGAACGGCCGCTATTGGTCGGCGGCGACGGAGTGTTCTGGTCGGACGCCACGGCCGAGATGGCCGAACTGTCGGCCCTGACCCGCACACCCGTCTATTCGCGCCGCGCCGGGCATGGCGCCCTGGCCGAAGATCAACCGCTGGCCGTGCAAGGCGCGTGGAAGAAGCCGTTCACCGGCCGGGCCGACCTGGTGATCGCCGTCGGGTTTCGGTTTTGGAGCGGCGAGAAGTTCGGCCAGCCGCCCACCTGGACCGATCAGGCCACGTACGTGCAAATCGACGCCACGCCGACGCGCATCGGTTGGCAAGTGCCGGCCGAAGTCGCCATCGTCGGCGATCCGAAGCTCGTGCTGCGACAACTGATTGACGCCGTGAAAGCCCGACAGCAGGACTTTGCCGCCGACAAGAACGCCGACTGGCTGGGCGAGGTAAACACGGCCCGCGAAAACTTCCGCAAGATGGTCGACGAGCGGGCCGAGAAGGTGCGCGGCGACACACCCATCCATCCCGATCGTTTGATCGGCGATTTGGCCAGCGTGTTGGACAACGACGCGACCGTCGTCGTCGACAGCTTCACGCTCTCGGGCTATATCAGCCACTGGTGGACCGTGCGCTTCCCCGGCCAGATCGTCGACGCAGGACCGTTGGCGCCGGTCGGGCACGGCATCGGGATGGCCATCGGGGCCCAACTGGCGCGGCCCGGCAAACAGGTGGTCACGGTCATCGGCGACGGTGGCTTGGGCATCGGCGGTTGGGACATGGAGACGGCCGCCAAGTACGGCATCCCGGTGATCGCCGTGCTGTGGAACAACAGCTCGTGGGGTCCCGGCTTCGAGCAGATGCCGCTGCTCAAGGGCCGGACCGATCCGTTCGACATGTTGCCGGGCATTCGCTACGACAAGATCTTTGCCGAGCTGGGCTGCCACACCGAGCACGTCGAGGCGCCCGACGAGATCGTGCCCGCGCTGCGCCGCGCGCTCGACAGCGGCAAGCCGGCACTCGTCAACGTCGTAGGCGACAAGCGAATCGGCCACCCAACCCTCGGCGGCAACCTGCTCGGGTCGACACAGGTGTGAGGCGATGCGACGGCCGGCTCAGCATACCGAATCTGGCGGCGGTAAAAAGCGCCGTGCCCCTTAGACGCGCAAGCCCCGCTCACCCCGGCTGCCACGGATACTCGATGTACCGGGCCGACTTCGCAGCCACCTCCGGGCCCAAGAGTTTCGCCACGACGTGAAACGACATGTCGATGCCCGCGGCCACGCCGGCCGACGTGATGATCCGCCCGTTGTCCACCACACGCACGTCGTCGCGCACCGTCACCTGCGGTCCGACCTTGCGCAGCAGGTCGAGCGCCGCGTAGTGCGTCGTGGCCGACAGCCCGTCGAGCAAGCCGGCCTTGGCCAGCAGCAGCGCCCCGGTACAGACCGAAAGGACCAATTCGGCCGACTCGGCCCGCTGCCGAATCCAATCGATGATCCGCTCGTCGTTCACCAGCGGCCGCGTGCCCTGTCCGCCGGGAATCAGCAGCAAGTCGATCGGCGGGGCGTCGTCGATCGTCGTCGCCGGATTCACGCTCAAGCCGTTGCGCGCCGCAATGGCGTCGCGCGTGGGCCCGATCGTGCAGACCTCGAACGAGCCGGGCTGGGTCTGGTGCCCGGTCACCGAAAAGACCTCGAACGGCCCGCAGAAGTCGAGCACCTCGACGTCGTCGAAAATCAGAATGCCGACCGATCGCGTCTTGTTCTGGGTCATGCCGGGTCGCTCCGCTCGTAGTCATCATCGTCGGCATCGCGCTGCCCGTCGCCGTCATCGCCATCGCGGTCCCGCTCTTCCTCCTCCTCTTCTTCGCGCTGCTCCTCCGGCAGCACGGCCCAGGCCGGATAGGTATCGTCGCGACCGCGCGTGGCGTGCCACAGAATCCGGTTGAGCGTGTCCTCGTCCGCCTCGTCGACGTCGTCCAGCGGCAGCTCCATCGAGACCTTGGCCCAGTGCAATTGCCGCGGATCGCGAATCGCATTCGGCTCCGGGTTCAATTGATCGAGCGGGATGTTGTTCTCGACGGCGTCGTACGGCTTGAGATTCCGGGTCGCTTCGAAGCAGCCCGTCATGGCCGAAGCCGACGCGTCCAACTGGTTCATCGGCGGCAAACCCAGAATCAACTCCATCGTGCGCATCATGCTCGTCTGGTTGTAGTTCGTGCTGTCGACGGCTCCGCGCGGCGTGTACGGACTGATCACCAGCGCCACGGTGCGATGCCCGTCGATATGATCGAACCCAGCCTGCGGATCGTCCTGCACGACGAAGATGGCGGTCTCGGGCCAGAACTTGCTGTGCGTCACCGCCTCGACGATCCGCCCCACGGCCAGATCGTTGTCGGCCACGGCGGCTTGCGGCGTCGGCATGCCCGGCCGCGTGCCCGAAGTATGGTCGTTCGGCAGCAGCATGATCATCAGGTTCGGCATCTGGCCGTCTTCCTCGAACTGCTTCAGCTCGCGGATGAACTGATCGGCCCGATACACGTCGGGCACGTTGCTCGGAAAGCCGATCGTCGTCGGGCAGACGTACGGCGCCAGCGATTCGATGTTCGCCTCGCCGCGAATCTCGATCTGGTTCGATTGCTTCAAGAAGTCGTTGTAGCAGTCCATGAACGTCGGACGTTCTTTGCGCTCGGCGTCTTTCCAGCGGACCGTGGCCCGTACGAACTCGCCGTAGCTCCGCAGCGTCTTGCCGTGCTCCAGGGCGTTGTCCCAGAGAAAGCCGCTGGAGGCATACGCCAGCGCGTCGCCGCCGGCATAGGGATAACTGCGCGGCCAGCCGCCAAACCCGCGCTCCAGATAGTCGGTCACATAGGCTTCGGTGACCCACTGGTGTCCGTCGGCGCTGAGGATGCCGCTACAGTAGAAGTTGTCCAACAGGACGAACTCTTCGGCCAGCTTGTGCTGATTGGGCGTCACCTCTTGCCCAAAGATGCACAACGAAGGATCGCCCTCGCCGCGCTCCACGTCGCCAAACACCTGATCGTAGGTGCGGTTCTCCTTGATGATGTACAGCACGTGCTTGATCGAGGACGGCTCGCCGTGCCGCTGTGGCAACGGACGGGGCGCAATGCCCTCGCGCGGCGGAGCCAGTGCGCTGATCGTTTCGGTGAGCCGGTTGTTGATCAGGACCTTCTTGGTGTGCGCTTCCAGGTCGTTCAGGCTGTCCAGCTTCACGAGCGAAATGGTGCCCAAGTGGTCGTGCGTGTTAAAGCCAAAGACCGACTTGCCATCGACTTTGCGCTCGCCGGTCCAATCCGTGTTGCGCGAACCGACCCCCTTCACGTTGGCCACGTACAGCGACTCGCGCTTCGCGTCCAACGCCAGAGCGGCCGGATACCAGCCCGTTGGGAAGCATCCCGCCAACCGGCTCATCGGCGGGGCCAGCTCGATGACGGCCACGGCGTTGTTCGTGCCGTTGGCCACGTAGAGTGTCTTGCCGTCGGCGCTGGTCGCCAGCGCATTGGGCGCGCTGCCGAACAATAGCTTCTCGGACGGTCGCGTGGATATCGTCTCGACCAGCGTGTCGTTCGACGTGTCGATCACCGTCACCGTGTCGCTATTCGCGTTGGCTGTCATGGCATAACGGCCGTCCGGCGTGGCTACGATCATCGACGGGTGCAAGCCGACGACGATTTCCTTGAGCTGCTTGCCGCTTTTCAAGTCGACGACCGATACCGAACCGTCGTTGGCAATGAACCGCACGGGGTCAACGCGGACCGGCGCGCCGCGCCCGGCCGGGCCGGTCACCGAATCGGCGGCCGGCATGCGGCCTCCCCAGTTGGTCACATAGGCCTTCTCGCCCAGCACCAGCACGCCGAACGGCGCGTTGCCTACTTTGATTTCGCGGAGGACGCGTCCGCTGGCAACGTCGATCTCGGCCAGCGCATTGCGCAGGTTCAGCGCGGCGTACAGCTTCTTGCCGTCGGCGCTGACAGTCAGCCCGACCGGCAAGATGCCCTCCGCGTCGTCGCCCGCCTGACCGGCCAGCTTGATCGGTGCCCGCGGTTGCAGTTCGCCGTCGGGCGTGACTTCGAACACGCCGATCGTGCCACGAATGCTCGAAGCCATCAGCCGCCGCCCGTCGGGCGAAAAGGCCAGCCCGGCGTAACTGCCGCCCCGATGCTGCGCGCGCGACACGATCTGGCCCGTCTCCGGATCCAGCACGAGCACGAGCGACTTATCGAGCACAGCCAGCCATCGTCCGTCGGGACTCAGCGCCAGGTCGACCGGCCGGCCGGAGTAGGCCACTTGCTGCCCCAGGGGCGAGAGCACCTGGTTGGTCGGCACGACGATTCGATTCGGATCGCTGTCGCCAACGCGTGACGCGTCGTAGCGCTCGGCGTCGTCCGGTTTCGCGCTCTCGGCCCGCTGGGCCGACGCGGCATGGCAATAGACAAACAACAGGAGAATCGCGCAGGCCGGAAGCAAACGGCTCATCGAGGCACCTTTCCGTCAGAAGCAGCAGCGGCAGGAATGTCGTCAGGCAGAGACGCCAGCATACGTGCCCCAGCGGCGCGAGTAAACACACGGCCGCTCAAGCCGGCTGCACGCCAAAGAGCCGCAGGCAGCAGGCGCGGATTCCGGTGGTCGTTTCGCGGCAATCCTCGAGCAGCGCCTCGCCATTCTCGTAGCCCAACAATCCAGCCAGCTTGGCCAATTCGCGCGGATCGTCCGGCAGGTTGTCTCGCGCGGTGGGGCTCATCAGCCGCATCCGCGCTTGGACGGTGCGCAGGAAGCGGTAACTCTTGACGAAGTACTCGGCATCGTCCGGCTTGAGAACCCCCTCGGACCGCAGCGCAGCCAACGCGTCGAGCGTGGCCGGCACGACCACCTGCGGCAGCGTGCGGCCGTGCTTCAGTTGCAGCATCTGAACCAAAAACTCGACATCGACCAGTCCGCCCGGCCCGCGCTTCAAGCTGCCAGGCGACGACTCCTTCTCCAGCCGGCCGCGCATCTCCCAAATCCGTTGTGTATCTTCGGCCTGCCACGGCTGCGAAAACGCCGCCTCGCGCGCCGCCTTGCTGACGTAGGCCGCGATCCGCTCCGAGCCATAGACCACGCGGGCCTTGCACAGCGCTAGCCGCTCCCAAAGCTGCCCTTCGCCCGACTCGAAGTACCGCTCGAACTCAGCGACCGACGTGGCCAGCATGCCGCTGCGGCCTGTCGGTCGCAGCCTGGGATCGATTTCGTACAGCCGGCCGTAGGGCCCCAGTTGGCTGGCCACCTTGATGATCCGCTGCGCCAGCTCGCTGAAAAAGTGTTGGTTGGTCGTCGTGTTGTCCTTGCGCGTGCGCCGGGTATGAACCGTCGACCCGTCGGCTTCATACAGAAAAACCAGGTCCAGGTCGCTGTAGTAGTTCAGCTCGCGGCCGCCGAATTTGCCCATCGCCACGATCGCCAGTTCGCAGACCTCGCCGGCGGCATCCCCCTCGGCGATGGTCGGCGCGCCCAACTTCGTCACCAGCCGGGCGTACTCCCGCTGGGCGATTTGTTTCAAACAGGCCTGCGCGATGTCCGATAGCGCGCCGGTCGTGGCGCCGATTCGTTCCTTGCCCAAAATATCGCGCACGCCAACGCGCAACTGCTGCGCGTTCTTGAAGCTGTGCAGGGCCGGTTCGATGTCTTCGGCGCCGCGGCACAATTCCGAAAGCGTTTCGTCCAGCGTCTGCGGCAGCGGCAGTCGATCCAACAGCAGGCTGTCCAACAGCTCGTCGAGCATGCCGGGATGACTCGTCAGCACGCCCGATAAGTACTGGCTCGAGGAGCAGAGCTCGACATAGAGCCGCAGCGTGGGCGGATTGAAGCTGAATAACTCCCACAACACGCCCTTGCCGCCCAACGATTCGCTGACCTTCGCCAGGTTGATCAGCGTGAAGTCCGGGTCGGGCGTTTTGGCAATCGCTGCCAACAGCTCGGGCGCGATCGCGGCCAGAAAATGCCGGCAGCGCCGCGTCGAGAGGAAGCGAATCTTCTCGGTCGCCAGCTCCATCAGGTTGGCGTACGCCTGCGGCACGTCTTCGAATCGGTACTTGCCCAGCACCTGCGCGACGTGCTCTTCGCTCGGTTCGGGATCCAGCACCAGATCGGTTTCCGGCTCGCTTTCCGCGTCGTCGCGAAAGGCGTAGTGCAGCAAGTGGTCCAAGATTTTGCGGTTCAGGGCCGTCTTACTTTTCAGATCGTTGTCGAACGCCTCCAGCGCCGACTGCTCTTTGGAATCCGCATAGCCGGTGCGCAGCGCCAGCCGCCGCAGTTCCTCGGGCGCACTGGGCAACAAATGCGTCTGCAAGTCGAACATGATTTGCAGCCGGTGTTCGATCTTCCGCAGGAACTCATAGTTCTCCTGCAGGATGGCCCGCTCCTGATCGGTCAGGCAGCCGCAGGTTTCAAGCTGTGCGATCGCCTCGAGCGTGTTGCCGGTTCGCAGGTCGGGCAAGTCGCCGCCGTTGAGCAACTGCAAGAACTGGATCACGAACTCGATGTCGCGAATGCCGCCGTGTCCGGTCTTCACGTTGCGTTCGTCGTCGCCCTGGGCGTGCGTTCGCTGCTCGATCCGCCGTTTGAGCGCCTTGATGCCCGAAATATCGGCCCGGCTCAGATAGCGCTGATAGATCCACGGTTCGAGCTGTTCGAGAAACTCGCGCCCGAAGTCCAAGTCGCCGGCGATGGGGCGCGCCTTGACCATCGCTTGGCGCTCCCACGTGCGGCCCATCGTGTCGTAATAGTGCAAGGCCGACTCGTAGTTCGTGGCCATCGGGCTGGCCTTGCCGCCGGGCCGCAATCGCAAATCGACGCGATAGGCCGCCCCCAAGTCGGTCGCCTCGGTCAACAGCTTCACCACGCTGCGAACCAGCCGGTTGTAGTACTCGGCCAGGGCATGCTGCCGGTTCGTGTCGGCGGTCCGATCGTGGTCGTACAGAAAGATCAGATCGATGTCGCTGGAGTAGTTCAGCTCAGCCCCGCCCAGCTTGCCCAAGGCCAGCACGACGAATCGTCCGGCGTCACCCGGCGGGCGACGGGCGGCGCCGCTCTGGTTGGTCGTGCGCTTGACGGCCGCGGCCACCGCCGCCTCGACGATCGCGTCGGCCACGTACGAGATCTGACGGGCCACCGTGGCCAGCGGCTGCTCCTTCACGATGTCGCCGTAGGCCACACGCAACGTCTCGCGCCGTTTGAAGCGACGAATCGCCGCCGCGACCATCGCCTCGTCGTCGGCCAATCGCACGACGTCGCCACGAAACTCGTCCACCAGCGGCTCCCGCGCCACCGGCTGACCCTGCGAAATCCGCAACAGGTCGTAACTCTCCGTGTCGGAAATCAGCACGTCGCTCAGGTGCTGGCTGGTGGCGAAGATTTGCAGCAGGATCGGCAGCGCCTCGCGATCCCGCTCGAACAACGAACCCAGCGCCAGCGGATTGCGCGCGGCGTCCACGAATCGCTCGAGGTTGTTCAGCGCCCGATCCGGATCGCTCGATTGCGGTAAGTGCTCGACCAGTTGCTCGCACATCACCGCGAACAGATCGGGCGTGATGCCGGCTTCGGCCATGCGGGCCAGGTTCTCGCGGCCGCGCTCCGGCTCCGCCAAGCCCAACGAACCAAGCCACTTTGCCGCTTCGGCCGGATCGTCGAGATAGCGATGTACCTGGGCAATGTCCATCGATCGGCTCGGCAGGATTCAGTCTATCGGCCGGTTGAGTTGACCAACCGGCTGCTATCCCAGGCAGTATACTTCCGGGCCCGTATGTTGCGTGACGACCGCGCCAAACAGCGTAAACGCGTTGGCGTCGACGATGGTCACGGGCAACAACTGGCCGATCTGTCGCCGGTTGCCCTCGAACACGACGATCCGATCGCAATGGGTGCGGCCGACCAATTGCAACACGTCCGACCCGTCGTCGTGCCGCTGCGCGTTCTTGCTGGGGCCCTCGACCAGGATCTCCACCTGGCGGCCGACAAACGGCTCGTTGTCTTCTTCGCTGATCGCGTTCTGCACCGCCAACAGCTCGTTATTGCGGCGGCGTTTCACGTCGTCCGGCACGTCGTCGGCAAACAGTTGGGCGCCCTTGGTGCCCGGCCGCTCGGAATACTTGAAGATAAAGCTGTTCTTGAAGCGCGACTCTCGGACCAGCTCGACGGTGGCTTCGAAGTCTTCTTCGGTCTCGCCGCAAAAGCCGACGATGAAGTCGCTCGTGACGGCCGCGTCGGGAATCGTCTCGCGAATCCGCGCGTGCATCGTGCGATAGTCCTCGACCGTGTAGCCGCGCTTCATCCGCTCGAGCATCCGGTTCGAGCCGCTTTGGGCCGGCACGTGTAAATAGGGCGACACTTTCGGCAGATCGCGCACGGCGGCCAGCAAGTCGTCGGTCATGTCCTTGGGATAGTTCGTCACGAACTTGAGCCGCGCGATGCCCTCGATTTCGTGCAGCGTGGCCAGCAGATCGGAAAGCCGCGTCGTGCGGCCGTCTTCGGTGTGGCGATAGCTGTTGACCGTTTGGCCAAGCAGCGTCACCTCGCGACAGCCTTCGTCGGCCAACTGGCGCGCTTCGGCCACAATCTGCTGCGGCGGCCGGCTTTGCTCCGGACCGCGCACGCTCGGCACGATGCAATACGTGCAGAACTTGTCGCAGCCGATCATGATCCGCACGTACGCCTGAAACGGCGTGGGCCGCATCTGCGGATCGCGCAGCGGATCGTAACTTTCAAAGCTTCGCTCGACGTCCGCCCGGCTCCCCTCTTTGCGGTCCAGGCTCACTTCCATCTGCGGGCCGGCGCCGGCGGCAATCTTTTCGATCAGCGACGGAATTTGGTGCAACTGCCCCGGGCCGACCACCAAATCCACGAACGGCGCGCGGCGCAAGATCAGTTCCTGGTCCTTCTGCGCCATGCAGCCCAACACGCCGATGATCTTCCGCGGGTTGTGCTTCTTGGCGTGTTTCAGCCGGCCCAGGGCGCTATAGATCTTGTCCTCGGCGTGCTGCCGCACGCTGCAGGTGTTGAACAGAATCGTGTCGGCTTTGCGCGGCGAGTCGACCAGCTCGTAGCCCGCCTTGCGCAAACTGGCCACCACCAGCTCGCTGTCGAGCATGTTCATCTGGCAGCCGACCGTCTCGATGTAGAGCTGTTTGGGCATGGGCAAGAAAAACGGCAATGGACCGATCGGCGATCGTCGCGGCGAGGTGCGCCTGGAACCAGATCGGTCACCTTGTCGGTAGACGGCCTCGGGCTTCTTCGCAACAGGGTCAACGGGTCGGGTCGTGGCGTCGCAGGACTCGGGCCGCGGCCGCGCGGCGCCGCTTGCGAGCCAGGATATCCTCCGCCAAGCGGTGACGCTCGAATCGCAATTGCGCGCGGCGCCGGTCCACAAGCCGCTCGCGATGGTGCGCCATCAGCCGCACCAACGACACCACGGCCAGATACGTGGCCACCAGCCACAGCGCAATTTCCCAGGGATCCCTGCTGGGGAACATCGGCGCCTCGCCCTCCTTAGCCCGAAAAGTTCCAGACGTATCTTAACCGCGCGCGTGCCGCGCCGGCCAGCGCGAAATCACGCCGCCGCGGCCCCCGCGACGCTACCCAGACACCCACAATCGGGCGATTGCTTGCAGGGCCCAAGGTTGCGTCTCGTAAGTGGCTCGTCGGCCAAAGGGCGAGGTGTTTTGCTGCCGGGCAAGGAGGAGAATCGCAGGCGAATCGAAGAGATTCGTCGAGATTCGCCGACGTCTATCCGGCGGCGAAACGACCGCACGACGCTAGATCGCACAGACGAGGCACAACCTACTGCCCAAACCGGTCGCCGGGCCGCACGCCGTAGCCGCGCAGGAAATCGGCCGCCGGCAGCACGCGCTTGCCGGCCGGTTGCAACCGCTCGATTCGCAGAGCGCCCCGCCCGGTCGCCACCACAAGCCGCGGTCCGCTTGCTTCCAACACGGTGCCCGGCGCGGCTCCGTCGCCGTCCGCCGGCAATCCAGCGTCCGACGCCTCCGCCACAACCTGATCCAGGATCAACCGCAGCGGCTCGCCGTCGTCGCGCTGCAAAAACGTGTGGGTCTTGGGCCAGGGCTCGAGCGCGCGCACCTGGTTGCCGATCGCCTCGGCCGACCGCGACCAATCGACCAGCCCGTCCTGCTTCTTCAGGCGCGGGGCTCGCGTCGCCCGGGCCGGATCTTGTTCGATCGGCCGGGCCGTTCCCTTTGCGAGCGCGTCGATCGCCTCCAACACGGCCGGCGCGCCCAACTCCGCCAAGCGCGGCTCAAGCACCGCGGCCGTCTCGTTCGCGTCGATCGCGGTGGCCACTTGCACGATTGCCGGGCCGGCGTCGAGCTTGGGCGTCATGTGGATCACCGTCACACCGGTCTCCGTCTCGCCGTGATAGATGGCCCAATGGATCGGCGCCGCGCCGCGGTACTTCGGCAGCAGCGACGCGTGCAGGTTGATCCCGCCGAACTTCGCGATCTCGAGCACTTCCGGTGCCAGGATCTGTCCGTAGTCGCACACCACGTACAGGTCCGGCCGAAAGCTGGCCAACACCGCTCGCGAAAACGGCGCGTTCACGTCGTCCGGCTCATGAACCGGCGTACCGCGGTCCACCGCCAGCTCGCGCATCGGATTCGCCTCGGCCCGGCTCTTGCGATGCAGCGGGCGGGGCGGACGCGTGACCAGCGCCAACACGTCGTGCCGCGCGGCGTACAACTCTCGCAACGTCGGCACGGCAAACGGCCCCGTGCCCATCATGATCACGCGCATCGAGCGTTCTTGAAATGTTTGTAACGGGTGCCTTTGATGCGAACTCGCGCCGACTGTACCAACGCGGCGCGCCGGCGAAACTCGCACGCGCCCCGCCGCTCACCCGCATCGACTCACGTTCGCAGGTCTTCCAACTCTTGCAATCGCCGCGCGATGGTCGCGTCGTCCGCGATCTCGCCCGTTTCGCGCAATCCGGCGAATCGCGATTCGAACTCGTCCAGTTTGTCTCTGACCGCCAACTCGCCGGTGGGACTCAGGCGATCGATGAATAGGATTCCGTCCAGGTGGTCGATCTCGTGCTGCACGACCCGCGCAAACAACCCGTCCAACTCCAGGTTCAACTCCTCGCCCGCCATGTTGTAGGCGTTGAGCGATACCTTTTCCGATCGTTTGACGTCGCCGTACAGGCCCGGCAAGCTGAGGCATCCCTCTTCCGCCTCGGCGTTGCCTTTGCGATCAGTAATCACCGGGTTGAGAAAGACGAACTCCTCCTGCGGCGCTTCGGGGTCGGACTGCAAGTTACCAATAAATAGTCGATACGGCAGATCGACCTGGTTAGCCGCCAGCCCCACGCCCTTGGCCTCGTACATCAGCGTGAACATCTCGCGCACAATCTGGGCCAGCTCCTTGTCGACACGCGTCAAGGGCTTCGAAACGTGGCGCAACGTGGGATGAGGATACTGAACGATCTCCACCGCGTGTGGCTCCTGGCTTTATCCCGTCAACAACCGGCCGGTCAACATCGCCGGCCCGCCGGTCATTGCGCCATCGTATCAAACGATCGAAGCCAGAGCAGGGGGGAGGCGCGTGACGAATAGCTGCCTCGGCGCGGTGAGATCGGGCATGACGCCGCGATCGGCCCTGCGGTACGACCGGCCTCGCGACGCAAGCTACGCCGCGGCCTTTTGCGCTTCGGCCGCCAGGGCCACGATCGCCAGCTCGCGGCGATTGGCCAACTCGATGACCCGCTCGCGCTCGACGATGATCGTACGGCCCGCCTCCACAGCCAACACGCGACCGCCGGCGTCGGCCATCGACTCGAGCGTGCCGATGCCGATGGTCGGCACGTCGAAGCGCATGTCCTGCTTCGGCTTGGCGACCTTCACCACCGTGAATCCACCGCTGGGGCACAACTGTCCGGCGCGGCGAATGCACTGGTCGGTCCCTTCGACGGCTTCGATCGCCAGCGGCGAGCGGTCCTTCACGGCCACGCTCTGTCCGACGTCGAGCCCGCCCATCGCCTTGGCCAATCGCCAGCCGAACTGGATGTCGTGCCACTGGTCGGCCGTCGGCTGCCGCGCGGTCAGACAGGCCAACTCCACCAGCAGCCCGGGCACGTAGTCGGTCGCCGGCCGCACGATCACTCCGCCGCCGGCAAATGCTTCGACGATGCCGCCCAGCAGGCTATCGTCCTGCAAACTCTTGCTGCGCGTGATGAAGAAAGGCCAGAAGGTCTTTACGCCCTGCCAATCCGGCAGGTGGTGCAACCAACTGAAGCGTTCGTAAAGCAGCACCTTGTGAACCTTGCCGGCCATCGTGGCCTGCGACACACCGTGACCGCGAAAGAAGCGAATCACCTTGCCGATTTTTCCCAGGCCCGTCCAGTCAAACGCCGCGCACAGCTTGCGAATGGCCGGATCGGCGTGATTCTTGATGCCCAGGCAATAGACTTCCGCGCCCTGTGCCGCTAGCGCCTCGGCCACGACGATCGGATACGTGCCCCAACCGGCAATCAAACCGACCTTCGATCCGGGCTCAATCTTGCAGTGCGCCGTGCCCGATGTCACGGGCAGCGAGGATTGCTCGGGATTCACGATGCGCTGGTCTCTCGAAATAGGCGGGCAGGGGGTGTCGATAACGGTGTTGTCGTGGATCGCGGGCTGATCGATTACGGCTCGATCCATAGTCGCCGTGGCGCGACGTGCCGGACGGTTTACGCCGCGTGTGACTTGTCGATCTGTGCGGCTCGTTCGGCCACGAGCGCGTCGACCTGCTGTTGCAGCGCTTTGAGCTTCTTGCGCATTTCGGGCAGCTTCGCGATGACGGCCAACTGTTGCTTCTTATCGCGCGCCGGCGTCGCCGGACTTCCGAACATTCGGGCGCCTGCGGGAATATCGTTGCTTACACCAGCCTTGGCGCCCAACACGGCCCCGGTGCCGATGTGAACGTGATCGCGAATGCCCACTTGCCCGGCCGCGACGACGTAGTCGCCCGTGGTGCTGCTGCCGGCGATTCCGGCTTGCGAGCAAATGATGTTGTGTTTTCCGATCTTGCAGTTGTGGGCGATCATCACCTGGTTGTCGATCTTGGTGCCTTCCTCGATCACCGTGGGTCCGTACGTGCCGCGATCGACGGTCGAACATGCGCCGATCTCGACGTCGTTGGCGATCTCGACCCAACCAAGCTGCGCGCCCAGCACGTGGCTACCGTTCGTGGTCCGATATCCGAACCCGTAGGCGCCCAGCACCGCGCCGGCATGCACGATGACGCGATCGCCGATCACGGTGTTTTCGTAAAAGACCGCGTTGGGAAACACGGTGACGTTCGTGCCCAATCGGCAGCCCGCCATGATCCGCACGCCGGAGTGAATCGTCGAACCGGGCCCGATCTCGACGTCGCCATCGATCACGGCATAGGGATGCACGTCGACGTCGTCGGCAATGCTGGCCGCCGGGTCGACGATCGCCGCGGGGCTGATCCCGATGCGCCGGACCGCGCGCGGCGGACGAAAATGAACCACGATCGCCGCGAATGCCTCGTGGATGTCGTCGACGACGACCACCGGAATCGTCAACGTGCCATGGTCGAAGTCGCGCGGCACGACCACCGCGCGGGCCTCCGTCTTCAGCAGCCGGTCGGGCTTAACCTGCCCGTCGACCAGCGTGATGTCGTGCGGACCGGCGTGTTCGAGCGTCGCGGCCCGTTCGATCGACACCGATCCGTCGCCGACGAGCTCTCCATGAACCAATTCAGCCAGTGCCGCCAAAGTTGTCGGCATATCGGAATCCTTTCCGTCGTTGCACCGCATGCGCAGCATCTGCCCCAAGTTGGCAGGGCAACGAACTTTAACGAGCCGGCCCCAGCCGGACAAGAGCGAACGCCGCATGCTAGCAACGGCGTCGCTGGCGCCTCTTGCGCCGTCGAGGCACCGGCCGCCGCGCTGTCCGCCGTGCTCGCTAGTTCCGTGGAATGACGTTGAAGTCCAGCCCCAGCACGAACAGCATCAGGCTCAGTATGAACACGAAACCCACGTAATGAAACGCGATCTGCACGCGCTCGCTCACCGGACGTCGCAGCAGGCCCTCGAGAATCAGGAACACCATGTGCCCACCGTCCAAAAGCGGGATGGGCAGGAAGTTGATCACCGCCAGGTTCGCGCTAAGCAACGTCAGGAAGATGAGCAGTTGCGAGACGCTGTCGTAAGCGGCCCGGCCGGCCGCTTCGGCGATGGTCTTGGGTCCGCCGAGCGCGAAGGGCGAAATCTGCGATCCGAGCTTCTGCAAAAACAGGTAGACGTGCAGCACGGCGGTGACCGTCTCGCGCCCGCCCATCGACACTGCTTCGGAAAACGACCGCGCCGTGGTCGTCGTGTAGATCGCCGCGGGGTTCAAACCCCGATCGGCCGAAAACCAATCTTCCGCGTCGACCGGCTCCAACGTCGTGGTCCGCCCGTCGGCCAACGTCAGCTTTACCTTGGCGCCTTTGGGCAGCATTTGCAGTTGGGTCATGAAGAAGGCCCAGTTCGGCGTCTTTTCGCCGAACTCCAGCGGTCTTGATTCGTCGACAATGATGTCGCCTTCGTCGACCGCCTCATCGTCTCCCTCGGGCATCACGATCTTCGCCTCGACGATCTCGTCGCGCGGCGCCAGCAGCGCCGCCGATGCGGGCTTGCCGTCGATCGTCAACTGCGCCGTGGCTGCCGGACTATCCTTCTCGGTCGTGTCGACGATGTTCAAGACTTTGTACGCAATGCCCAAGACCGGCACACCGACCGGGCCGCCCGGCAGTATCAAGGTGCCGGCCCCTTCAGCCCACTTCGGCTTGCGCAGCGTTACCTGCGTTTCGATCGTTTCGTCTTCGCCGGCGCTCCCCTCGCGCTTCAGCTCGATCGTGATCGTCTCGCCCGCGCGGCGGCGCAACACCTCAGGCAGGCGCATCGGATCGCCCGGTGGTTGCCCGTCGATGCCGGTGATGAAGTCACCTTCGCGCAATCCGGCGTCGGCCGCCGGCGACTTGGCCTGCACGGCCGTGATCCGGCCCATCTTCATCACCAATCCCAGCGTGCGCATCGGGCGCGGCGGCACTTCGATCTCGACACGTTCGGTCGGCGGCGGGGACTTCGGCTCGGCGTCCTCTTCGGCGTCGGGCGCGGCGCCGTCCTCGTCGGCCAATTTCTCGGTGCGCTCGACCACGAACTTCAGCGACTCGTCCGTGTGGCGCGCAAGCGCCGCCACCAGGTCCGCATAGCCCGAGATCTTCGTGTCGCCCACCTGCACGATCTTGTCGCCACCCTGAAACGCGTCGACCTCAGCGGCCGGCGTGCCCGACAGCACGGGCAAGGTTTCGGATAGTTGCGTTCCGCGCGGATTGACCACGCCGATCGTGGGCCGGAATCGTTTCTTATCCGGATCCGGGCGAACGTTGATCCAAAAAGGCTTGGCCACCCCTTCACGCTCGACCAAAAAATTGATTCCCTCGTCCAGGTCGCACAAGGCCACGGCGTTCATCAGGTCGCGAAACCGCAGCGGGCGATCGCCTGAATCGTTGATCGCCACGATCGTATCGCCCGGCTGCATGTCGGCTTGCCAGGCGGCCTCGCCCGGCATCACGGTCGAAATACCGCACGCCTGATCGCGCACGCCGATCGAGTAAGCCGCCGCGGCCATCACGCAGGCAAAGATCACGTTCATGATCACGCCGGCCGAGATGATGGCCATCCGCTGCGGCACGCTCTTGGCCAGATAACTCCGCGGATCGAGCTTTCCCTCGTCTCGCTCCTGCTCTTCGCTGGTCGGCTCGGCCGGCAGGTCGCCATGCGGCACGTGAATCGTCGAGCGCTCGCGCTCTTTCGCCGCGCGCGATGGATTGTCGTCTTGCCCCAACATCTTGACGTAGCCGCCCAGCGGCAAAATGCCGATCCCGTATTCCGTTTCGCCCCATTGAAACTTGGCCAGCTTCAGCCCATAGATATCGAAGCCGAGATAGAACTTCTCACACTTCACGCCGCACATCTTCGCCACGGCGAAGTGTCCCAGCTCGTGGACGAAGATCACCATTCCCAGGCCGAACGCGACCTCGAGAACGACCAAGGCAAACTGCCAGTCGAACGTAATGGCCATTAGATGCATGCCCAACGGACTACCTCCTCGCGAGCCCACGCATCCAGCTCGAAGAGCGTCTCAAGCGATGGGCGCGGCTCGAAATGATGTTGTTCCAAAACAGCGCGGCAACTCGGCACGATGTCGACAAAGCGCATCCGCCGCGCGCGAAACTCCGCGACCGCCGCTTCGTTCGCCGCGTTCAACACGGCTCCGGCGGTGCCGCCGGCGCGGGCCACTTCTTGACCCAGTGCCAGCGCCGGAAACTTCTCAGTATCGGCCGGCTCGAACTCTAGTTGCATCGACTCGGAAAAGTTCAGTCGCGTCGCCACGCCGGGCGTCCGCCGTGGATACTCAAGCGCGTATTGAATCGGCAGCTTCATGTCGGGCGAACCGAGTTGCGCCATGATCGAACCGTCGACGAATTCCACCAGCGAATGAACGATGGACTGCGGATGCACCACCACGTCGATCTGATCTGGGCGCAAATTGAACAGCCAGCGGGCCTCGATGATCTCCAGCGCCTTGTTCATCATCGTGGCCGAATCGATCGTGATCTTTGGGCCCATTTCCCAGGTCGGGTGGCGCAGCGCGTCCTCAACCGTGACTTCGGCCAACTGTTCGGCCGTGTGATTGCGAAACGGGCCGCCGCTGGCGGTAAGAATCACCCGTTCGACTTCGTCGCGTCGCCCGCATTGCAGCGCCTGAAACACGGCGCTGTGCTCGCTGTCGACCGGCACCAACCGGGCGCCGGTTTTTTCGGCCAGCGCGCCGACCAACGGACCAGCGACGACCATCGTTTCTTTGTTGGCCAGCGCGACGGTTTTGCCCGCTTCGATCGCGGCCCACGTGCCGCGCAAGCCCGCGCTGCCCACGATCGCGGCCAGCACAATGTCGACGCCTTCGTCCCGGGCCACGGTTTCCAACCCTTGGGGCCCGACCAGCCGTTCGACTCCCTTGGGCAAGTCGGACCAATCTTGTGCGGCGGCCGCCACCGGATCCGCGGCCACGATCCACCGCGGCTGGCACGATCGGGCCTGATCCACCAACGCGTCGAGCCGGCTATGAGCGCTCAGCGCCACGGCTTGCAGTCGCTCGGGCGCTGCGCCGATCACCTCCAGTGCGCTTCGACCGATCGAGCCGGTCGAGCCGAGCACCGCCACATTCGCAACGTCCTGCGTCATGGATACCGATTCGCTAAGGATCGCGCCGATGCTGTCGACCATGCGGGTCGTTCGTATACCGCGGGGTTGCGGGTTGGGAAAAAGCGGCTGCGCTAGTGGCTACGCAAGTCATTTTACGCGGCATGACCGACACGGCCACCGACCGCGCCAAGAGCCTCTGGCGGGCCCCGGTATTTCGGGCGCAACGGGCATTCTAGGGCGGACCGCCCACAACTCACAACCCGAACCACCCCACGCCCAGCCGCGTCGCGGCGCCTCGGTGCGTTGTTTTTGGAAAATGTAGGTCATACTATGAACAGATGGACCCGGCCGGGGCTGCGGCAACGGCTCTGCCCGCCGCCCGCTTGGTCGATAGCCGCCGCATGCACGCAACCACACCTCTCGGCCGCGCAATCCGGCCCATCCACAAAGCCCCAATTCGCCAACGCGAGCCAAGAAGAAATACCCTATGACCAGCGAACGCGACCCCCTGCGCAAAACGCCCGACAAGAAGTCCACGCCGCTGAACAACAACATCGTTTGGGTCCTGCTGATCCTGGGCGTCGTCATGTTTTCGGCCGTCAGCCTGCTGACCGCCGGCACGGAAGACAAGCTGAAGTACAGCGATCTGCTCGAACTGGTTAAAGCCTCCGACGGCAAGACCGAACACAACTATGTCGAGGTCACCAAGGGCATCGGCGACAAGCAGCAAGTCATTCGCTATTCCCATCCGACCGAAATCAAAATCGGCAGCTACGAAGTCACCGGGAAGATCACTAAGCAAATCGGCGACGAACAGCCGGAAGAGAACCAGAACTTTTCGGCCAACGTCAAGCCGATGGACAACCGGCTCGCCGAACTGCTCGAAGAGAAAGGCATCCCGTTCGACAATACGGATCGCCCGAGCGCGTGGACCTCGTACATCCCAATGCTGATCGTCACGGGGCTGTTCGTGCTGTTGATCTTCTACATGATGCGCCGGCTGGGCGGCGCTGGATCGCCCATGGCCTTTGGCCGCAGCCGCGGCAAGATGTACGCTCAGGAAGATCTCGGCGTCACGTTCGACGACGTGGCCGGCATCGACGAAGCCGTCGAAGAACTGCGCGAAGTCGTCGAGTTCCTGCGGACTCCGGAAAAGTATCAGCTCCTCGGCGGGCGCATTCCTAAAGGCCTGCTGCTGGTCGGACCGCCGGGCACCGGAAAGACCCTGCTGGCCAAAGCGATCGCCGGTGAGGCGGGCGTGCCGTTTTTTAGCCTTTCGGGCTCCGACTTCGTCGAGATGTTCGTCGGCGTCGGCGCCGCCCGCGTTCGCGACATGTTTCAACAGGCCGAATCCAAGTCGCCCTGCATCATCTTCATCGACGAGCTCGACGCGCTGGGCAAGACGCGCGGCTCGAGCATTGTCGGCGGACACGACGAGCGCGAGCAAACGCTCAACGCGCTATTGGTCGAGATGGACGGCTTCGACTCCAATAGCGGCGTGATCGTGCTGGCCGCCAGCAATCGGCCCGAAACGCTCGACCCGGCCTTGCTGCGCCCCGGACGATTCGATCGCCACGTGCTGGTCGATCGGCCCGACGTACGTGGTCGCGAGTCGATCCTTAAGGTCCACGTGCAAAACGTGAAGCTGGATGAAAAGGTCAACCTGGCCGAAGTGGCCGCCATCACGTCCGGCTTCGTCGGGGCCGACCTGGCGAACCTGGTCAACGAGGCCGCCCTGCTCGCCGCGCGCAAGGGCAAGAACGCCGCCGGCATGGAAGAGTTCAACGAAGGCGTCGAACGGGTCACCGCCGGACTGGAAAAGAAACAACGCATCATTCACGAAGACGAAAAACTGCGCGTCGCCTACCACGAAGCCGGCCACGCCCTGGTCGCCTACAGCCTGCCCAACACCGATCCGGTCCACAAAGTCTCGATCATTCCGCGCGGGCTGGCCGCTTTGGGCTACACGCTTCAGCGGCCCGAAGGCGATCGCTACCTATTGACCCAAGGCGAATTGGAGAGCCGCATTCAGGTGCTGCTGGCTGGCACCTGCGCCGAGGAAATGGTTTTCGACGAGGTTTCGACCGGCGCCCAAAACGATCTGGAACGCGCCAGCGGCATCGCCCGCAGCATGGTCATGGACTACGGAATGAGCGCGATGGGTCGGGTCAACTATCGCGAGAGCTCGCGCAGTCCGTTCTTGGCCACCGGCAACGACGCCGGCCACGAACACAGCCACAGCGAGCAGACCTCGCGCGAAATCGACGAGGAAGTCAAGCGAATCATCGACGAGTCGATGGACAAGGTCCACCACATCCTCGAAACCCGCATGGCTTCGCTGCGGGCGCTCAGCGCCCGGCTGCTCGAGAAGGAAGTGGTCGACTCGGACGAGCTGAAGTCGATCATCGAAGCCAACTCGCCCAGCCCGCAGATTGTGCCGGGCACCACGGCCGAAAAGAAGCGCGCCGCGGCGGCGGCCGACGGAACCGAAGTGGCCGATGGCTCCGCTCCGTCGCAAGCGGACAACGCGTAGCGATCCGGACGATACTCCTGGAGCGTTACCCTGGGCTGGTAGGGAGCGCACCGTTGGTGCGCGCGTGTCTCGCGCCGTTTTTCGGGAAACGTTGCGCCCAGCGCCATGAATCGGGCCTTCAGCCCTCGGAGTGTTTGCTCGGCACGCTTTCCAGGGGCGTTGCCCCTGGCTGGTATGAAGCGCACCTTCGGTGCTGGGACGCGTTGGGCGAATCAACGGGATTGTTTCGCGAGCGCACCTTCGGTGTTCCAACGCGTTGAACCTTTGGCCCAACTAGGGCGGCGAGTGCCCGTGACGCGTCCGCCGTGCAACTCGTGGTGGGCGACATCCTGGACATTGGCGCGACCACTTGCCGAGGGTGCCCGTGACGCGTCCGCCGTGCAACTCGTGGTGGGCGGTGCGTTGGGCCAACGGCCCAACCTATATCAGCCTGGGGCAACGCCCCAGGTCGACAGCCCAACAACATTTCTGAGGGCCGAAGGTCCGACCTAGGAATGCATCAGAAGAGCGAATGGGCGCCCGTCTAGTTCGGCGCCAGCTCCCCGCCCGGCCAGTCGTACGTGCCGCGCATCGCCGCCTCGACCGTGCCGGTGAGCTGCTGCCGACTGACCGGCTTGGCCAACACGGAGAACGCCTTGGCCAGCTCCGCTTGCCGGATCAGCGATTCGTCCAGCCCCGCCGAGATCAAGATGCAGGGCAGCCGCGCGCGAAACTCCTTCATCCGCCGCAGCGTCTCCAGCCCGGTCAGCTTCGGCATGTGCATGTCGAGCAGCACCAGGTGGATCTCCTGCGAGCGCACGATCGCCAGGGCCTCTTCGCCGTCGCCGGCAACCAGCGTGCGGAAGCGTGGCTCGAAAACGTGCCGCAACGTCTCGCGAAAGTCGCGATCGTCGTCGGTGATCAGAAGTGAAGGACACTCAAGTCGCATGGCATCGACGCTCGTCGGACATGGACCAAGGCACGCAGCCGCACCAGGCAGCCGCCGTCGCGGTTGCACTAAGTGCAACTCGAATACCGTTCTTCGCCCCAGCCCCGGGGCATCCACCGGCCGCGTCGCGGTAACATGTGTTCGGCGTTGCTCTTATAGGATAATTCGCCATCTACCCATAGATCATCCGAACCCGCCAGAAACCGCAGTCCGCCCCGGATTCGACTGCCAAATAGGCAGATTTTGGCGGCTGTTTGCTCCGACCCGGCGGGCTACATATCGGCAAGGCCGGGCCCCACGCACCACGTCCAAATGCGATGCCGCCGACCGCCGCGCGGATATAATGGCCAAATGAGCATGTGGTGGAAACGGTTCCCGAAAGCCTCCTCCTTGGCTCCGAGCAAAGATATCCCGCGAGGCGCAGAGCCAGATTTTTCACCCGGCGACATTGTTCGAATTCAAGGAAAGCCGGACCGCAGGCGCCGCGTACTGCATGCGGTTTGGCATGCACACCGCCACCAAATTGCCTACGTCGTTGAAACAAGCGCGCGGCATCCATTTGAACCTTATTGGTTTGGCGATCAGCTGATTGCAGAATCTTCGCATTCAGACTGATCCACCGCCCGTAGGCGGCTTGCCAGGCGTGCCTGCCCCCCTATACTACAGTGCTTTGCTGCTTCATCATGCGACTTGCTCCGCCATCGCGCCGCGAGCGAGTCCGAGGAACGTCCCTCGTGGCAACCACTTCCGCTCCCAAGACTCCCGCTGCCGAGACCCCGGCTGCCGATTCGTCTCCCTCGTTTCTGATCCGGCACCAGTTCATCATCTACCGCCTGTTCTCGCTGGCGGGGCTGATTCCGATCGGCGCGTACGTCTGCGTCCACCTGCTGACCAACGCCTCGATTGTCAACGGCGTCTCGACGTTCCAAGACCAGGTCAATCGGATCCATTCGCTGGGCGTGGTGCTGCCGCTGGTCGAGTGGACGTTCATCTTCATTCCGATCTTGTTCCATGCCGCCGTCGGCTGGCTGATCATCAGCGGCGCATTGCCCAACACCGGCGCGTATCCGTATGCCAGCAACATCCGCTACACGATGCAGCGGGCCACCGGCATCATCGCGTTCGTGTTCATCCTGTTCCACGTCGTTCAAATGCATCATTGGTTTGGCGGCCCGTTGAAGGAGATCGGCGGAGCCCAGTTCGATCCTGAGCATGCGGCCAGTTCGGTCGCCGCGGCCATCCGCCCCTTTTGGATCACGGTCGTCTACACGGTCGGCATGCTGGCCGCCGTGTACCACTTTGCCAACGGGCTCTGGTCGCAAGGCATCACTTGGGGTCTGTGGACCAGTCCGGCCGCGCAGCAAAGGGCCAGTTGGATCAGCGGCATCGTCGGCGTCGGCCTGGCCGTGATCGGCATGTCGGCGATCATTGGCATGCATCGGGTAGACATCGAGCAAGCGACCGAAGTCGAAAACGTGATGCTTGAGCAAAAGGCCGCGGTCGAATCGCTCGAAGCGCCGGCCGCCGCCGAAACGGTCGACCAGCCCGAGAATGCCGAGCAGAATGCCGAGCAGCCGGCCGACCAGCCCCAGCAGGAAGCGCCGCCCGACGTGCCCAAATCGCCCCCCGAGTAAACCGCGGCCCCAAGGCACCTCCGCCCGACCCAACATCCATCGCCGGCCCCGACCGGCCAACATCGCAAAGCGGCGAGTTTCTTTCATGGCAGACAAGCAGCGTGTAATGATCGTCGGCGGCGGACTGGCCGGGTTGTCGGCCGCCATGCGGATGGCCGAACTCGGGCTCGACGTCGACCTGATCAGCCTCACTCCCGTGAAGCGCTCGCACAGCGTGTGCGCCCAAGGCGGAATCAACAGCGTCAACCAACTCACCCGCCAGCAAGGCGACAGCGAGTGGCTGCACTTCGACGACACGGTCTACGGCGGCGCCTTTTTGCAACATCAGCCGCCGGTCAAGGAAATGGCCGACTGGGCCCCGCGGATCATCGACCTGATGGACCGTCTGGGCGTTCCCTTCAACCGCACACCCGAGGGCTTTCGCGATCAGCGCCGCTTCGGCGGCACGCTATTCAAGCGGACCGCCTTTGCCGGCGCCACCACCGGCCAGCAACTGCTCTACGCCCTGGACGATCAGGTGCGCCGCTGGAGCGTGGCGGGCAAGGTCAGCCTGCACGAAACGTGGGACTACCTGGGACCGGTCCTCGACGATGCGGGTACCTGTCGCGGGATCGTCGCGCAAGATCTCGTCACCATGGAAATCCGCGCGTTTCCGGCCGACGCCGTGGTGATCGCCTCGGGCGGGTGCGGCTTGATCTACGGCCGCTCGACCATGTCGATGGTCTGCACCGGCAGCGCCGCCAGCCGCACGTTTCAGGCCGGCGCGAAGTACGCCAACGCTGAGTTCATCCAGGTCCATCCGACTGCCATCCCCGGCGCCGACAAACTCCGCCTGATGAGCGAAAGCGCGCGCGGCGAAGGGGGCCGCGTTTGGGTGCCGCGCACTCCGCAAGACAAGCGCCGCCCGATCGACATTCCCGAAGACGAGCGCTACTACTTCCTGGAGGAGTGCTATCCGGAGTACGGCAACCTTGTGCCGCGCGATATCGCCACCCGCGAGATCTTCAACGTCTGCACGAACGAAGGCCTCAGCGTCGAGCAGGACCGGCTGTGCGTCTATCTCGACCTGACGCACCTGCCGCGCGAAATGCTCGATGCCAAGCTCGGCGGCATCCTCGAGATCTACGAAAAGTTCCAGGGCGTCGACCCGCGCTCGGTACCGATGAAGATCTTTCCCGCCGTTCACTACTCGATGGGCGGGCTCTGGGTCGACTACGAAAAGAGCGCTTCCGGCGGGCTGGTCGTCGGATCGCCGCGCAACCAGCAAACCAGCATTCCCAACCTGTACGCCATCGGCGAGTGCGACTACCAGTACCACGGCGCGAACCGGCTGGGCGCCAACTCGCTGCTAAGCTGCATCTTCAGCGGCCTGGTCGTCGCCCCGGGCATCGTCAACCTGTTGAAAGGCGCGAAGCAAGCGGCCGCCGACGAGACCCAGCTCATGGCCGCGGCCCAAGCCCGGTATCAAGACGACCACGACCGGCTGCTGCGGCGGCCCGCCGGCGGAGCCAATCCGTATCTGCTGCACCAGCAGTTGGGCAACGTCATGACCAAGGCGGCCACGGTCGTCCGCTCGAACGATGCGCTGGACGAAGCCTACGGGCAAGTCTGCCAGTTGAACGAACAGGCCCGCCGCTGCTCGCTTTCCGATACCGGCAACTGGACCAACCAGAACGTTGTGTTCACCAAGTCGCTCCGCGACATGTTCCCGATCGCTAAGGCGATTCTGCTGGGCGCCCGGGCACGCGACGAATGCCGCGGCGCGCACTTCAAGCCGGAGTTTGCCATGCCGGGGCTCGAGGCCACCGATCCGGCCGAGCACCGCCGCGAGGCCGAAGCCTGGTGCGATCGGTTCGAGCAGAACACCGCCAAGTGGCTCAAGACCACCATCGCCACGCTCGACGGCGACGACGAAGTCAAGCTCTCGTACGAAGAGGTCGACACGTCGCTCATTCCGCCCCGGCCGCGGCTCTACGGGTTGGTCGGCGCCGAAGTGATCGACGAAGTCTGGAAAACACGCCAACAATCCAAATCGGCCGACGGGCGAGACGGCGCCGACGGGCGCGCCTCCGCCGCCCCCAAAACGGCCGCCGCACATTGACGCTTCGACCAGGACCATCATGAGCGAACCACACACCAACGGGCACGCCGGCGAGCGAACCTTCGAAGTCCGCATCCTGCGCCAGGATTCGCCGCGCACTGCCAGCTACTGGGAACGGCATCGCGTGCGCTACGAGCCCGACATGAACGTCACCAGCGTCTTGCAGCGGATCGCCGCGCAAGGCGAAACGATCGACGGCGACCCGGTCGCGCCGGTCGCCTACGAGTCGAACTGCCTGGAAGAGGTCTGCGGAAGCTGCACGATGATCATCAACGGCCGCGTGCGCCAGGCCTGCTCGGCCCTGGTCGACAAGCTGCTGGCCGACCGCCCGCACGAAATCGAGCTGCAACCGATGAGCAAGTTTCCGGTCGTGCGCGATCTGTTCGTGGATCGGCGGCGCTTGTTCCGCGCGCTGGAGAAAGTGCACGCCTGGCTGCCGGTCGACGGCTACTACGATCTGGGCCCCGGCCCGCAGCGTTCGCAGGAAGACCAGCAGCGGGCCTACCCGCTCAGCGAGTGCATGAGCTGCGGCTGCTGCCTCGACGCCTGCCCGCAGTACGCCCACGTCGAAGTTGAGCGCAAAGCGGGCGAGACCGACGAGCAGTTCCGTGCCCGGCAGAACGCGATCTTCGACGTCAACTTCGTCGGGGCCCACGCGATCAGCCAGGCCGTCTACTACAACGCGCATCCCACCGGCAAGCTGAACGCCGGCGAGCGGGTCGACGCGCTGATGGAAGCCGGCGGCGTGCAAGTCTGTGGCAACGCGCAGAACTGCGTTGCCGTCTGCCCCAAGGAAATCCCGCTGACCACGTCGATCGCCCGCGCCGGCCGCCAGGCCACCAAGCGGATCTTCACGCAGTGGTTTGATCAGTAGACAGCGGGTGCGGTAGTTAGCGGTGGGCTGGCGGCACGTACCGTCCAGGGCCAGTGCGCGGATAGCTGTCGGTCACCTGATTCTTCGTCGACCGCAACGCGCCGCTCCATTGTCACCCTCAATGGAACCGTGAACGATGAGGTATGGTCTATCAACGTTGCTATTGGCTGTTCCGACCATTGCGCTGTTGATTTTGGTGGCGATACCGTGCGCCAATACAGGCGAATCGGCCTTGCCTCCTCCAATTCGCACTGGGCTGACTCTGATACTATTCTCCTATGTCGCATTTCGCATAGGCAGTGATCAGTTCGGAAAGCGACTGTTGCTGGTCGTGGCCGCTATAGGGTTTCTATTCGCCGCTTTTCGCGTGAACGAAGTCCTAAGCCTACAAACGCTTCGCCCCGCGCCGGAGCACGTCATCGCGCACATCTGGATCTGCGCGTCGATCGCCGCTGCAATAGGCTTTATCGCGGTAGGCTTCGCGGTCTTTCGACGTCAGTCGTAGCGGCCCGCGGTCCGGAGAGAGCGTGCCGACCCGCGGCGCGAGAGCCCCCCTACATCAAATACCAATCGCCGCGGGCCACGACCCAAATGCCCAATAGCAGGTTGGTCGTCATGTGCGCCACCACACAGTCCCACATGTTGCGCGTTCGCCACATCAGCCACGTGACCATCGAAAACCACGTCACCACGGCCAGCAGCTCCGTCATCGGATGCGTCACGATCGGCACCAGCGTGCCGGCCACCAGCGCAGCCCGGGTGAGCGTGCCGAACGGCACTTTCCACCACGCGTCGTCGATGAAATAGCGCATCACGAACCCGCGCAGAAAAAACTCCTCGATCACCGGCACGATCACCACCAGCCCCCAAAACCGCACGGCCAGAAACGCGTACGCCGCCAGCGGCTGCGCGGCGAAGTAGGCCAACGGGTCGAAGCCGCTCCGCTGGCCGTAGTCGAAGATCTGTTTGCCGCCAGGCAGCTCGGCCGCGAACCGTTCCAGCTCCAACTTGCACAGCCCGATCCACACCGCCGCCCCGACCACGCCGACGACCAGCGCCAACGGCGAGAGTTTCCAGGCGAACTGCCGGTACCCGGCCCGCAGCCAGAACATGCTGATCATCACCACGACGAGCTTCGCGCAGTAGACGGCCGGATAGCCGATCGCGGGCACCGTCCAGCCGAACATGGCCAGCGACTCGCCCGGCTTTGGCTCCAGCGCGCTCAGCGCCACAAACAGCACGTAGGGCACGATGAACACGGCCCAGGGATAGCGCGCGACCACGCCGGTGCCAGCAATCGGTTCCGGCGGCACACCGTCCGCGTCGTCGTGCGCGCCGGCCGGCGCGTTGGTTCGCGGTTCGTGTGGCGCGCCGGGCGATGCGTCGGAGGGAGGAGCCATAATGCGAGAAAAACCTAGTGCCCGCATAGAGATAAGTCAATCCGACTGGGCCCGTCGCCGCGCCGCGGTCTGCGGGGTTTGGGTCGGCAACCTGGCGGCCAGCCCAATTCGGACCCACCAAGCCGTTTTGTCGCAATCTGGCCTTTGCCGCTTGCCGATCACTACGTAATATAAATCATTAGACCAGCCTGCATTACAGCCACTTCGGCTTTGTCGCTTGGGCGGTTGAAACTGCCCGCAGCGGCTGTGTTCCCCTGAGTAACACAAGCGTGCGTGCCCGGCCTGTGCGCCCAGCGCGCCCGCGAAACCCTTGTTGGAGCGTATACCTCGAGTTTCCCATGGAACTGGCCAAACTTCGCAATATCGGCATCTCCGCGCACATCGACTCGGGCAAGACCACCTTGAGCGAGCGGATCCTGTTCTATGCCGGCCGCATCCACCGCATCAACGAAGTCAAGGGCGGCGGCGACGGCGCCACCATGGACCACATGGAACTCGAGCGCGAGCGCGGAATCACCATCACCAGCGCCGCCACCACGGTCAACTGGCAAGGCCACACGATCAACCTGATCGACACGCCGGGCCACGTCGACTTCACGGTCGAAGTCGAGCGCAGCCTCCGCGTCTTGGACGGGGCCATCCTCGTGCTCTGCGGTGTCGGCGGAGTGCAGTCGCAATCGCTGACCGTCGATCGCCAAATGAAGCGCTACCACATCCCGCGGTTGGCCTTCATCAACAAGATGGACCGCATCGGCGCCAACTGTCACAAGGTCGTCGCTCAAGTGCGCGACAAGATGGGCTGCGACGCGGTGCTGATGCAGTTGCCGATCGGCGCCGAAGACAACTTCGAAGGCGTGATCGACCTAGTCACGATGCAAGCCAACTACTTCGACGGGGCCGCCGGAGAAAAGGTCCGCCTCGCCGAAATCCCCGACGCGCTGAAGCCCGAGGCCGAAAAGGCCCGCCAGCAAATGCTCGAAGCGCTGTCGATGTATAGCGACGAGCTAATGGAGCGCCTGCTGTCGGAAGAACCGGTCGAAGAGGCGCTGGTCCACCAGATCGTGCAAGCCGCGGTCCAGGGCCAGGACCTGACGCCCGTGTTCCTCGGCTCGGCGTATCGCAACAAGGGCGTGCAGCCGCTACTAAACGCGATCGTGCGCTACTTGCCCTCGCCGCTCGAGCGGCCCGTCCATGCCATCTCGAACGACGAAGCCAACCCGCAACTGGTGCTCGAGCCCGACCCGGAGAAACCGTTTGTGGGCATGGCGTTCAAGCTGGTCGAAGACGCCTACGGGCAGCTCACGTTCGTGCGGATCTATCAAGGCACGATCCGCAAAGGCGACATGCACTTCAACCAGCGGACCGATCGCAAACAGCGCTTCAGCCGCATCGTGCGGATGCACGCCGACAAGCGCGAGGAAGTCGATAGCGCCTCGGCCGGCGACATCGTGGCCGTGATGGGGCTCGACTGCGCCAGCGGCGACACGTTCAGCTCCGAACGCCAGTATTGCACGCTCGAAAGCATGTTCGTCGCCGAACCGGTGATCAAGATGGCCATCACGCCGCTGTCGCGCGAGGCAGGCGACAAGCTCGGCAAAGCTCTGCAGCGCTTCCGCCGCGAGGATCCCACGTTCCGCGTCATGTCCGACGAGGAAACGGGCGAGACCGTGATCGCCGGCATGGGCGAGCTGCACCTGGACATTTACGTCGAGCGGATCCGCCGCGAGTACGGCGTCGAGGTGGAAGTCGGCGCGCCTAAAGTCAGCTACCGCGAAGCGCCCAGCCGCGCCGCCGAGTTCAACTACAAGCACAAGAAGCAGACCGGCGGCTCCGGCCAATACGCCCACATCGTCGGCAAGCTCGAATGCCTGGAAGACGGCGAGGAAGAGACGTTCACGTTCGAGGAAACAATCGTCGGCGGCCGGATCCCCAAGGAATACATTCCCAGCGTCGAAAAGGGTTTTCGCGAGGCGATCGTCAAAGGTCCGTTGGCCGACTTTCCGATCGTCGGCGTCAAGGCGCTCTTGGAAGACGGCTCGTACCACGAAGTCGACAGCTCCGACATGGCGTTTCACATCTGCGCGAAAAACTGCTTCCGCGAGACGTTCCTCAAGACCAAGCCGGTGTTGCTCGAACCGGTGATGAAGGTCGAGATCGAAGTCCCCTCGCAATACCAGGGACCCGTCGCCGGCGAATTGACGGGCCGCCGCGGGCTGGTCGTCGCCACGGAAGTCCACGGCAACTTTGCCACGATCGAAGGCGAAGTGCCGCTGGCCCAAACGTTCGGCTACTCGACTGACCTGCGGAGCATGACGCAAGGGCAGGGCACCTTCACGATGGAGTTCGCCCGCTACCGCCGCGTGCCGCAGAGCATCCAGGACGAGATCATCGCCGAAAAGAAGAAGCAGCAACTCGTCGGCGCGAAGTAAACGGCCCAACCGCCGCGCAATCCAATGGCGCAGCCCCGACCCCGCCGGCGGACCGTGTTCTCAGCCAACGATGCTTTTCTCCGGTTCCGCGTCAGCGCCGTACCCGCGGCGCGACGAAGAGCGTGCTGGTTGAGGAATCAGCCAAACGATGAAAGTTCCCAACGCCCGCCGTGCCGTCATCGAACGAGCCAAGCTCGTGGACTATCTGCTCAACCCTGAGCACGTGTATGGTGGCCCCAAGGCAAAGCTACTTCGATCGCTTGGCTATGCCATCGACGATTGGTCGCGATTGGAATCCGACATTCGTAGCCAACATCTGACTCAAGATGTCAGTGCCACCAGGGAAGTGGCGTGGGGAGTGCGCTACGAGATCGTTGGGCTGCTCGCTGGTCCCGCGGGAAAGAGCGTCATGTTCCGCAGCATTTGGCAGATCGACCGCGGGACGGATGCTCCGCGTTTGGTTACAATGTATCCGGAGTGAATCATGCCGCTCGAAATGTTCCATCCCGCCATTCTCACCGTCGACTTGCCCGACGAAGGCTTGCACGCCGGCGACGTGGGTACCGTCGTGGATCATCACGTCGCGCCGGGTGTAACCGAAGAAGGTTACAGCGTCGAGTTCTTCGATATGACCGGGCGGACCGTGGCCGTAGTGACCTTGCCGGCCAGTCGCTTGCGCGAGCCGACGCCCGCCGACCGCCCCAGCGTCCGCGTACTTTCCGAGACGTCGGAATAGGGCGATCTGAACGCCGATCGCGCGGCAAGCACTCGATTCGCCTGTCAGGCACGCGCGTCCCCGGTCTGCGATTCGTTCCGCGTGCGATGCCGCGCCGTCGCCCGCTTCGACCACTAAGCAAACGCACCGACGACCGCTCGCCAGATCGCCACCAGCACGAATCCGGCCACCGCGACAATCGCCACGAACACGGCGACCACGCCTAGGATCATGGCGGCCACAAACAACCAGTCGCCCGTGCGAGCCCGCCGCGAACCGAAATTCGGATCGGCCAGCCGCGCCTCGAGCAGCCGCGCGTTGCGCAAGTTGGCCTTCCACCAAACGTCGAACACGTCGCCCACCAACGGCACCGCGCCGATCACCAGATCGATCATCACGTTGAGCGTCATCCGTGCCAGCGTGATCCGCGGCAAACCGAGCCGCCCGGCCAGACTGATGATCGCCAGCGACACCATCGTCGTCACCGCGTCGCCGACCACCGGGATCAGACCCACTAGCGCGTCCAACCCGAACCGCCAGCGCAGGCCGGGCAGCTCGAAGCTCGAGTCCATCAACTGGCTCAAAAACGCAACCAGCCGCCGAATCTGTTCCGGATCGGCGCCGTCGAACTGCTCGAACTGCCAGGTCTCGAACGACTCGCGCTCGACGCGCGGTTCGACCGGCCGCGGTAGTCCATCCGGTTCGACGTTCCAGTCGGCCATGACCCAGCTCGCAAAGGTTGTGTGTTTGCCTGAAATCCAAAACTCTCACTGCTCGGGCAACGAAAAGCCCGCCTGCTTTTATCATAGCGGACCGACTGCGATTGCGGGTCGGGTAACGCAGATCAATCGAAGCCGTCGAGCGCCCGTCGGTCGCCCCGCTCCGACACGAGCGCTCCGGGCCCTGTGTCCAAGATCGCTGCGGCCGGAACGAATACACGGTATCTCGCCCAACGCGCCCCTCCGCCCGTTCTCCCGAGGAATCCCCCATGGACCGCATCCGCATCTTCGCGTTGACGCTGCTGCTACTGCTTTGGCCAAGCGCGATGGCAGACGCCGCCGCGGCCGAAGACCAACCGGCTGATCAATACGAATCCACCGCGATCGTCGGCGTCACCATCATTCACACCGACGGCCGACCGCCGCAAACCGACGCCACGGTGCGAATCGTCGGCGAGCGGATTCACTCGGTGATTGATGCAGCCGACGCTGCGCCGCTTCCGGACGGCGTCCGCCAACTCGACGGCCGCGGCAAGTTTCTTATTCCTGGTCTGTGGGACATGCACGTCCATCTGACCGATTCCACCGAGACGGCACTGCCGGCGCTGGTGGCCAACGGCGTCACCGGTGTGCGCGACATGGGCGGGGATCTCAAGCTGCTGGATCGCTGGCGCAGCGAAATCGAATCCGGCCAACGGCTCGGCCCGCGAATCTACCGCACCGGACCGTACGTCGACGGCCCCAAGGAGGACGCGCCGTTCCGCCTGACCGTCACCAACCCAAAGGAAGCCCGGGCCGCGGTCGAACAACTCGCCGCGCAAAAGGTCGACCTGATCAAGATTCACAACGAAGTGCCGCGCGACGCTTTCTTCGCCCTGGCCGAAGCCGCCGACAAGGCAGGTGTTCCGTTCGGCGGCCACGTGCCCAAGACCGTCCGCGCCGCCGAAGCCTCCGACGCGGGCCAAAAAAGCATCGAACACGTGATGACCCTGTTCGAGGGCATCTTCACCAAAGAGGAGCCCGGCAAGAAGGGACTCGTCACCGGAATCGAACTGTTCAAAGAGCAGGGGGCACGCGAACTCTTCGCCCGCTTTGCCACCAACAGAACCTGGGTCACGCCCACGTTGATCGCTTACGACGCAAGCGCTCGCTGGCGCTCGACCAAGGGCGATCCGCGCGGCGTCTACGTCGCCGCCTCGCTCAAGAAGCAATGGAACCGCTACTTCCCGATTCAAGGACCGATCGTCGAGAGCATTCGCCAACGCATCTCGGCCCACTGCTTCGACCTGGTCGGCATCATGCACAAGCAAGGCGTCGGGCTGCTGGCCGGCACCGACCTGGCTCTGCGAGACATCTTTCCCGGCTTCAGCCTGCACGACGAACTTGCCCACCTGGTCAAAGCCGGATTGACGCCGCTGGCGGCGCTGCAAACGGCCACGATCGCCCCGGCCCGGTTCCTCGGAGTCGAGGCGATGCAGGGTGCCGTCAAGCCGGGCTATGTAGCCGACCTGGTGCTCTTGGACGCCAACCCGTTGGAGAAGATCGGCAACACTCGGCGGATCGCCGCGGTGATCGTGCGCGGCCGCGTGCTTGAGCGGTCGGACTTGGATCGCCTGCTCGACAAAGTGCAAGCCGCCGCGCCGTCGCATTGATGTGCGCCCATGAGACCGGTTTCACCTCGCTTGCGCGTCGGGTTAGTGAACGGCTCGCGCGTTCGCTTCGTGTCGAGCACCGCACACACACCAACCCGCAGCGCCAGCTAGGTTTCTTCGTCGATCGAGCGCGCCGGCGAGCCGTAGGTCAGGACTTGTCCTGACATTCGTGGCGAGATCAGCCGGTTCGCGCCAGGGCAAGCCCTGGCCTACATCGCGGCGTTCATCGCGCGTCCGCGCCGCACGCTTCCACCCGAACGAGCATCTCACGCCAGGGCAACTTCGCGCCGGCCCGTCACTCGACCGCGGACCCAATCACCCGCCAGCACAATCGCCAGAGAGATTCCCACGACCGGAAGCACCACACACAGCGCGAGAATCAGCAAGCCCATCCAGCGGGGAATCTTCGCGTCAAAATACCGCCTGGGCAATCCAGCGGTTCCCGTCGGCCGCCGCTTCCACCACATCCAGACGCCGGTGATCGGCAGCAGCATCAGCCCAACGCACGCGATCAACCACGGCACCTTCGTCCACATGCCCAGAATGGATCCCACGTGCAACGGGTAGTTCCACGTCGACCACCAGGCCAGCGCCGGAAACTCGCTGTTCGTCCGTTGCTGGATAATCTCGCCGGCGCCTTGATCGATGACCACGACGCTGTCGGTCGACGGCCCGTACGGCGTGCTGCCGAAAACGACGTAAGCCAGCGACGGGTCAGCCGGCATTCGCACCGTCAGGGTCGTGCCTGGCATCGCGTCGCCGGCGATGGCAACAATTTGGTCGACGTCGAGCGGCGTCTTTCCGGGCGGCGTCGTTGCCTTGGGCGGGTTCAGATAGATGTCGTACGCTCCGGACTTCGTCGCCACATATCGGTATCCCTGGCCCCACACGTACGTGTACAGCAACCCGGTTGAGGCAATCAGCAAGGCAATCACGGCGACATAGGCGCCGCTCACCGCGTGCAGATCGCGCAGCGTCCGGTACGCGGATCGACTGAACCGTGGCAGCAAAGCTCCCCACACTTTGTTTCCATTGCGTGGCCACCACAAATAAAGCCCCGTCGCCACCAGCACGATCGTCCAACACGTCATCAACTCAACGATGATCCGGCCCGTCGTGCCGATGAACAGCCGACGATGAATGTCCAGCACCACGCGGAAGAAGTTCATGGAACCCAACGTACCGAGGAACGTACCCCGGTAAGGATCGACGTAGACGCTGTGATACTCGCCCTCGATCTGGCCATACGCGCTGACCGCGTGCGTTGGATCGTCCGGCACGATCAACGAGCCGATCTTGAATCCCTCGGGCATTGCGGCGCCGATTGCCGCGACTTGGTCAGCGTACGTGGCACGCTCGGCGCTCGGCGCCACGAACATCAGCTCGGCATAGAGAAGCCGTTCCAGTTCCGCCTTGAAGATGTAGATCCCGCCGGTGGCGGCGGCCACGATCAACACCGGTGCCACGATCAAGCCGGCGTAGAAATGCCAGCGCCAGACGGTGCGATAGAGCTTGGCGATCGTCTGGCTGTCGCCGGCGCGGCGCTCTTCGACCTGCGGCACGTCGCACACGACGGCGCGCTGTTCCCGTTCGACCACACTCATGACCAGCCCCGTTGAATAGCTGACTTCGGACTTCGCGCTGGCTTGCCGAAAGGGGCTGGCTGGCAGTCCACACAGGTAATTACAGTTGAGACTTAGTCTCAACACCCCGAGTCTACCGAATGAAACCGCCGCGTCAAGCAATGGGCCACCCAGCGTCGACCGCACGGACACAATCGTCGCCCCGCTTGTCCGGCTCCGCGTTGGGCGCGCTCGTCCTGGGTGCGGCGCGTGCTGTGCGCTTTCAGTTGGCGAGCCGGCACGGCGATACAATCGCATCGGTTCGCCGAACATACCCCGAGCACCGAAGGTGCGTACCAGCCGGCGCAACCGCCGAGCACCGAAGGTGCGCTTCATACCAGCCAGGGGCAACGCCCCTGGAATGCGTGCCCACGCGAATACAACAGGGCCAAAGGCCCGATCCATGGCGCGCGGCACGCGTGCCGTGCGTTGGTCGTAATTCCCTCGCTGGCGCGTCGGGTTAGTGTGCATGTTCGCAGCCACACCAACCCGCAGCGCAAGCAAGGGCTCTTCGTGAGTCTCGCGTCGAGTTCGCCGTAGGTCATGCACCCCGTGCATGACAAGTACGGTTCCTCCGTCAGGCACAGCGCGCCTGACCTATCGATCAACATCGCGTACTTGTTGCGCGCACCGACGACACCATGTCAAGATCCAAACTAGGCCAGCGCGCGAATGCATTGCAGCGCGCTTTGCAAGTCCCGCACACGCGACGCGCGAAAACTTTTCTCGCCGAGTGGCCTAATTCCGTCGTTGATCGCCAGCACAGTTTCTGTACAGTGAAATGAAACTGGTTGGACGAAGGTGTGCTACAGGAGAACTTGTTCACGGCGTGTGAGTCGAACGGCAGCGTGGGCCTCTTGTCCCGACTGCCCAGAGAGCCAGGCGTCCTCGGCGCGACGGTGCGGTGCGACCTGTTTCGACAGGCGTGCAAGGCGTGCTGTAACGAAGCGTTGGGCCAGCGTCTGGCGGCACGCCGGGTCACCGGCCAAAAGGCTTACAGGCCGCGTCATTCGCATGCAGCGGCGTGGCGGTAAGTGCGTGCTTTGGGCTTTGCCAATCCAGACCGAAGATTTCGACAGCCCAGCGGCGTAAGGGGACCTG
>ERZ869936.195-NODE-195-length-72468-cov-7.630798_pt1 | contig 72468 bp, 67 predicted proteins | sample MGYA00520876_ERZ869936 | MGnify/ENA primary metagenome ERZ869936 (study PRJEB32218, sample SAMN09650985) | biofilter metagenome | isolation source: enrty point of leading RO module | place: Saudi Arabia: Thuwal, RO plant located on Red Sea | collected 2016-02-17 ... | reverse complement strand
TTTTTCAAGGGCCTCGATCGGCTCGCCGGAACCATACGAAATCATGTTATCCGGGCCGAAGCTCACGAACAGGTTGTCGCGCTTGACCTCGCCGATGAACTGCACCAGCGAATCGGCCGTTTCCTGACCGGTCTCCAAATGGAGGGCCTGACCCTGATTCGCGCAGTGGTCGCACAGGTCGCGGGTGACCGCCAGGACCTCGCCATACATCGGGTCCGACGTGTCGTGCGGGACATAACCCAGATGCAAGGCCACGACGTCCACGTCGAGCAACCGAGCGAAGTCGGCGATCTCTTTCATCTCCTGGGTTCGCGCGGCGCGTGTTTCCGGCGGAACAAGCCCGACGGTTCTGGTCACCGTTGGAATGTCGGCATAGCTTTCCCCCTCGAATCCGCCGAAGACGCAAGAGATGCGGATTCCCAGGCTTGCCAGCCGGTCGAGAAACGCGCGGGCATTCTCCTCCGTGCGCGTCTCGGCTTTCGGCGCGTGCAGATGAATCGTGGGCACGCCCAACTCGTGCGCCACCTCAAGCTTGACCCCCAATCCGGCATCGATACTGGCAAATACGCCAAGCGGCCATTTCTCCACGCGCGTGCTCCTTCCAGACGACTTGTTGTATTCCAGACAGACGTGGCGCTCGGCGCGCAAGCCGTACGTCCGGGCGAAGCCGCTATTAGAGCACGATGCGCATGGCAATCAAGCGGAGCCCGCGCGTGCCGTTCTGAGTGCTAGCCGCTACTCGAGCTGTAGCGAGAGACGTCGGGCTTGACGCCTTCGGGCGTTTCGTCGCTGTCGATTTCGAACCACGTTGGGTCGAAATCGATGCGGCGATTCTCGCGCATCGCGATGTTGGTGGTCAGCGCAATCACCGCGTCACCCAGCGCTACCTTGGGATGGCAGCGGGGCTGGTTCTCCGGCGCACGATTGCGGACGCACCACGCCCAGTGTTCCAGCTCTTCGGTATATCCGCGACTAACCGGCCCACCGGTAGCCTCCTTGCCCACGGCCACGGCGTCACCGCCACTTTCGGTGGTATCCAACGTCGGTCCGGCGCCGCCTTGGGTGACGGAAACCCTGGTCGTGGTCGGTGCATTGTTGCTGAAGAGCATGACTTCCTGTTCCCGCTCCAGAATCAGCGTGCCTTGGGTGCCTAGTACGGTCTCGCCGTAGCCGCCGAAGCCGTTGCCGTTGATCGACGTGTAGACCACGCCGATCTTCTTGTTGGGATCGCTTTCGTACTCCGGTCCGGGGAACTCGTAGACGCAATAGACGTGGTCCTCGCAGTCGCGATCCAGCGGGAAGAGCGAACGCATGCCCGCGCCGGAGACGCTCAGCGGCAGAGCCTTTTCACCGTCGTCGCGCAAGCCGCTGATGAAGATGCCCGCGGCATCCAGTTGATGGCTTCCCAGTTCGGCCATCAACCCGCCGCCGGTCCGATTCCACAGCCGCCAGCGGATCAGTTCCTCGAGGGCGGATCGCTTCGTGCCGTCGGCCAACGTAATACTCTGATAGCCGTAGTCCTCGGCTTTGACGTCGTGGTCCATGTACTTTAGCGAGAGTTGTTCGATGTCGTTGTTCAAGCGACTGATCGTACGGCTCCGCGCGGACTCGATGTCCTTGCGCAGCGACGACAGTTTGGCGATCTCGTCGCTCAGATCGTCGATGGCCAACCCTTTGGCCGTTTGGAGATCTTGTTTGGCCTTCGCGATCCGTTTGGCCATCTTCTCGTCGGGAAGCGGCATCGACCAGCTATCCCGTCCGGGAAGATTGCCCCGGTGCCACTGCGCGCGGATGCTGTGAATTTCGCCAATCAGGCCACGGCGAATCGTGTCGACCGCGTTGTCATAGAGAATGCTGTAATGCCGCTGGTGGCCGGTCGCCAGAAGTTTGTCCTGTTGCTTGGCGACTCGGGCCATCTCTTTGCACTCTGCAACGCTGTGGCCCATTAGTTTTTCGGTGAGGACGTGCTTTCCGGCCGCCATGGCGTCGATGGCGACCCGCGCGTGCAGGTGCAACGGCAGCGCGATCACGACTGCCTCGACGTCGGGATCGGCCAGCAGGTCGTGGTAGTCCTTGTCGTAGACCTTGACGTGCTTTTTGGCTTCGTCCTCGCTCTTCCAGTCGTACTTGGTCATCAATCCGCAGCGGACGCGCAGCGCGTTTGCGCTGGAATGATCGCCATGGAACGCACGGTGAACGTTGTAAGGGCGGATGTCCGAGATTGCGACGACCTGCAAGTAGCTGGGCGTCAGTGCGCCGATGAGCACGTTGCCTTCGTCGCCCGTGCCGATCACGCCGATCCGCAACGGGTCCTTGAGCGACGCCTCGTACCCGAAGTACATGGCCCCCAGCCCCGCACCGGAGACAACGCCCGCGGCGATCCCAGTCTTTAGAAAGTCGCGCCGGGTGACGCCGATCGCGCCTTGAAAGTTTTCTTGGCCGACGGCCTTTTCTTCAGGACTCAAATACATCGGAAGAACCTTTCGTTGGCCGATTCGATCGTCCGACCAGCCTGTGTACGAAGAAGTCCAGCCCGGCCCACCGGCCGACCGGCGTGGTCGCCAGCACCAATAGCGCGACCATCTCCACATATTGATTATACGTAGGCAGCGCGTCGGAGACCCAAAACGGCTGCATCATGACCACCGACAGCAGGAACGCCGCTCCAGCCAGACTCGCCAGACGGGTAAATAACCCCACCAGCAGCAACCCGCCTACGACCAGGATGAAATATGTCATGATCCCATCGACCACGTCGATCGAAGTGGACGGGCGGGCGATGGGCTTTTGGTCTTTCTGGTCGTCGGTCAGCAGGCCGGTCAGGGCGTCGTCGTATTCGTTCTCCAGCTTGGTTAACTCGCTGCGCCAGGCGCTTGCTTCGCCGCGGAGCACTGCCTCTGTCGTCGCGACGCGCTGCCGCTCGAAGGGTACTTCATCTGACGCCGGCTTCTCTTCGGCCGCTTGTTGACGGCGCCAGTTGTGAACGTGCGTTTCCAGTGCGTCTTTGTTTCGACCCGCCCAGCTTCGAAGCCGTTGTTGAAACGACGCCAGCACGGCCTTGGCCTGCCGTTGCTGGTCCTTGTCCAATCCGTAATAGTTCACGAACGCTTGCCGATCGGCGTCCCAGTCGTTGCCGATCGCGTCAATCCATGCCCGTACCGCTTGGGCCTCGGTCTGCGCGTCGTCGTCGGCATGCAGGTACTCCTCGAAGCCGTGAAAGTCGGGCAGATACGCGTGATACCACGGGGCCAACGGACCGGTTGCGGCGCGCAGCGTCGGCTCGGACGTCCAGCCCGGATCGGCATAGTGCTTCATACCCTCGCCGAAGAAATGCCACCCGATGTTCAATCGCAGCAGCACCAGCATGACGACGGTGGCCAAACTGATCGAATACCGACTTGGCACCGGGGAATTTCTCTCGAAACGGCGGGATGAAACGGTGGGCGGACGCGGATAGCAGCGCCGAATCCGCAATGACGCGGGCGGCGAACCTCTCATCATTTATTTTAGTCCGGATGGATGGGGTCCGGCTAGGCTTGCGTCGGCCGAATTTGGCGGGCAACGCGCGGGGTGCGAGGCGAGTGCGACTCGAATGGTCGTCCCGCTTCATTGAAGTTTCGCCCCGCGAGGGCAACGATTACGATGGAACACGGCACCGTACGGCGATCAGGTCACGTGGCCCTATTCGTCGCGCTGCCTTGTCAGAATTCCGCGGTTTGGGTGTTGCGCGTCCATGCGAATCGTCCTCTGTTACCCCGTCGAGGGGCGGCACCGCGAACAAATTGCCGCGGTGGCGCCCGACGCCGAACTGGTGGATGCCGGACAAGAACGGGTCGCCGCCGAGCTGCCGGAGGCGGACGTGTTCTGCGGCCATGCGAAAGTTCCGATCGATTGGGACCGTGTGGTGCGGCATGGCCGTTTGCGGTGGATACAGTCGTCGGCGGCCGGCTTGGACCATTGCCTGGTTCCTTCGGTCGTGGCCTCCGAGATCGTGGTGACCAGCGCGTCGGGTGTGCTGGCCGATCAAGTCGCCGAACATGCCCTGGCGTTGGCCACCGGTTTGACGCGTAGCCTGCCCGTATTCTTTCGCGCGCAGCAGAAGCGGGAATTCATCCGCCGGCCGACGCGCGATTTGCACGACTCGACGGTGGGGATCGTCGGCTTTGGCGGTGTCGGACGGCGATTGGCCGAGGTCTTGCGTCCGTTTCGCGTTCGGATGCTGGCGACCGACGTTTTTCCGGTGGATAAACCGTCCTACGTCGACAAGCTGTGGCCGGCCGACCGTTTGCACGACCTGTTGGCCGAAGTCGACCTGGCGTTTCTTTCGGCGCCGCTTACGTCCGACACGCGCGGCATGATCGACGCCACGGCGCTGGCGGCGATGCGGCCCGGCTCACTGCTGATCAACATGGCACGTGGGCCGCTGGTGGTCGAAGCCGATCTGGTCGCGGCGCTCGAATCCGGACACCTTGCTGGCGCCGCGCTCGACGTGACCGAGCAGGAGCCCTTGTCGCCAACGAGCCGGTTGTGGGACTTGCCGAATCTGATCATCACGCCCCACGTCGCCGGCCAGAGCCGTTTTCGCATCGACCGAATGACCGACTTTTTTTGTGACAACCTGCGTCGCTACCTGGCCGGAAAGCCGCTGCGCAACCTGGTCGACAAGCGTCTGGGATTCCCCTCGCGGGTCGCATCGACCTAAGGCCGTTTGTCACCGGCCATGGAAACACAACGAGCACGCGGGCTAGCGCGCGGTTTTGGCCATCCGGCGGCGTGCGTGTCATGCATCCTTAGCCAGCATGCAGTGCGGTGGGGCGAACCTGGGCCCATGTGGCGTGTCATTTGCAGGGCCAACCGGCGCACTAGACTTGGTCCCGATATCCGGCCTAAGATGATCTTCACCCTCCAAGCGGTGATCCCACCTCGCAGTTCGGCAATAGGCGGCACTCCATGCCAACGACCACCTTTCACTTGGGCGCCGCGACGCTGGCGATCGACGGCGAGCCGGCCACGCACTGCCCTGACGAGTTGCTGGAACGCTACGACAACTTGGTCGCCAACCAGCGCATGAGTTGGACCGAGCACTTGCACCTGACGCGGCGCTTGGGAAGCGGCGGCCAGGGCGTGGTGTACTTGAGCGAACGGCGCGGTACCGACAACTTCACGCTGCCGGTGGCGCTGAAAGTCTTTTCGCCCGCCCGATACGACGATGCCCGCAGCTACGACGAGGCGATGGAGCGGATCGCGCAGATCGCTGCCCGCGTGGCCCAGATTCAGCAGGACAATCTGCTCGACGTGCAAAACTTCGTGGAGCGGAGCCGCATCCGCATCATGGAAATGGAGTGGATCGACGGATACGATCTGAGCCGGTTGCTTACTTCTAAAATGCTGGAGCGGACGCGCGAGCGGGTCAGCAACCGCCGATGGGAACAGATCAACAGCGTGGTGGTTACCGCCGGACCAGTCCACCCGCGGCTCAAGCCGGGCGTGGCCGTTGCCATCGTGCGCGAGTGTTTGGCGGCTCTGGCCGCCTTGCACCGACAGGACATTGTGCACGGTGACCTCAAGCCATCGAACATCATGCTCAAGCGGACCGGCAACGCGAAGATTGTCGATATTGGATCGGCGTTCGAGCTAACCAATGCGCCGATTCGCCAAACTTGCACGCCCACTTATGCCGCGCCCGAGGTGCTCGAAGGGGCCGATTGTTCGCCGCGCTCCGACCTGGCCAGCTTGGGTTACGCGCTGATCGAGTTCTTGGCAGGCCAACCGATCTTCTCCGGCCCGCACTCGTATCGCGAGTTGCTCGAGGCGAAACGATTGTTGCCGCACCGTTTGCCCCAGATCTTGCCCGAAGACGTGGTCTGCAACGAGCTGTTGATGAACTTCTGTCGCGGACTGATCGCGCCGGACCCGATGCGACGGTTTGCCAGCGCCGAAGCGGCCGACCTGGTGAAGGAGGGCGCTGCCAGTTTTCATCGACAATTGATCAAGGGCGACCTGGCCAGCGAGTACGAAAACGAAATCCGTGTTTGGTTGCAAGAGCTCGAATAGCCGCCCGTGCCGTGTATCGGCGCCGCGATGCCATGCGCGATTGAAGTCGCGTCGTTAGATCGAATCCAGGTCGATGCGCCTGCCTTCGACGCTGCTGCGGTGGGCTATCTGGACAAGCATCATGTCCTGATACGCGTCTTCCAGCCCGCTCGTATTGCGCACCAGACTCGTCACCGCGCGGTGAAATTGCGAGAACATCTGTTCGCCGACCGGCCGTTCGCTGTCGAGCGATTCCATGTGCCGACCCGCCTTGTCAAACCAAACAAGCGTGCTCGGCAGGTCGACAAAGGCGATGCCATTCTCACAGGCCACCTGCAACGCGGCCGGTGGCCGGAACGAGACCGCTTCGGGCCAGGCCGACGGAATATAGCGGCCGGAGCTGATTTGGGCCGTGATCCGCGTACCCGGTCCGCCGGAGCCGGCAAATTCCAGGCTCATCATCTCGTAGTCGATTTCGTCAGGGGACTGCTGGCTCATGTGCGTCAGACCCAACACGCTGCTGGGTTCGCCGCAGGCGATGTACCGGCACCAATCGACCAACTCGACCAAATCGTGCGTTCGCGAAACGAGCGCCGATTGCGGCGCGCGACGCCCGTTACTCGATTCGGTGGGGATGCGCTGATGGCAGAACATCAGTCGCGGCCTGCCAAGCTGCGTGGCGATCAGTTCCTTCAACCGCAACGTGGCGGGTGCCTGCCGGTGAGGAAATTCCGCAACGAAGGCGACGCCTGACGCTTCGACGCGCCGCCTAAGAAGATCCGCCTGATCGGTGTCGAAGTCCAGCGCGGCCGCGCAATACACTGCTTTGCCGGCGTCGCAGGCAGCCAGGATTGGCAGTGCGCCAAACCACTGGCCCGAGAGCACCATGACCGCGTCGACATCCTCACGCTGGGTCAGCGCACGAAACCCGTCGACCGCATCGGCACTGAAGGCACGCGCGACCATTTCGGCGCGACGGGCCACCGGTTCGCACACCGCGCGCACTTCAAATCGGTCGCTCATCGCGCGCAGCGCAGGCTGATGCCGAACCTCCCAGGCACTACCTAGCCCGACCAGACCGACGCGTAGCTTCATAGGGCATTGCTCAATAGGATGCGCGACCGGCGGCTAGCGATCGCTGCACGGACATCGCGGCGAACAGACGATCGACGGCCTCGAACCATGGGACGTTGAGATGCGGGCACCAGACGGTTCGGCTGCTTCCAGGCGATAGCACGATCCTGTCCGATGGCTGGACGACGACGAGAAATTGCCGGGGAGAACCATGATTATATCGCTGCCCCAAGCTAGCTCAATTGCCACTGTGCGCTATGCCAACGCGCCGCACTACGCCAATCGTGCAGTAACAGGACGGTCTGTGAAGCGCAGAACGACTGGGGTGTTTGGGGCATTAGTGTGGAGCAGATCTACTGCCGGAAAAGTTGGCTTATTTTCTGCTTGCGTATGCATTCTTCCTGGATACACTGTAGTCTCCTTACCCAGTTCCCCCCTGCCTTCGAGTTCAACCACGGCGATTGATGGAAAGGATGCCAGCATCGGGTGCGTAGAGCTCGACACCTCTATTGCCGGCGCTTCGGAATCCTTCCAGAAATCTCCAGATTGGCAAAGGTAGCTCGGGGTGTCTGGGCGACCTATTGAAGTATGTGCATGAGCACATGCAGATTCGCAATCTGTTGATCTGAGACGAAGGAGCGATGCTGTCATGGTCCAACTTACGCTGAACATCCTTCTGCAAGCAGCCGCGATCACCGCCGGCGCGCAAGACTACGACACCGCCTTTAAGCAAACGACTGAGACCGGCCGGCCGTTGGTCATTTTGGTCGGTGCCGATTGGTGTCCTGGCTGCAGGCAGATGAAAAATACCGCGATGCCCGAAGTCGAGCGGCGCGGCGGACTCAACGACGTATCGTTCGCGTACGTCAATTCTGACGAACAAGGCGACCTGGCTGGCAAGCTCATGAAGGGCGGGTCGATACCGCAACTGATCGTCTATCAAAAAACCGACGACGGCTGGAAACGGCGACAGCTTACCGGTGCCCACGCACCCAGTGAGATCGAGGCGTTCATCAAGAGTTCAGCCGGCGAGTCGGTGCCCAAGATCAGTAGCCGCCCGTAGGCGCGAACACATCGCAGGCGCTACCCGCGTGGATCGGTTTTGGTGGGACCGTGTGCCGCCAGTCCATTGGGCTGCGCGCCGTCGCCGGGCGCTTCGCGCCAGACCGCACCGTTCGGCACCATCGTGCTGGGACCGCTACAGCATCGTGAGCGGGTTCTTGCGGTTTTCCAGTGGAAAGGCGACCGGCTTGCCGAGCCGGTGCGACTCGAACACCGACACGATCATTTCCACGGCAGCCCTTCCGTCGTAGATGCTGCTATTCGGCTGACGGTTTTCCCGGATGGCGGCGATCAGCTCGGCCGCACCGGCCCGATTGCCGCCGCGGCGGTCCTCATCGGAAAGCGGTTCGGGTTTGCCCAATCCCGCGCTGCTGACCGCTTGCCATTTCGCCTTGCTCTGGCCCGGCGACCAACTGGGATCGGCAAGGTACTTCACGCTCGGCAGGTAACCGGTGGTAATCTCCAAAATGCCCTCGGACCCGTAGATTTGCAGCGCGAAGCGCGGCCGAGGACCGGACGTGGCGCGGTGCGATCCGAAATAGGCTGTCGTCGCTCCATTCATGCCATACATCGCATTGACTGCATCGGCGGCCAGCGGCCCAATGCCTTCGTTGCCTGCCACGACGTCGTCCTTGGTGATCGGACGTCCGCCTTGCGTCGCCACGCCGAAACACCACGAGGCATCACCGCCGAAGTTGCGGATCAGGTCCATGATGTGAGTCCCCAGTACCCACAGATCTTCTCCGCCGCCGCGTCGGTCTTCCTTGCCCCGCCCGCGGAACTCGAGCACCCGTCCGATGCGGCCCTCGGCGATCATGTCCTTAACCACGGGCACGCGTGGGCTGAATCGCGTGGTGTGCGCGATCGCCAGCTTCGCGTGGGTTTTTTCGCAGGCCGCGACCATCTCGTCGGCTTCGGCCAACGTGCGGCACAGCGGCTTTTCCAGGTAGATGTGAATTCCGCGGTTGGCCGTTTCCACCACGATGTCGCGATGGGCGTCGAGCCACCGCGCGCCGATGCTGACGACGTCTGGCTTCACTTCGTCAAGCATCTTGCGGTAGTCGGCGTATGCCTTGTCGACCTTCAATTTGCGTGCCGTGTTGGCCAGCCCGGTCTTGTCGTCGTCGGCCACTGCCACGAGTTCCACCTCGGGCAGATCGAGCCACATGACGTCCAACCCATGGCCGTAGTCACCTCGTCCGGTGCGGCCAATGACCGCCGCCCGCAAACGCTTCATGATCGCTCTCCGGCGAGTTTTCGTGAGCGCGCCGACATCGACGCGCCCTACCGCGAGCCCAGTCTAGCTGGCCAGCCCGGCAATTGCGACTACCGGCAGGAGGTCTGCCGTTATGGGAGATACCGGCCGCTGGGGTACAGCGTGCCGTGCGCTGCGGAAAGCTACGGCGCGGCCTTGCGTTGGTAGTCGCCCAACTCATAGCGGCGAATTTTGCGATCGAGCGTCGACCGCTCGATTCCCAGCAGAGCCGCCGTCTGGCTCTTGTTCCAGTTGGTCGACGTGAGGGTTGCCAGAATGTGATCGCGCTCGATTTCCGAGAGCGACGCGGGCCGGAATGACTCGCGGGGCACCGCGTGCTCGCCCGTGTCGCCGGCCGTCGAGATCTTCGTCAGCGTGAGGTCGTCCTGTTCGATGAATTCGCCGCGCGCGAGCACGACGGCTCGCTCCACGACGTTCTTTAACTCGCGCACGTTGCCCGGCCAGCGATACTTGCGCATCATTTCGAGCGCGTCGGGCGTAAAACCGCGCAGCTTGCGACCGGTTTCCGCATTGAAGCGGTGGAGAAAATAGTGCGACAGTTCGGGAATGTCATCGGGCCGTTTCCGAAGCGGCGGAACCAGGATCTCGAGCACCCGCAATCGAAAGTACAAGTCGCGCCGAAAACGCCCAGCCGAAACGTCCCGTTCCAAGTCGCGATTAGTAGCCGCGATGACGCGCACGTCGACTTTGACGGTCTCGGTTCCGCCGACACGCTCGAAGGGGTGTCCTTCCAATACGCGCAGGAACTTGGCCTGAATGGCCGGACTCATTTCGCCGATTTCGTCGAGCATCAGCGTGCCTTCGTGCGATGCTTCGAACTTTCCGATCTTGCGTTGTGTCGCACCGGTAAACGCTCCCTGCTCGTGGCCGAACAGTTCACTGGCCAGCAGGCTGCGCGAAAGGGCCGCGCAATTCAAACACACAAACGGCCCCTTGTTCCGCGGACTCGAATAGTGAACGGCCCGCGCAACCAGCTCTTTGCCGACGCCGCTTTCGCCCCGAATCAACACCGTGGCGCGGCTCGGTGCTGCTCGGGCGATCTCCAGAGCGATGTCGTGCATCGCGGAACTCGAGCCGATGATTTCGCTCTGCACGCCGAGCCGCTCGCGCAATTGCACGTTCTCGTCGCGAATCTGACTTAGGTTTTCGGCCAGCTCTTCCTGCCGCCCCAGGTTGTCCAGCGCAACGGCCACCGTGTCGGCAACGGCCAGCGTATATTCCAAATCGTCGGGATCCGGCACGCGTTCTGGGTCGGTCGAGTACAAGTGAAGCAAGCCCAGGACCCGTCCACCCCGGCGAATCGGCGCGCAAATGACACTGGTGGCGTCGACGACACCTTGGCTGTCGCGGCTGGCCAGCGCGCTATCGCCCATCACGTTGCGGGCCATGACGGCCTCGCCCTCGCGGAGCACGGTATCGGCCAGCACGCTGGATACTCGGTGGTACGGAAGCGACGAATCGGTTCGCGCGGCAACCATCTCCAGATCGTGAGAATGCGGCTTGCCCGTGAAGTGCCGGGGCACGACGAACACGGCGCCTGCGTCAACCTGCGTGTCTTCGAACAAACCGGCCAATGCGCGATCGACCAGCGCGATCAAGTCCGGAGACTGGGCCAATTCGAACGCGAGGCGACAGAGCCGGGCCGCCGCGCGCCCGACTTTTGGCAATGACGCGTCGTCGGTCTCGGGCGGTTCGAGGAATCGCGTCTGACCGCGACGATGCGTGATCGTGGCCGGCTCGTGAATCCCGAGCACACTCGAATCGTCGGTCGCCGTGGGCGATTCCGGCTCTTCGGTCTCCAATGCTTCGATCGGCCCAGCAGAGCCCTGGGTCTCGGCAAATGCCTTGGTCAGGTCGTGGACAAAGCGCAGTTGGGATTGCCCAATGCGGATCACGTCGCCGGCTCGAAGCGTGTAGTCGCCCCGAACGCGCGTGTTGGCCACGGCGGTGCCATTGCGGCTGTCGAGATCTCGGAGCGTCCACTGATTCTCGGAGAAAAACAGCTCCGCGTGGCAGCGGCTGCACCGTTCGTCCTTGATCACGATCTGATTGGTCGGTGCGCGTCCGATGGTCACCGCCTGGTCCGGGACCAGGCGAAATACGTCGGCCCATTTGGTGCCTTCACGGATGACCAAGTATGCAAGCATTGACCGTCACCCGGGGGGCATTTTACCCGGGGTAGCCCATGGCGATGCCGAGACTGTTGTGGCAGAGACGTGGTGATTCAAAAATGCTGTCAATTTCTACCTTATCGTCGCGCGGGCGTCGGCGGCAAGGTGCCGACCCCCATCGGGGATGGGAGCCGATCGGGCGAAAACATGTCGGATAGCGGGATTTAAGCCGAATTCCAGATTTGGCGACGGGCTCATTGTGGGGGGGAGTGGCCATCCGCGACACCAGACACCCCGCTGCCGTCCTGGCCGAGCAGGCGTTCCAACAGCTCGAGCGGCAGCCCGATCACGTTGGACTCGCTTCCCTGTTCGATGTGCAGCCAGCCGGCCCGATCCTGATAGCCGAAGGAGCCGGCTTTGCCTTCCCATTGCCCGCTGTCGAGATACTCGGCGATTTGTGCGTCGCACAAGTCGTCCATTCGTAGCGTGGTGCGGTCGACCTGCACGCGCGGTTCGGCGTCGGAAACGCGATGGACGCACAGCCCGCTGTAAACGTGGTGCCGACGGCCACGCAGCAATTCGAGCATCTCTTGCGCGTGTCGGCGATCGGTGGGCTTGCCGAGTATGTGCCCGGCACATTCGGCCACCGTGTCGCAAGCCACGATCGTGTCGTCCGGCGCCAGGCTGCCGTGCAATTGGTCGAGCACGTCAGCCGCCTTCTGACGCGCCAGTCGGGCCACCATCTCCGGCGGAGTTTCCCGACTACAAATGCCGCACTCAGCGTGCGGGCGCGGAACGACCACGCGCATCGCGTAGCCGGCCGCTTCAAGCAATTGCCGTCGCTGCGGCGAACTGCTGGCCAGAATTACCGGCGGCTGAGAATTCACGAACAGGCCTTCCGATTGGCATGAGGATACGGGTTGATCGTCACCGTCCGCCGTTGATTGCCGCGCGACGCCTGCCGCCGCACGACCCGCGTGATACGATGATTCCTATCGGCCCGGTACGCCGGGCGTGCGCCGGACCGCCCGCGTTTCCCTTACATGCGTTACGTTTCGATGCCGCCGACCCGTCTCGAAATCCTCTACGAAGATAATCACCTGCTGGCCGTCAACAAGCCGGCCGGCTTGCCGACGATGGGCGTAGCGTCCGGCGTTTCGAGCGCGTATCGCCTTGCCAGTCAGTATATCAAACACAAGTACCGCAAGCCGGGAGCCGTCTACTTGGGCGTCATGAGCCGACTCGACGCCGTGACCACGGGCGTCGTCTTGCTGGCCCGCACGTCCAAGGCAGCTCGCCGGCTAACCGAGCAGTTTCGAACGCATCGCGCGCAGAAAGAATACCTTGCAATCATCTCGGGCGCACTCGCGCCGCCCGAAGGCGAGATGGTCGATTGGCTCGTCAAGGACGAGGCAGCTCGCCGGATGGTCGTGGTCGAGCGCACCTGCCCTTCGGCCAAGGAGGCCCGGCTGCGGTATCAAACCGTGCGCCACTTGGACGGAGGCAAGCTGTTGCGGATCGAGTTGGTGACCGGACGCAAGCACCAGATCCGCGTTCAACTGGCGGCTCGCAGTTGTTCTGTTTGGGGCGAAACGAAGTACGCCACTGGAGTTCCATTCTCGCCGGGCATCGCCCTGCACGCGCGCACGCTGGTTGTCGAGCATCCGGTACGGCGCGAGCCGCTGGAGCTGACCGCGCCGCTGCCTGAGTCGTGGCGCGCCGTTGGTGTCGACGAGGAGGAAGTGTAAGGGGCGTGGCGGCTCAGGTCGTGCAGATGTCGCGCCGGCTGAACACGACACCGGCAAGCATCCACATTCCCGCCGCAACCGCTGCTAGAACGCCCAGGTCGCGCCACGGCACCAGATCGTCGCGGAGTACAAAAATCGGCCGGTAATAGTGGAGCAGTCCGAGAAAAGCGATCCGCTCGGCGACATCCCAAAACTGCGCGAGGAAGTTCACCAGGAACGACGCCAACAGCACAACGAACACACCCGACATGGCCACGCCACGCCGGTCGCACACGGTCGATGCGAACCACGCCACAGCGCCCACTGCCAGGTAAAGCGCGTAGAGATTCACCTGAATGATGAACATCGACCAGGCACTTGGGCGATCGTCGGGCGCCACGAACTGACCGCCGAACAGGTTGCCGCCCAGCCCAATCAACAGTACGACAATTCCGGCAACCATCCAGACAACTGTTTCCGACGCCAGCAGCCCCCATCGCGTCACCGGCAGCGTCATCGTTACGTCGGCCGTGCCGCGATCGATCTCACCGGCCGGCACGCGCGTGCAACACAACAGCGCGTGGGCCCAGACGGTCGTCAACACGACCGGGTGGACCCACGGAAACGCCAGAAAGGCTTCCGGGCCGAGCTGGTCGGTGATCTCGACGCCCAGCATTGCGCCCAAGAAATCTTGCAGAAACTTGATCTTCAGCAGCGAATCGGAAAGCTGGCCCTGAAACGTCGGGATGACATAGGCCAGCGCGGCCTCGGTGCCGAACAGCAGCAGGCCGCAAAAAACGGTGGACGGCCAAAGTTCGATGGCCGCCTTGAACATGATGCCGCGGTTCATCGATCGGCCGATTCGTCGGATGTGTAGAACTGACGGAACAAGGTTTCCAGATCCGGCCTGCCCACCGAAACATCGTCGAACGCCCGCCCGGCCAGCCAATCGACGAACTGATCGACCGGACCGCTAAGAATTCCGCGCCAGATCAGCTCGTTTCGTTCTTGAAGGTCGAAATCGGCAGGCGGAGACTGGGCGGCCGCCTCGGCATTGCGCCATTGAATGGTCACTTCGTGACCGGCACGACGGCGCAACGCAACCAGCGATTCGTTCGCCACGATTCGGCCGTCGCGAATCATGGCCACGCGATCGCAGAGCTGCTCGACTTCGGCCAGCGTATGGCTCGAGAAGAAAACCGTGCGCCCTTCGGTAGCCCACTGGCGCAACAGCCGGTGCATCTCGGCTTGCATCAGGGGATCGAGCGTGACGGTCGGTTCGTCGAGAATCAGTAGCCGTGGCTTGTGCGCCAGCGCCAGGATCAATCCCAGCTTCTGTCGCATGCCGCGCGACATGTTCCGTACGCGGACGGTTAAGTCGAGCGCGAATCGATCGGCCAACTCGCGGCCAAACGGCAACAAATCGCGGCGACGAACTCTGCCCCAAATCTTCAGCGCCCGGCGGCCGTCGAGCCAGGGCATCAGCCGCAAGTCGCCGGGCATGTACCCGATCTCGTCCTTGATGGCGCGTGTATCGCGCCAGCAGTCCAGCCCAAACACCCTGGCCGAACCGGATGACGGACGCAGCAAACCGACGAGTACGCGAATCGCCGTGGTTTTGCCCGCCCCGTTTGGCCCGAGAAAGCCAAACAGCGTACCCTCGGGCACGCTCAGGTGAACGTCTTCGATGCCGCGGCGTGGTCCGTAGTGGCGTGATAGCGAATCGGTCTCGATGATCGACATGCCGCAGATCTTGCCCGAGCCAGTGCTGGTAGACAAGCCTCACCGCGACAGGCGAATTACCGATTGTGGGCGGTGGTTTTCCGGGGGGCTAGCAAGCTGGGCTGCGGCGATTCCGGAACCGTCGTGGTTTTTCGGCGCAATCGCCACGCTGTTTTGCGTCGTTGGGTACGCGGACAGTTGTCCGAACACGTGAACTTTTTGGCCCGTCCGGTTATACTTGGGACGACTGGAACAGAGGGGAAACCAATTCTGGCAGCGACGCAGGTCGCTGGTTCACGTCCGAATTCTGAGGATTGTCTGGCGGGCCGTGCCATCGTTCCGGCCGCCGGACAATGGGCGCAAAGGGCCATGGACCATTTTCCCCTGACAGTCTTTCGCCGGTCGGCTCTGGCCAGCGGACTGCTTACGGTCGAGCAAATCCTCGAAGCCGAAGGTGCGCTCCGCGCAACGCACGGCGCCGTCGGCACCTGGATTCGGATCGACGATGATGCCCTGGCGGCCAAGCTGATCGAGACCGGCAAGCTAAACCGGTGGCAAGCCGAGCAGTTGAAGGCCGGTCGCGCGAAGTTCAATCTGGGCCCCTATCTCGTGCTCGACTCGATTGGCCAAGGCGGAATGGGCCAGGTCTTCAAAGCCGAGCACCAGTTGATGGGGCGCAAGGTCGCGGTCAAGGTCTTGCCCCGCCATCGTTCCACGCCGGAGGCCGTGGCCAGCTTCACACGCGAGATCCGCGCGCAGGCACAGTTCGACCATGAGAACCTGGTGCGCGCGTACGACGCGGGCCAAGACGGAAAGGTCTATTTCCTGGTCACGGAATACGTGCCCGGCACCGATCTGCGCAAGTTGGTACGCGCCCGCGGTAAGCTCTCGATGCAGGACGCGGCGACGATCGTTTCGCAGGCGGCCCGCGCGTTGGCCCATGCTCACGAATGCGGAATGGTCCATCGCGATATCAAGCCGGGCAACTTGTTGGTGACGCCGGCCGGCAAGACCAAAGTTTCCGATCTTGGCCTGGCCAGCTTTTTGGACGCCGACGATCCCGATGATCCGCGCGCCGGGCGGATCGTGGGCACGGCCGATTATTTGTCGCCCGAACACATTAGGTCGCCGGGCGAGCTATCGGCAGTAAGCGACATCTATTCGCTGGGCTGTACGTTGTACTACGCCGTGACCGGCAAAGTGCCATTCCCTGGGGGAACCACGGCCAACAAAGCACGACGGCACTGCGAAGAAATCCCACTCAATCCGCGGCGATTCCACCTGGAACTGGACGACGAGTTTATCGACGTGATCGCGGCGATGATGGAAAAGGATCCGAGCCGTCGGATTGCATCGGCCGCGGAAGTGGTTACGCGCTTGGCACCGTGGGCCCAGAACAACGTGACCGGCACCGTGCAACCGGCCAAGGCGCCGGCGACGGCGAAACTCCGCCCGATTTCCGCCACGCAAGGCGATACGGAGCCGGGTTGGTTCGAAGACGTGATCGGCACGTCGGACGATTCTCCGAGTCAGGTGTCGCAGCGCACCGATGCCGTGGCATCGGCCGAGGCGGAAACGTTGCCCAACGTGTTGGGGTCACGCGATTCGGAGACGGGCGAGCGCGAGATGCCGTTGACCTTCGCCCTGGTTGTGCTTGTGCCGCTTCTGGTGGCGGCCGGCACGCTGCTGGCCAGCATCGCGATTAAGGCCATGCAGTAGCTTGTTTCTCGCAAGTGCGATCTAGCAGCCCGTTGAAGAATTCGACGGGGTGCGTCATCGCGCGGACGCGATGCCAGAATAGCGACGTAAGTCGTTATTCTGCGAGCCGTGCAGAGCTTGGCTCCGCACTTGGCGAGGTTGAAAAATGCCACGATGGCATTTTTCAACGGACTGCTAGCGTCGTGCGGTCGTTTGGCCGCCGGATCGGCGTCGGGCGAATCTCGACGAATCTCTTGGACTGGCCTGCGATTTTCCTTCTTGCCAGTCGGCAAAACGCCTCGCCCTTTGGCCGACGAGCCACTTTCGAGACGCAACCTAGGCACTGCCGCCACGACCAGGCCGTTTTACGAGAACTTGCGCCGTCGCATGCGCATTGGGGGTGTGCGGCGTTCTGATTCAGCCGACCTTCTTGCTCAGCCGGCGCAATCACTCGTCCGGCGCGCTGGGGCCGAATAGGGCCTCCAAGCAGATCTGCGACCAGCTTTCCAACGCGTCGGCGTCGGCCAGGATCTCTTCGATCGGGCGAAAGCCGGCGTCGACGATATCCGGCTCAAGGGCGCGGACCGCCGGTCGTTCGATGTCGAACACGTGAACGACGCCCAGATGGACGCGGCCGACTTCCGTTTCGTCGTCGTTGATCAATCCAACGCAGCGCTCGGTGCACGGCGCTTCGATGGCCACTTCTTCGGCCAGTTCGCGACGCATGCCTTCCTCGTAAGCGCCGTCCGCGTGCTCGCCCGTGGTATCGTCCGCCGAAATGTGCCCGCCAATGCCGACGCTCTTCTTGCTGTGCAGACGCCCTTCGCCCTGCCCTTTGCCACGAGTGTACTGAAAGACGTGGACCCGGCCGCTCTTGTCGCGGTGGCGAAAAATCACGTAGGGAATCAACTGCTTGTAGTCGGGGTCCTGCTCGACGTCGTCGCGCGGACGGAAGCTGGTGTGCTCGGCACTGAACAGCTCCGGAAGAAACCGCTCGACGTGCCGCGAGAATCCTTGAAAGTAGCCCAAGCGATGAAACAACTTGGCGGGCACGACCAGGACGTGTTCGGTTTGCACTTGGGTCACGGCAGAATCCTTTCTTTCTCGGCCGACGCGGAATGGACTGGCGCAAGTGACGAAGCCGATTGTACCATCCCGTCACCGACCGAACAGGGGCCGCGCAATCGCCGTCGGCAGTGCGCGTCACCCTGCCGCCCAGATCGGCTGCTGCATCCTGCAATTCGGCGCGAATCAGAGCGACGACAGCAAGTCGAACGCCCTGGCTCGGTCGCTAGGGCTGGTCGGTCGATAGGAAGACTTCGTGGACGTCGAGTTGGCCGGGCCCGCGAAACATTTCCTTCGGAGGGCGGTTGGCGTGCGCCTCGGCAAACGCCTCGCTTTTGGTCCACGCGACGAAGTCGTCCATGCTGCGCCACCAGGTCTTCACTTCGTAGAAGCCTTCGGCTTCGGGGTCATCGACGAACTTGCCCGACTCGTGATCGAACTTCACTGGCCGAGGCCGGTGGACCTCGTTGCGAATAAAGCCGGGCGATTGGTCGACCAGGTGGACCCGATTGCGAAAGCGATCCTCGAAGTCGATTTCGTGTCCCTTGGCCACCGGAATGCGATTGGTCACGACGATCATCAAGATGCTCCGTGTTGAGGGCCGCACGGGGTGAATATCGAAGGGCCGTTAGGGAAGTGCCGTCGGCCGATGGACAACGAACTTTGCAGCGTTTCGAGTTCGGGAGGGGCGCAAGACACGCCCCGGCCGCATGATCTGCGACCGGGGCATGTTCGCGGTGTGCCGCGCGATCGTCGCGGCAATGGTTTTACATCGTCGTGGGTGACTAGTTGGAATCGTCTCCCGAATCACCCGCGTCCTCGCTCGGCATCGCAAAGATCGTTTCGTCGACTTCGCCGTTGACCTTCGTCTCGGTGTAGACGGTTTCGATCTCGAAGATGTCGCCCAACGTGACCGTGTCCTTGGTCGACAACTTGATCGGGCCGAATTCCTTGTAGTCGTCCGTCACGACAGTGATCTGGATCTCGCCGAACTGCGGATTGTTCTGCGTCAGCGCAGTTCGCTTAATCAAATGCGAGTCCTTGTCGAGATAAAACTTGACCTTGGGCCCTTCCTTCGGCGTTAGCTCAACGACGTTGTATTCGACGTCGTCGACTGTTTCGTCGTCGAGCTTTTCGGCCGCGGTGCCGTTCTTTTCGATCATAACGAACGGATTCAGCTCAACCGACTGCTTGATTTGGGCCGCTTCCGCGCCCTCGAGCTTCTGCAGGCCCATCATGCCGTCGCGCCAGGCAACTTCGCCGTCATAGCCTTCGTCCTGCACGAAGACTGCCAGGTCGAGCGAACGGCGGGCCTTCTTCCACGGAATGAGAACTTCTTCCACCGTGCCGTCCATTTGGCCGAACGTACCGTCCAAGTTGACTTCACCCTTGCGCTCCAGAGCTTTCAAGCCCAACAGCGCGTCGCGCCCACCCTGTGCCTTGATGCTGGCAGCGATCAGATCGTCGGCCGATTCGGCAGCCGCCGTCGAGGCCATTACGCCGAGCACCGCAACCACGCAAACCGCGGCCACAATACGGACGACGCTACCTGACAGATTCTTCATTGCATTCACCTTCCAAAAGATTCTTCTACTCCGACCGTACGTCTTGATTGAACGGGGTGCAAAGTTCGTACGAATCGCGAAAAGCGCCCGTGGGCCTCTGCCGGCTGCGTGTCGTCGGAACGGATGCCGCGCAGCCTTCTGACCAGTTCGAATCCCGTGGCACGACGCTGGGGGGACGCCAGTGGCCGCCATGAGCATACCATGTGCGAAGTGGCCGTGCGAACGATTCCCGCCAGCAGTCCGCCCTGTCTGATGGCCGTGCCCGCGGCGGCGGAACGACTCGGCTGGCGGTTTTTTCGAAAGCCGGCTAAGGCATTGCGGCGCACGCTTAATCAGCCCCTGGCGGCTCCCCTCGACCAACCGCCTGCCGAGGCCCTCTCAGCGTGCCATGGGAGCGTCGCGATAGTCGAGCGGCGGTTTCTGGTCGGGCTCCAGAAGCGATGCATAGGGCGTCTTCTCAAGCCGCATACGGTGCTCCGCTTGGGCCGCGGCCAATACGTCTGGCCCGTGGTACAAATCCCAGGCGGTGGCCGCCAGCACGCGGGCTGCCAGCAGCATCCCGTTGCGTCCGATCGTGGTGCCGCCCGATGCCGTGGCCTGCCACGAGTGACCCGGCGTTCCCGGCACCCAGCAGACTGTGCTGAACCCGGTCGTCGGTGCCACCCACGACACGTCGCCGACGTCGGTCGAACCCTTGGAAACCGTCCCCTTGCGGTCGACCACTTCGGTAATGCTCGACAACGGTTCCGGATCGTCGAGCGTTTCGGCCAGCGCGTTGGCAAAGCGGATATCGTCTTCAGAAAACTCGAGGTCGTTTTCCGCCCGGAGGTTTTCCAGCGTGACGCGCGACAAGACGTCGTTGGGCAACAGTTCCAACTGCCCGCCGATATATTCAACCTCTAGGCGGGTTTCGGTGGCCAGCGCGCCGGCTTTGGCACACAGTACGAGCCGGTCGTATAGCTTGCGCACGACTTCGCCTTGCGGGTGACGAACATAGTAGAAGACCTCGGCAAAGTCAGGCACGACGTTCGGCGCGCGTCCGCCGGCGGTGATCACGTGGTGAATCCGCGTGAAGTCGGGCGCGTGCTCGCGGAGCAACTCCGCGGCGTGGTTGGTGATGGTAACCGCGTCGAGGGCCGAGCGGGCCTGGTCCGGGGCCGACGAGGCGTGGGCGCTGCGTCCGTGAAAGCGGAACTTGACGGCAACGCGCGCCAGGCACGTGGCATCGCCCGCGCTGTTGCGGCCCGACGGATGCCAGTGCAGCACGGCATCGCAGTCGTCGAACAGCCCGTCGCGCACCATGAACACCTTCGCCGCGCCACCCTCTTCGGCGGGACAGGCATAAAAGCGAACGGTGCCCTTGATGTTGCCCGCCTCGATTTGCTCGGCCACGGCGATCGCGGCGGAGGCACTGGCCACGCCGAACAAATGATGGCCGCACGCGTGGCCGTATCCGCCCGGCACGCGCGGAGCACGATGCGGGACGGCGTCCTGCGAAAGGCCGGGCAGCGCGTCGAACTCGCCCAGCAGTCCAATCACCGGCTTGCCGCTGCCGTAGGTGGCGATGAATGCAGTGGGAATGTTGGCAACGTTGCGCTCGATCGTGAAGCCGGCCTCGTCGAGCATGGATTCCAGAATCTGGGACGATTCAGTCTCTTGGTAACCCGGCTCAGCCAGTTCCCAAATCGTGCGCGCCGTTTGCCACAAGGCATCGGCACGCCGCTCGATCGACTTGGACAGTTCTTCCTTTTGCGCGTGGGCACAGGGCGCCCAGATCGCTGTCCCCAGGATTGCCAATGTGAACGCGGTTCGAATACGCATGGACTCTCCAAGCGAGCAAGGAGCGGGCGGCGCGCGGCACGCGGTGGCCGTTGCCGTCGCTGACGATGGCCAGTTGGTGTGCGCCGTATAACACGACTATACTAGCCTCGCGGCCGGCCGATTGCGACGATTCGCCGCGCAGCAAACGATTCGTCGTTGCGGTGGCAGCTCGCCAACCGTCGCGTTCGTAGTTTCTCGAGAATACAAAGCAAAGCGCGTACCTTATGAAATGGTTGAAACATGGTGTCGCCGCCGGGCGGATGCTGGTCGTTGGCGGCTGTCTGGTGGTTGCCACGACCGCCCTGGCCCAATCCTCCGGCAAGGCCGCCAAGCGCGGAACGATCACGGTTTCGGACCGCGCGCAGCGCATTCATGACGCCGCTACGCTGGTCGACGGGCACAACGATTTGCCCTGGAAAGTGCGCACCGAGGGCTCTTCGACGTTTGATGGTATGGACATCGAGAAACCGCAGCCGAAGCTGCACACCGACATTCCGCGACTCCGCGACGGTGGCGTGAAAGCGCAGTTCTGGTCGGTCTACGTGCCGGCCAGCACCGCGGACGACGGCAAGTCGCTGGCGACCACGCTCGAACAGATCGCAATTGTCAAGTCGATGATCGCCCGCTACCCGGATACGTTTGAGCTGGCCGGCACGGTCGACGACGTCCAGCGGATTTGCGCCGCCGGCAAGATCGCCTCGTTGATCGGTGTGGAGGGAGGGCATTCGATCGAGAACTCGCTGGCCGTGCTGCGCCAGTTGTACGAGCAGGGCGCGCGATACATGACGCTGACGCACTCGGCAACGCTGGATTGGGCCGACTCCGCGACCGACGACGAGCGGCATGACGGACTCACGCCATTTGGCGAGGAAGTCGTGCGCGAAATGAACCGCCTGGGCATGCTGGTGGACCTATCCCACGTGTCGGTCGCCACGATGAAACACGCGCTGCGGATCAGCGAGACACCCGTCATCTTTTCGCACTCCTCGGCGCGGGCCATCGCTGATCATCCGCGCAACGTGCCGGACGACGTGCTGCGGCTGACCGCCGAAAACGGTGGCGTGGTGATGGTGAACTTCTATTCCGGATTTGTCGTTCCATCGGCCGGCGAGCGGTGGGACGCATTGGCGGCGCATCGCAAACAGCTTGAAGTCAAGCACGGTGACGACAAGGAGAAGATCCGATCCGAGTTGCGAAGCTGGTGGAAGCGTAATCCAAGTCCGCCCGGCTCGATCCACGTGGTGCTGGACCACATCGACCACATCGCCCGTGTGGCCGGCGTCGACCATGTCGGCCTTGGCTCAGATTACGACGGAATCGACATGACGCCGGTGCAATTGGAAGACGTCAGCACGTATCCAAGGATCACGCAAGGCCTGCTCGACCGCGGCTATAGCGAGCAGGACATTCACAAGATCCTGGGGGGCAATGTGCTGCGTGCCATGCGCCAGGCCGAGGAAGCGTCGCGCCGGTTGCGCCAGTCGGCTGGCGACGAGTGATGCTTTTCGCCCGGTTGTCAGAACTGCCAGCAATCCGGGCGTGGGTCACAACCGCAATTCGGCATCCCGCCCTACTTCGACCCGTCCTCATCGTCCGGCGTTTCGTCCTCCGCCGGTTTGACTGCCGTGTAATCCAAGTCGGCCGGTGGCGGGTCGCCGCCTGAGCCTTGCAAGTAGTGCTGCATCCACCGCAACAGTCGCATGCTGTAGTCGAGCCGCGCCGCCGCCTTGCGGTTGCCGTGCCCCTCGCCTTCATAGAACACCAGTCGCACGGGCACGTTGCCCAAAGTCTTCAGGTAGCGATACAGCTCCATTGACTGCGACGGATGCACGCGCGGATCGTTCTTGCCGTGCATGATGAGAATCGGCGTGCGTGCCTGCTCGGCATACGTGATCGGGCTCCGCTCCTTGTAGAACGCCCAATCGTCCCACGGTTGTTTACGAGCGTGAACCAGCAGCATTTCGTTCGGGATGTCGGTCGTGCCGAACTTCGAGATCAGGTCGCTGATGCCGACGAACATGACACTGGCGGCAAATCGATCGGTGTGGCGCGTCGCAAGCCACGCCGAGGCATAGCCGCCGTAGGATCCACCCGTGACGCCAACCTTGTCCTTGTCGACCAGGCCGGCTTCGGCCAGATGGTCGATGGCGTCGATCACGTCGTCGAACTCGCCGCCTGCGTAGTCGGACTGGCCCCGTTTCGAAAACTCGACTCCACGGCCTGTGCTGCCGCGATAGTTGGGATAGAACACGGCGAAGCCGTTGGCCGCCAGCAACTGGCCCGGCCTGGAATAGGAGGTCATCCAGCCGTTGCGAAAGTGGGCCTCCGGACCGCCGTGGACAATCATCACCAGCGGATAACGCTCGCCCGGCTGCTCGTTGAGCGGGCGAATCAGCAGGCCCTCCAGCTCCAGGCCGTCGCGGGCCTTGTACGTGACAACCTCCTGCTTTGCCAGCTCCACGTCGGCGAGCCATGGGTTGTTGTTGGTCAGTTGCTTGAGTTGCGTCCCTCGCTCGACGAGAAACACCTCGGGCGGATGCGCCGGGCTGTCGCCAATGACGGCCGCGTGGTTGCCGTCGGACGAAAGCGTCAAGTCGGCCAGCGAGTGCTTGCCGAAGGGAATCGCCGTTCGCCGGTCTTCGCCGTCGAGTCGCACCGAGCCCAACGACGACGTGACGCCGCGGTCGGCCAAAAAGACGATTTGCTCCGCGTCGCGCCAGCCGAGACTTGTCGCGTCGCCGTCTGCCAGATCGGGCAGCACGTCGACCGGCTTGCCGCCGGTGTGCGGCGCAACCATCAGTCGGCCGGCATTGGGATCGTGAATGTCCGCACCGGCTAATAGCGCGATGTGGCGCCCATCGGGACTCCACCGGTATACACCCAACTTGCCGGGGTTTTCGATGACGCCCACCGGCGAACCGTCGCCGGCGTCGATCACGTGGATCTTGCGCTTCATGTAGAAATCGTCGATCAGCGGTGTCGGCGCGACGGCCGCGGCCAGGTGCTTGCCCGTGGGGCTCCACGTTACTCCGGTCGCGTGACCCGGCAGCTCGAACTTCGTCGGCTTATCGTCGTCGTCCGCATCGTCCCACGCGTCGACGGATTGCGGTTCGGCGATCCAAATGCGATTGCTCTCAAGCTTCTCCTCGTACACCTCTTGATTGAAGCCTTTGTCCTTCAGCTTCTTCGCATCCTCGGGCTGCTTCTCCGTCGCGGTGAATGCAATCCGCTTTCCGTCGGGCGACCAACTGTAGTCGGCAATGTCGGTATCGTGGTCGAGAATCTTGCTGGCTTCGCCGCCGCGCAGGGGAATGGCATACAGAGCACGATGCTTGTCGCCGTCTCGCTTGTCCAAGAACGAGATCGCACTGCCATCCGGCTTCCATGCGATCGCCGAGACGTTCGACTTGCCCGTCACATACGGGCGCGAGTTGCCCTGGTCGTCCACCACGTGTAGCTCGCTCCACGCTGGCCCGTCATCCTCGACAAATGGGCGCCGCGGCACGCTAAGCACGTAGGCCACGTGTTTGCCGTCGGGCGACATCTCGGCGGCGGCGACGTAGCGCAGCCGCGCCACGTGATTCGGCGTGAACGGCTCGGCCGCACATACCGGCAGCGCGAACGAAAGAATGGCAATCGCGATGAACTGATCGGTCCGTTTCATGAAGGCTCCTTCAGGGGTGGGCACGGCCCGGGGTTGGTGGCAGTTTGCACTTAGCTCTACTCGCCGCCGGCGCGATCGTGGTCCGCGACGACGCGATCATTATACGGGTTCGCGAGCCGGTTTTCCGCGCATCGCGCCAGGCAACTCGCCACCGAGTCAATCGCTGCGACGTCGAATCGGTGCGGTCTGATCCGAGCGCCGCGACGGTGCCGCGGTTTACGGCTTGATGAGCGCGGAGATCTCGCGATAACTGGCCGCATCCGCCGTGAACGCAAAGGTTCCCTGGTCGTGCATCTCGCGCGCGGCGCGGAGCATGGCTCCGAAGGCGGCCCGGTACAGCGCTCCGCCCACGCTTACGCGGCGCACGCCCATTGCCGAAAGCCGCGCGAGATCCAAACGCACTCCCGCGGCCCCCATCAGGACGTTGACCGGGCGGTCGACCGAGCGGACGATTGTGGCAATGTGGTCCGCCTCGACGACGGCCGGAGCGTACAAGACGTCGGCGCCGGCATCCTGATACGCTTGCAGTCGGCAGATCGTGTCGTCCAGATCGGGGCGGCCCACCAGAAAGTTTTCGGCCCGGGCCGTTAACGTGAAGGGAAACGGGAGCGAGCGGGCTGCTTCGACCGCGGCACCGATACGTTCGGCCGCAGCTTCCAGCGCAAAGACCGGGTCCTCAGTGCGATGTGTCGAGTCTTCGATCGATCCGCCCACCGCGCCGGCCTCGGCGGCCAGACGGATTGTTTCGGCCACGGTTGCCGGATCGTCGCCAAAGCCCTTCTCCAAGTCGGCGCTGAGCGGTAGCGACGTGGCGGCGGCCAGCGCGGCAATGTGCTCGATGACTTCCTCGCGGCTGACTCTGTTGTCCTGCTTGCCGATCGAAAAGGCAAAGCCTGCGCTGGTCGTGGCCAAGGCCTCGAATCCGATTTGCGCTAGCGCCCGGGCCGATCCAACGTCCCACGGATTGGGAATGACAAATGCCGATTTCCGCTCGTGCAGCGCGCGAAAGGTCCTGGCACGTTCGGCTTGGGTTGACATGGTGTCCTCAAGGGTGGAATTGGCGAGAAAAGCCGGCCGGCAAGCCCGATCCACGTGCCGCGGGTTGTTGGTCGAGTGTTTCGGCAGCGACATTCGCGATCGTCCGATGCAGCCAGTTGCCCGATTGTAGCCGAGCGGCGGCACCGCGGAATCGTCGTCGACCAGATTCGGCAGGTGTCGCGGCTGCCAATCCGTTTGCTCCGAGCTCCCATTACGCGACTACAAAATCAGCATCGCGTCGCCATAACTGTAGAAGCGGTACTCCTCGCGAATGGCTTCTTCGTAGGCCCGACGGATCAGTGCGTCGCCGCCGAAGGTGCGCACAAGCACCAAGAGCGTGGTCCGTGGGAGATGGAAGTTAGTTACCAGGGCGTCGACGGCGCGAAACTCATACGGCGGATAAATGAACAGGTCCGACGCCCCTTCCAGCGGCTTCACAGCGCCAGACTGCGCGGACGTCTCCAAGACGCGCACGCTGGTCGTGCCGACCGCCACCACCCTGCCGCCACGCTGCTTTCCCTCATGAATTGCCGCGGCGGTTTCGGGCGACAGCCGGCACCACTCGCTGTGCATGCGATGCTCCGTCAGCTTGTCGACCGTTACCGGGCGGAATGTGTCGAGTCCGACGTGCAACGTGACGCGCAGGATCCGCACGCCGGCTGCCTCGATTTGGTCGAGCAACGCCGTGGTAAAGTGCAGCCCCGCGGTGGGCGCCGCGACGGCACCTGGCACTTCGGCATACACGGTTTGGTAGCGGTCTCGGTCGGCCGATTCCGTTTCCGCGCGGCGTATGTACGGCGGCAGTGGAACGCGGCCTACCCGATCGAGAAACGAGAGCGTATCTGCCGGCGCGTCGCCGCCTGGATCTGGTCGGACGATCCACGAGCCGTCGTCTTGCTGGAACAACATGCGCACGTGGCCGGCGTCTTGCTGGCGCTGATTGACCAGGATCACGTCTTCGCCGGGTGATAGTTTGCTTCGCGATTTGGCCAGGATCCGCCAATTCCCCTGGCTATCGGCCGACAGAAACAACCCTTCCCAGCGGCCACCGGTGCGATTGCGATAGCCGACGAGTCGCGCGGGAATGACGCGCGTGTCGTTGATGACCAGCAGGTCGCCCTGGCGCAGCAAGCCGGGTAGATCGCGAATATGATAGTGCTGGATTGATTGATCCGCTCGCTGGACGACCAACAAGCGCGCGTCGGTGCGTTGGGCCGGCGGATGTTGGGCGATCAGCTGGCGTGGCAGCTCGTAGTTGTAATCGTCCAGTGATTGCATCGCAGTGTGATGGTGACCGTCGTTGGCGAGAGACACTAGTCCATAGCACGTCGGAAAATGAGCCAGACCCGCATCGCGTTTTGCATAACGGAACTCGACCCGGGCGGTGCCGAGCGATGTCTGGCCGATCTGGTCGAGCGCCTTGATCGGCAACGCTTCGAGCCGGTCGTGTATTGTCTGGGACCACGTCCGATTGGCAACCCGCCGACGTTGGCCGACCGGATCGAATCTACGGGCGCAGCGGTGCATGACTTTGGTGCGCGGCGAGCTTACCAGTTTCCTCGAACGGTCAAGCGGGTCGCGGCACGCATGCAGGCCGATTCACCGCAAATCGTGCAAAGCTTCTTGTTTCATGCCAACGTCGTAGCTCCCTGGGCGGCACGTCGCGCCGGTGTGCCACACGTAGTGACCGGAATTCGCGTGGCCGAACGACGCAAACGGTGGCATCTGCGATTGGCGCGATGGGCGGACGGGTGGGTCGACCGGCACGTTTGCGTCAGCGAGTCGGTGCGAGCGTTTTCTGCGGGCGCTGGCGGATTGCCCAACGACAAATTGCTGGTGATCCCCAATGGCGTGGACCTGAAGCGGTTTGCAACGGCTCGTTCGGCGCCGCCCTCCGACCTGGGAATTCCGTCCGGGCGGCGCTTGCTGGCGTTCGTCGGGCGGCTGGATCGACAAAAGGGTTTGGATTGGCTGTTGCGGCTGCTGCCTCGCATGCTGGACGGACTGCCCGACTACGACTTGCTGGTCGTCGGAGCCGGTCCCCGTCGGGTCGCGCTGGCCGAGTTAGCCGCCCAGGTCGGACTTGTCGACCGTGTTCGCTTCGTCGGCTATCGTGGCGACATACCCAAGATTCTCGCGGCGAGTGAGTTGCTGCTGCTGCCGTCGCGGTGGGAGGGCATGCCGAACGTGGTGCTTGAGGCAATGGCTGCCGGCAAGCCGGTCGTGGCGACCGAAGTGGAAGGCGTTGTCGAGGCGCTGGGCCCGGCCGGCTCGCGGCAAATCGTGCGCCCGGACCATGGCGAAGCGTTTGCCGCTAAGGTGCGCGTCATCTTGCAAGACGCGGCGCTGGCGGCCGAGCTGGGGCAGGCGAACCGCGCCCGAGTCGAGGAGCATTTTTCGATCACCGCGATGGTCGAATCGTACGAGCGGCTGTACGAATCGCTCGCTTCCGGCCGGGCTTGATCCGGAAAATTTTTTCGGATTTCCGCCTCTTATCCCAAGTCCTTTTCAGCGCAGGAACTTGCGGCTGCGGCCCGCGCCTGACAACGCGAAAACCCCGGGAAAAAGCGTGCTTGACGTTGCGCCCGATCCGGGTATTCTTGGGTCTCGTTGGTGATTTGTGGGGGAGAGTGGTGATTCATGCTGCTGACCGGCACGTTCTATCGCGCCGTCGACGAGAAGCAGCGGATCGCGATCCCCAAGACGTTGCGAGAGGCGTTGGGTTCCGCGGCGAAAGGCGTCTTGTACGTCGCGCCCGGCACGGATGGGTCGCTGGCTCTGTTTACGGAGGAATCTCTGGCCAATCTGGCCAACCGCCTGGCTCAGGCTTCGCCCAATGCTCAGGACGTGAGGGCATTCAGCCGGTTGTTCTACGCACGGGTCCAGGCCGTGGAGCTCGATGGTCAGGGGCGCGTACGCGTACCTCCGGAGCTAGTTGAGTTGGCTGGCCTGTCTAAGGAAGTGGTGCTCGTCGGCGTGCAGGACCACCTGGAGCTTTGGGACCGTCAGCGCTGGAATCAATACGTTCAAGCAAGGCAAAACGAGTTTGACCAAATTGCCGAAGCGGCGTTTCAGCCGCCGAGTACTTGAGCTGATCTAAGTAGTTTCGACAACAGACCACGAAGCTGGCTATTCGGGTCCGTCGTTATTCGTATCGCAAAGGAGAGTACGCGTTTTGTCCGTCCGATGTTCGCCTTAGTGCCCCGCCCGTTCGGTCAGTCAGCGGCCACCGACTGACTATTTGGGCCAGGCAGACCCTGGAAGCATGGATTGTCGTTGGGTTGCGAACCGCGGAGCGTGGCGCTGGGGTCACGCTTCGCTGCCCCCGACCCTGGTGTGTCACACGGAAGTGCCCCGGGTAGGGCGGCTTCCCTGCGGATTGCTCGGATGGGCGAACAGCGGCCCAATCGAGCGCTGTCTGCATCGGCCCAAGGCGGCACGGCGACCGGCCACAGTATGGATCATTCGCTCCCGCTGCACGTTCCGGTCATGCTCGACGAGGTGCTCCAGGCGCTGGACCCTCAGCCCGGCCAAACGTTCGTCGATGGGACGCTTGGCGGCGGCGGGCACACCGAAGCCATCGCCCAACGCGTGGGCGCATCGGGCCAAGTCGTCGCGCTGGACCGCGATCCCGACGCGCTGACCCGCGTCGAGACCCGACTTCGCGGCCTGCCTGTGTTGCTGGTTGGTGCCAGCTACGACGAGCTATCGGACGTGCTGGCGCAACTCGAGATCGCCTCGGTCCAGGGAATCGTGCTCGACTTGGGGCTTTCCAGCGATCAATTGGCGGACGACGGGCGCGGTTTCAGCTTTGACTCGACCGGCCCGCTTGACTTAAGATTCGACCCCTCAACCGGGCAGCCGGCGTGGCAATGGCTGACGCACCTCGATGAAGCCCGGCTGGCCGATGTAATTTTTCGCTATGGCGAGGAGCGCCACAGCCGACGCATTGCACGCAACATTATCCAGCAACAAGCGCAGGAGCCGATCCGGACCGCCGCGCAATTGGCCGACGTCGTGCGACGTAGCGTGCCGCGCGGGCGTTCCCGCCCCCGAATCGATCCGGCCACCCGAACTTTTCAAGCATTGCGAATCGCCGTCAACGACGAATTAGGAATCCTGGAACGCGGATTGGCGCAGTTTCCCGACGCGCTGGTCGAGGGCGGCCGGGTCGCGGTGATCAGTTTTCACTCGTTGGAAGACCGGCTAGTGAAGGAGGCCTTTCGCGACAATCCACGATACAAGCCGGTGATGCGCAAGCCATTGCGTCCGTCGGCTGCCGAGGTTGATAGGAACCCGCGGGCCCGTAGCGCGAAGCTGCGCGTTGCGGAGAAACGTTAGCCAACAAACGAATCGCCGTCGAGGGCGACTATTGCGTCCCGACAACGTCTAGGAGAAGTTCTGATGGGCAAGGAAGCCAGAATCGGATTGATCGTTGTCGGCGTATTGGCCGGCGCCTTATTAGGGCTGTTGCTGAAGCGATTTGTGCTGACCGGCGCGCCGGAGGTACAACGCGGCACCGAGCAACTGGCCACGCAACCACACGCCATTCCCACGGACGACAAGCCCACGGTCGTCACGGCACAGAACGACTCGCCCGTTCGCTCGGCCGATGGATTGGGCGCCGATACTTGGGCCACAGGCCCCGACGACCGCGAAAACGGCGTACCGCACGGGTCTTACCTTCCGGCGGACGACGACGGCGCCGCACCGCGCTACGCCGAACAGCAGGAACAGGTTCCCGAGGCGGATCCGTTTCACGAGCGGTTCGCGGCCGATCCGCCTGCTGCCGATCCGGGCGAGACAACGCCCGCGGCTCCCGGCGCACTTGAGGTAGGCCCCGACGGCGCGGCTGCCCTCGAGGCCAGACAGCCGCCGACGCGCACTCCGCGCAATCCGCTGCGACGACTTAGCGCGGAAGTGCCGCTGGAGCAGGCGCCATCGGATGACACGACGATCCAGCCAGCCGATCGATATCAGCAAAGCGATGCGCTGCAAGCGCCAGCCGAAAACCTTTATCCGGACTACGAAGCCGGCGACGCGGTCGAAGACTCCCCAGCCTCGGACAGTGGGCCCGATGATCGTGCCGCGATGCCTCGTGGCGCTGCGGACCCGTTCTCGGGTCAGGCCACCGCGGGCGAGCCGGACTTGCAGCCATTTGATTCAGCCGATACGGCTCATTCCGCACCGCCGAGCGACTTCGACGACATCCCCCCGGCCGACGAGCTGGATCAACGATTCGGCACGGCGGATTCCGGTGACCAGGAGGCGTACGCTCCTTCGACGCCCGCCCGGGAGCAGATGCCGGCGTACGAACCGCGCACCGTGCAGCCCTCCGGGCAGCGGCCGCTGGACGCGCCCACCACAGTGGGCCAAGAGCCGATCGTGCCGGTGCGGCCCGCCGATGGTCGCTACGCGGTGGAGCCGAACGACAACCTCTGGAAGATATCGCAGAAGGTGTACGGCGACGGTCGCTACTACAAAGCAATCGCCGAGCACAACCGCACGACGCTCCGACATCCCGACCGGCTCAGTACGGGCACCGTGATCGAGGTTCCGCCGGCAGGCCTGCTGGCCCAATCGTACCCGGCGCTCTGCCCGAAGCAGCGCCGCTCGGCGGTCGTGCCATCGCGCACGATTCAGGCCGCCGCGACGGCGCCGGTAAACGGCAGCGACGTGTACGTCGTCGTCGAGGGGGACACGCTGTTCGACATCGCGCGCTACGAGTTGGGTCAGGCCTCGCGATGGGGTGAGATCTACGATTTGAATCGCGAATTGCTCGGCGAGGACTTTGACTTCTTGCAACCGGGTTTGCAGCTCCGCATGCCGCCGCGCGGCCGGCCGTCGAATCCGACGACGATCTCTCGCCAACCCACGGATCGGTACGTGCGGTAAGTATCGTGTCGCGGGATGAACGCGCGAGATCCATCCGCTGGGCGACATCCGCCCGTGCTGGGCGTATGATAGGGTGACGTTTCCACGTCCCCACGAGCATCGGCTTTCATGCGCCATCCGAACTCTCTCGCCGCGTGGCGATTCGGCACGTCGCTGCGGTGTCGGCCTGCCAAACTATGGTTGCACGCGCGGCGAATCACCTTTGCACTCGCTACCATCACGATGTTGGTCAGCGTTGGCACTTGCAAGGCTCAGTCCGACACGCCGACCGACGCGCTGTTTCCAGTGGAAGTTTCGGCCTGGAAGCAGGACCGCCAGCGGCTGGTGCGCGGGATCGAACAGGCTGAGGCGCTGCGCCGACGGCTGCTTGGGCGCGACGTACAAGGCGAGTCGCCGGCTGAGCGGATTTGCCGCGCCGCGGCCCGCTTTCAGAAGGAGGGCGATGCCGCGCTGTCTGACGGCCACGGCATCGGCCGCTTCTCGATGACCCCCAAGCGGCTGGTCGAGCAATTGCGCGGCACGTCATCGCTGCCAGCGAGCGCATTCAACGCGTTTGACGGCCGTTGGTTCGGACGGTGGGACCGCCTGATCGTGAATCACGACTGGCACCCCACGCAGCGGTTCGATCCACCCAAGCGGTTCGCCGCGGATCACGCGGCCGTGTCGGCCTTGCAATACGCTTGGATCAGCAACGGCTTCGGCTGGAACATGCTGATGGCGGCCGACGGGTCGGGCGGAAAGCACTATGTGCTGGGCATGGTCTACTACTTCGAGGCGCCCAACTTTCGCGACGTGACCGGCGAAAAGGCACACGTCGGATTCCTGGACAGCCCCACGCGATTGGTTTGGATTACGGAGCGAGAAGTGTTCTTCGAGGAGGTCTTTCCGGCGGAGAGCGACGGGCGCGAGCGGTACGCGATAACGGCCATGTACCACGATTTGTTGAGCGCGGAGCCGAGTGTTTCGGAGCACGCGATTCAGGCCGTCTACACGCGCGATCCGGAGCATCGGCCCGCGTTTCGCAAGTTCCGTTGGTCGGCACGATAGCCGCCGGAGGACTTGCCTGCATGGCCGCACGGGGCACACCGATCGTGCGAGCACGCGACGACCGTGATTAGGGTGCACACGCCGCGGCACGAACGAAAAAGGGCCGGCGACGCGTTGATGCATCGCCGGCCCGTGCTTTGTCTGGGAGTCGCTCGCTTGTGAGCGAGGTCCGCGGTCGACTAGCGGAAATTGTACTGCGGGTTCTCGATGTTGAAGTCGTAGTCCGTGAACCCGTTGTTCATCTTGATGTCGGTGTAGGTGTACTCTTCGAGCAATTCGGGTGCACCGCCAGGCTTGCGGGGCCAGTCGTACGACTCGTAGCGCACCGGCAGGTTGAGCTCGTCGTCGACATACACGCGGGCCAGATGGAAGCGGAAGTTCTTGCGCGGGATGGGGTGGACGACCTGGATGCAGGTAACCGTCCGCGTTTCCTTGCCCATCGTGATCTTCGCGTTGCGGAAGAACTTGACTTCGCACTCGCCGAACTGCTTATCGTGCTCGGCTACTTCGAGTAGCCGTGTGATGAGGTTCTTCATGCCGATCTCGGTGATCGGGTAGCGTTGGCCCTGCATCGCCATCGCGCCGGTCGGTTGCAGCGGCACCGTGCCGGCGATCTTGCGGATGCCCACTCCGTGGCCCAGCAGGTTTCCGTTGTTCTGCCCGTCGACGTAGATCACTTCCTGTCCGCGGAGGCGGTTGGGTCCGAGGAAGTACATGTAGACGCTGAACGGCTCGTGGCGAACCTTCAGGTACATGTATTCGCGCTCGTTCAACTTGCCGCCGATCCGCTCGCGTTTGATCAGCGTGCAGGAATAGTCTTGAACGTTGTTCCCGATTGCGATCATCGCGTTTTTGGCCATTTGCACCGCCGGCTCGAGCGGATGCTGCTGGGGGTGCCCCACCGCCGGCGACTCGATTTCTGTCTTTGCCGGCACGGTGTTCTTGGCCACGCGGGCAGGCTCGCTCGGCTGCTCGGCAACGCGATAGACCGGTTGCGTCAGTCTTCCGCCGCGCGGCTGCTGAGTTTGGGCCTTGGCCGGTATCGACGCCGATACGGCCAGCGCCGCTACGAGGAGTACGCACGGGAACGATCTGCCACAGGTCATAACTCTCTCCTGCCCGGTATTGTGTACGTAGACGGCGTCGGGCGCGCTTGTTTCAGGCCATGTCGGTTTTGGTCGCGCGCCAGCCTGGTGGAATTGTTTCGGCGTCGACGCGGCGGGAACAGGCATGCACGCCCGGCACCTTGCGCGCGCGTCGTGAAGCGCTTGTGACGCAAATGGAAGCGATCGCAACAGCACGCTGCCAGCGGACGATCGGCGCGCGCAGGCTGTCGGATTGCTACCATTGACTTTTATCGCCCGCGGTTTAGGACTAGATTACAATGCTTTCACGTCCCGGCTCTGTTTGCCTAACGTTCATGCGGCGCGGTTCGCCGGGTCGCAAAGGTCGCGTAGTCTAGTTCGTTCGTTCAATCGCAGGAAAGGTCGATTCGATGCCAGCACCCTCAATTCGCGTAGCCTGCGTCGTCTCGGCACCCTTTGAGGAAAATACCTACATTGCCTCGCTTGAGGGGCGTGACGATTGCGTCGTCGTTGACCCTGGTTTGGAGCCGGACAAGATCTTGCGCTACCTGGAAGAGGAGAAGCTGCGACCGGCCGCCATCCTGATTACGCATGGGCACAGCGACCATATCGCGGGCAACGAGCGGATGAAGGAGTGTTTCCCCGAGTGTCCGATCGTGATCGGCCACGGCGACGCGGAGAAGCTGACTGACGCGTCGCTGAATCTCTCCGGCGCGTTTGGCGCCAATCTGGTCAGCCCCCCGGCCGACGTGCTAGTACGCGAGGGCGACACTTACAACGCCGCCGGCTTCGACTTCGACGTGCTGGAAATTCCGGGTCACTCGTCGGGACACATCGTGTTCGTGTGGCGCGGCGGCGAGCCGACCGTGGTTTTCGGGGGCGACGTGCTTTTTTCGGGAAGCATTGGCCGAACCGATTTTCCCGACGGAAGCTTCGAGGACCTGGCGTCGAACATCCACGCGAAACTGTTCACGATGCCCGACGGCACCAACGTGCTGCCGGGCCACGGACCGCCGACGACCGTCGGGCACGAAAAGAAGAACAATCCGTTCGTGGGCGAACCGGCTGGCTACCAGGCGTAGCGTCGAACCGGATCGGGCGTTTGCAAGCAGCGGATGCGGCTAGCCAGTGCTCCGCTCGCGCTAGGCCGACGGCTCCTTGGCCGTGCCCTTTTGGATTGGAATGTTGTCGGTTCGCGCGGCGGCGGCCGGCGTGGTGGTCGGCAGTTCCAGCGTGAAACGGCTCCCTTTGCCGACTTCGCTGGCGACGTGAATATCGCCGCCGTGTTCCTTGTAGATCTTCTGGCTGACGGGCAGCCCCAGGCCCGTGCCGCGGCCCCCTTTGTGCGAGACGAAGATCGTGAAGATCTTGTCCATCTGCTCTTGCTCGATGCCGTAGCCGTTGTCTTCCACGATCGTCCGCACGAGCGATTCCTTCGGGTCAAACTCGGTCGCAACCGTGACCTTGCCGTCGGGATTGTCCTGGCATGCGTCGATGGCATTGGTCACGACGTTGAGCACGGCACGATGGATGCCTTCGGGATCGAAGGTGACGGTCGGCTGGTCGTCCGCCGGTTTCCACGCAAGCGCCACGTTGAGTTCCGCTGCCCGCGATGGCATCAGCTCGACCACGTCGGCCACGACCTCGTTGAGGTTGCCCGGAACGGGATCAGGCTCGCGGTCCTTGCTGAAGGTGAGCATGTCCATCACAAGCGCGGATATCTTACCCTGGTTCCGATCGACGATGTTCCACCCCTTGCGGACGACGTCCTCGTCGTGCTTGTCGAGACCCTGTTCGATCAGGTAGCTGCCACCGCGGATGCCCTGCAGGATGTTCTTGATGTGATGCGAAAGCATGGCGATCGTTTGGCCCACCGCGGCCAGGCGCTCGGCCTGCATCATCGCGGAGTAGTAGCGCGTGTCTTCGACGGCCAGCGCCGCTTGATGCGCGATCGCGATCATCAACTTAAGGTGTTCTTCGGTGAACTTGTTTTGCTGGCCTCGCTGTTGGATCACGCGGGCCGGGCTGATCGACGTGTCGATGTAGATCACGCCGACCACGTCGTAGCGACCCTGCATCGGCACACAGATCGCCTCGCGAATGCCCATCTGCACGATGCTGCCGGCCGAGTCCCAGCGGTCATCCTCGCGGGCATCGCTAGTGAGCACGCCCTCGTTGTTGCCGAGCACGTAGTCGAGGATCGTCTTGCTGATGGCCAGCTTTTCGGCGTTGCCGATCTCGCGACGGTTGTGGCGCACCTTGGGCACCAGCTTCTTCGACTGCTCGTCCAAGAGCATGATGCAGCCGCGGTCCGCCTCGACCCACTCGAAGATCAGTTGCATGATTCGCTGGAGCAACTGGTCAATGTCCAGCGTGTGGCTCACGGCCAGCGCCGTGCGGTACATGATCTGGAGGTTGCTCCGCGCGCGGGCCAACCAGGGACTGGCGCCGCCCTCCGGGTCGAAGATGCTGCTGCCTTCGCTCTGGCTCATCGACCGCACGATGTGCGATCGCTCTTCGCGATAGTCGCGGCCGACGATGTCGATCTTGTCGGAAAGGTCCTCCGGCGGGTTCTCGGCCGGATCGGTGAACAGCATCAAGGTGCCGCCGACTTGAACCCGATCACCGCTGGCCAACTGTTGCGGCTCGGTAATCCGCTGGCCGTTGACGAACGTGCCGTTCGAGCTGTCGAGATCCTCGACGGTACACGTGTTGCCGTCGTAATTAAACTCGGCATGCCGGCGCGAGACTTCGTGGTCGTGGACCTGGATGATGTTGGACGTATCTCGCCCGACGGTTTGGGGGCCTTCCTCGACCTCGAACAATGCCCCCTGGTCCTGACCTTGGTAGACAAAGAGCGAGGGCACGACCTGCTCCCTTGGTTGAAGAATTCATCCAGCGCGTGGCGACCGCGTCCTCTTTCGGCCGACCCCCTTTTATTCTACGAATTCGCAGGTGCCAATGATAGAGTTTTGCCGTAGCGCGGCGGCCGCCGATTGCTGAAAGCGGCTTGACGCGGTGTCACCGCCGACAAAGAATCTGAAGTAATCACGACCGCCAGAGTTTGCCGAACTGTTACCTTCCTCACCGGCGAATTCCGCCCCACCGATTTCGAGAACTGGTCCAAACCAAATGACATTACCCATCCGACTGATTTCGTTCTGCGTTCGTACCGTCTTTTGCACCGTCGTGGCATTGGCTGTCGTGATCGGTCCCAGTCGCATCTCGGCCGACGAAGAGGCCAATGCCGTGGAGAAGCGATTGACCGACACGGTCGGCTACCTTTCCTCGGACGAGCTGGAGGGACGTGGAGTTGGGACGAAGGGGCTGGACCTGGCCGCGGACTACATTGCCGAGCAATTTCGCGACATGGGCCTGAAGACCGACGTGGTCGAGGGCGGCACGTTTCAGACGTTTCGGATGGCCACCGGCGCCTCGCTCGGCGAGTCGAACGTGCTCACGCTGGTCGGCCCGCCGGAGAAGTCCGGCGATCCGCCGCGTCGCATCGAGCTGCAACTCGAAAAGGATTTCAACCCCTTGGCGATCGGTGGCAGTGGCAAAATTGACCTGCCGCTGGTGTTCGTCGGCTACGGCATCACTGGCAAGGACGAGAATTACGACGACTACGCCGACATCGACGTCAAGGGCAAGGCCGTGGTCATCTTGCGGCACGAACCGCAGCAAGCCAATCCACACAGCCCGTTTGCCGGCACGCGCAACTCGCGGCACGCGCCGTTTCGGCGCAAAGTCTCCAATGCCTACGAGCACGGAGCTGCGGCAGTGATCTTCTGCACCGACGAGCACGAGATTCAGAAGAAGCTCGACGACTTGCAAAAGCGATGGCAGCGCGCCGTCGACGATCTGGTCGAAGCCGAGACGACGTTCGAACGCATCGAGCAGCCCACCGACGAACAGCGCCGCAAGCACGCCGAGATGATTGTTGAGTTGGCTGACGACATTACGAAGTACGCCCAGCGGATTGATGATGCGCAGGATCCGCTGTTGCCGTTTCGCGGGGCTGGTTCGGATGGCAGCGAGGGACGCGACTTCCCCGTCGTGGCCATGCGCCGCGGACCGCTGGACGAAGCAGTGCAGCAATCGCTGGACACCACACTAGCTCAGCTCGAGACCGACATCGATAAAGGCCCCACGCCCCAGAGCCGCGCGCTGGATGGATGGCGCGTCGAGGGAGAAGTGAGCGTCGAGCGCGAAGAGACCGAAGTGAAGAACGTGGTCGCGGTACTCGAAGGCGAGGGACCGCTGGCCGACGAGACCATTGTTATCGGCGCGCACTACGACCATTTGGGCATGGGCGGACAGGGTTCGGCCGCGCCCGGCGTGACCGAGATCCACAACGGGGCCGACGACAACGCCTCGGGCACGACGGTGTTGTTGGAGGTTGCCCGCCACCTGGCCGCGCGATCCACGAAACTACCGCGGCGGATCGTGTTTGTCGCATTCACGGGCGAAGAACGCGGGCTGATCGGCAGCGCGCGGTACGTACGCAATCCGATCTTCCCGCTCGAATCGACCGTGGCGATGCTGAATCTCGATATGGTCGGCCGGCTCGACGAGAACAAGCTCATCGTCCATGGGACCGGCACGGCCGAGGAGTTCGACGCCCTGGTCGACCGTTTCGGTGAGGATGCCGGGTTCAAGATCACGAAGCAACCGGGCGGGTTCGGTCCGAGCGATCATTCGTCGTTCTACGGCGCGAAGATACCGGTGCTGTTCTTCTTCACTGGCAGCCACAAGGACTACCACCGCCCCACGGACGACGCCGACAAGTTGAACATCGCCGGAATGCGGCGGATCGCGGACCTGGTTACGCAGGTGGCGGTGACGTTGGCCGAAGCCGACAAGCGGCCGACGTACAAGGAAGTCAAAGGCGGCAACACGTTGGGCGGTGGCGGCGACCGACCGTACTTCGGCAGCATTCCAGATTTCGCGCAGGAAGAGCCCGGCTACGCGCTGTCGGGCGTGACCAAGGGCGGGCCGGCGGAACGGAGCGGGTTGCAAGGCGGCGACAACATCGTGCAGTTCGGCGACAGCAAGATCGGGAACCTCGAAGACTTCGACAGCGCCCTGCGTAAATACAAGGCGGGCGACAAGGTGCCCGTGGTCGTCAAGCGCGACGGCCAAGAGGTCAAGCTCGAGGTGACCCTCGACCCGCCACGGTAGGGTAGAGCGTGGGAGGGGGGAGATGGTCGACCCGAAAGGGAGAGCGGACCTGCGAAGTTTTCTTCAGAAAGTTATAAAGAGCTTATTGGTCGAGAAATGACCAGTCGCGCTTTTCGACTTTCCGACCAGGGGCCATCACCGCTGCGGGAAGTTGCCGGTATTCATTGGGCGGGCATGTAGCAAGAAATCGTCGCTGGTCGGCGAGCGTGATGAGCGCGGTTTGTACGTTTCTTCTGCCGCCGAGTAGCCCACCAACTACCGCACCGATCGGCCCGGCAATGAGTGTGCCGACGATGCCCCGACCGCACGCACCCAGGAGAGTTGCATTATTCTCATCCGTCACGATGTCAACGGACGACAGGTCTGATGGCTTGATCGTGTGCGGCTTTCCGAAAAGTGCCGTCGGAATCATAACGGATGTGAGTTGTCCCGTTGTCAGGGCTGTTTGGACAATTGGCTTCTCACAATCACCGAAGTCACCGCCGATGATGCACATGGGTCGTCTCCTCTCGAAATCACGTCAAGGTCAAAACCCGGCGGATACTCGCAGTCGCGTTACTCGGCGTCAAGATTCTGACAAAGCGTTGGTGAATTCGGAAAAGAATTGCTCACCATGGACGATCAACACAGCGCCGTGCGCAAAAAACGGATTGTCGCGCGCGCTTGGTTTGCAGTTGCGTTTCTTTTTTTCTACAGTTCATCGGATACCACATCGCTTTGTGCGACATGGCGGATCGAGAAAACGAAGACGAGGTCGTGTCGGATTGTGAAGAGCGCTCGATGTGTATTGCGCCTTCCCAAGCCGAAAAGCAGTTCGCGAACCGAGACCGGAAACTTGGGATTCTCGCGCGCAAAACCGTGCCGATCCGGGTTCTCGTGAAGTGATTCAAGCGCAGCCAGAAACCCGTTGTACCAACGGGTGGCCTGTTCCGGCGAATGGTGTTTAAGCCACCACAAGTATGCCGATTCGAGTTGATCTTCGGCCCGCTCGTTGAGAACGACGCGATAGCTCATGCGTCCCGCGAGATGTTGTGCTTTTTCCGTATCTCCGCGTCGATGTCTGAGAGCGGGCGGCCTCGACCGGCATCCAAGTCCTCGATCCCGTGTCGGATATCACCTAGAGCGGTCTGCTCGTCGGCCAGTGCTCTGAACGCCTCGCGCACGACATCCTCGGCGGTCCGATACTGACCGCTCGCAAGATAGTCTTTGACTTGCTGTTCGAGGTCCGGTGGTAGTTGTGCCATTGGAACCATTCCTCAGACGGTGTGCATGCATTCTATCTTGCCGACCAATCGGCGGTCAAAGCCGCTTTGCAAGCGACCAGGCATCGGGCATTGCTGCTGGGGCGAGCGTTGCGGATTCGACAAGTGCGGCGCATCGGCCATGAAGGCAGGTTGGGCTTCGGCGGCGGAACGGCGAACAAGATTGGGCGCTCCTTAGCCTCCTCCTGGCCGAAATCGGTTGCCTCGCCACCGTTGGGCATCGTACATTGCACAGATTCCGAATCGATCCTCTCTCCCCTTGACGAGCAAATCGTATGGGCCTGTTCGACAAGTTTTTCGGCCCTGATTCGGAAGCCAAGTTTGCCGAGGCGCTTACCGGTGCCATACGGCGTTCCGGGGACGATCGACGTTTCGACTATGACGCGGATCAGCGTAGGCTCGTCTGTAGGGAAGGTGACAATGTGGAAGTCATCAATTTGGCGAATCTCTATAGCACCTATTGTGGACTTTCGAAGAATGAACGGCCAGCTTGGCTCAAGAATGTGTGTCTCGCGGTGCTCAATCGCGCGGAAACACCGACGGACTTCGAGGAGGCGAAGCCCGACTTGATGCCGGCGGTTCGAAGTCGCTCGATGCTCGAATTCTCCCAATTAATCGCCGAGGCAGAAGGCAACGACCTCCTGGACATTCCGTCGATTCAGATGAGCGACTATTTGGTGGTATGCCTTGTCTACGACCTGCCGCAATCGATGCGATTCGTGACTCAAAAGGATCTAAGCGATTGGAGTATTCCCGTGTACCAGGCGATGGAAGTCGCTCGACAGAACTTGAACCAACAGCCACCAGCCTCGTACGGAAAGATCGGCGAGGGATGCTACGTTCTCCAAACTAATGATGCCTATGACGCTTCACGGATGCTGAGCCTGGACGTCATTCCCGGACTAAAGGTCGAAGGCAAGCCGATCGCGTTACCAGTGAACCGGGATTGCCTGCTGATAACCGGCGCAGACGACGTCGAGGGCCTCGAAGCGATGGGCGGAACTGCTGAGGCGTTCACGGAAGAAATGAGACCGATTTGTACCATACCTCACATCTTGGATCGCGGCGAGTGGCAGCCTTGGTCTGTGCCGAGCGATCATCCTGCCGCCAAGAGATTCCAGTTTTTGCGGTTGCAACACTTCGGCAGCGAATACGCCGAACAGAAGCCCCTGCTTGAAACGATCGTCGAAATGAAGGGGCTGGATGTTTTCGTAGCCAGCTTCTCTGGATTGCAGAATGAGTCGACCGGAAATGTGCGAAGTTATTGCATGTGGTCGTCCAATGTGTGCACCTGGCTGCCTCGTGCGGATCTGATCGCCTTTTTCGACGCGGATACCGAACAGAAAACGCTTGTGCCGTGGGATCAAGCGGTTTCCGAGTTCGGCGAGATGATGACGCCGCTCGACTACTGGCCACCACGGTGGTCGGTCGAGCAATTTCCAGAGATGCAACGGTTGCAAGGGTTGGGAGTGGACGACCAATGACTACGCGGATCTAAATGGATTCTGGCACACGGCGTTTGCGCTGCACGGTTCGATTGCGCCGCGGGTGATCCCGCATGAGTTGGCGTTCACGCCGATTTCCGCCGTTATCTGTCCGGTGTGGTTATTGGTCGAGTGGGTGCTGGAAATCCGGCTGACGGTGGAACCCTTCGAGTTTGCCAGGGCCGCGCTGGCGGTACCTTTGGTGCTGCGCACCTACGCGGGATATGACCGCTGGTGAAAAGCGCGCAATGTGGGGCAGCATCATCAATCAACCGCGCCATGGGGTGATCAGCAGGTCGGCCTACGGACCACGAACGCGACACCCTGCTTCAAATTGAGCCGCAATCCGTCGATGGTGCGCGTGAGGCGCTAGCGCAAATTTCCGCGCAATGGGACTAGGCACTTGCGCGACTGAAGGCGTACCTCGAGGGGCGAGCAATCGCCGGGATGCCGCGGAAGCACTGCTTGCGCGACGCGACGGCCGGGCCTGGGGCGTTTGGTGCAGCATCTAGGCAAACAGTAGACTGCACATCGCGCGGATTGGGGTTTTTGCTGGCGGGGGCTGATTGCGTTCGGCGAGAAGGGCAAAAACTGCCCGCATCTCGCGGGTTTTTTGACCTTTACGCGGATGGGCCTTGTCGCCAGAATACCGCCCCCAAAACGATCCCCCCGACTGCCGGCATTCGCGGAGGAGGGGAACTGCCCGTTGGCAGCAACGGTCATGGAAGACCAAACGACCAACGCAAGGAGCGCTCGAATCGTGAGAACTACTCTAATCTCGGCCGTTTGTACGGCCTTTGTCGTCGCCGCGTTTGCCTTCACGTTCACGTACGCACAACAGGCTCCCACGCGCGGCGCTACGTCGGCACCCGCGATGCGCGGAATCGCCGTGATCGACGTGACCTACATCCTGGACAACTATCAGCGTCTGAAGCAGGCCACCGACGCATTCAAGGTCGACGTGGAAAAGACGGGCCAGCAATTCAAGACCGAGCAGGACACGATCGCCAAGGAAGCCGAGGGTCTGCAGCGCTACAACGCCGGATCGCCCGAGTACAAGCAATTGGAGGAGGACCTGGCCAAGCGGCAGAGCGATTTGCGCATCAAGGCCAAGCTGCGCGAGAAGGAGTTCGCCGAACGTGAATCGCAAATGTACCTGGCGGCGTACACCGAGCTGACCAACCTGGTGCGCGCCTATGCCGAGCGCAATGGCATTTCGCTGGTTGTGCGCTTCAACGGAAAGCCGGTCGATCGCAACAACCGCGAGGCGATTCGGGCCGAGCTGTTCAAGGCCGTGCTCTACAACTCGCAGAGCATCGACATCACGGATCCGATCCTGGCCGCTCTGAATCGTAGTGCCGCCGCGCCCACGGCGAATCGTCCGGGCGCTGCGCAGCGCACACGGCAATAGAGCGCAATGGCCAAAGCGAGCCGCGACGCAGGTCGCGGCCGCTCGGGGATCCTGGCCGGACCATCTCGCTCCCTGTTGGGCATCGACCTTTCTTCACGACACGACGAACGACGATTCATGCACTCACTACGACAACAGCGAACGATCCTGCAACCGGCGGTTGTGCATGGCTTTGGATTTTGGAGCGGAAGAGACGTTTCGGTTGAATTCCGCCCTGCCCCGCCCGACACGGGTATCGTGTTCGTTCGTCGCGACCGCGATCCGCAGGCGCGCATCCCGGCGACCGTGGCGCATCGGATCGAAACACCCCGGCGTACGACGCTAACCTGCGGCGGTGCGCAGGTCGAAATGGTCGAGCACGTGATGGCGGCCCTAGCCGGCTTGCAGGTCGATAACTGCGAAGTGTGGGTCGACGAGTCGGAAATGCCCGGCTGCGACGGGTCGAGCCAGCCGTTTGTCGAAGCGCTCGACGCGGCCGGCATCGTCGAGCAGGACGCCTCGCGCCCGCGGATTGTGGTTCGCAACATCACGCGGCTGGGCGACGACGAGAGCTGGGTCGAAGCGCGGCCCAGCACCAACGGCCAGACCACGATCAAGTTCCGGCTTGATTATGGCAGCGGCAACGCAATCGGCCGCCAGACGCTGCACATGACCCTGACGCCGCAATCCTTCCGCACCGACTTGGCGCCGTGTCGCACCTTTGTGCTGGAGCAAGAGGCGAAGTGGCTCGTATCGCGCGGGCTGGGGGCACGGGCGACCTATCAGAACGTGTTGGTCTTCGACGAGAACGGGCCGCTGGAGAACGAGCTTCGCTTTGCCGACGAATGCGTGCGGCACAAAGCGCTCGATTTGGTCGGTGATTTGGCCCTGGGCGGTTGTGACCTGGTCGGACAATTCATCGCACACCGAAGTGGCCACCGGCTGAACGCCGAGCTGGTTCGGGCATTGCTGAACGAAGAGGAAATCCTTGAAAACCGGCGACGTTCGGCATAACGCCGACCGAAGCCGTCGAACAACTTGAGTGTTTCGCACCGCGGTTTCACGGACGAAGCCGCCGCGACGCCGATAAGTCACGGAGCGACTTTCATGGCAGCTTATGTCGCCGAACAGGCCTCGATTCATCCCCAGGCCGAAATCGACTGCGACGTCGAGATCGGGCCCTACTGCGTGATCGGCCCAAATGTGCGGATCGGCCGCGGGACGCGGTTGGAAAACAACGTCACGCTGATGGGTCGGGTCGCGATTGGCCAGCACAACCACATCTTCCCCGGCGTCGTGATCGGCGGCGAACCGCAGGACGTCAGCTATCGCGGCAGCGATACGCAAGTGATCATCGGCGATCACAACATCATTCGCGAATGCGTCACGATCAATCGCGCGACCGAAAAAGAAGACGGCGTGACGACGGTCGGCAGCCACAACTTCCTGATGGCCTGCTGCCACGTCGCGCACGACTGCCGGCTGGGCAACCACATCGTGATCGCCAACGGCTCGCTGCTCGGCGGACACGTTCACGTTCACGACCACGCGTCGATCTCGGGCGCCGCGGCCGTACACCACTACGCATCGCTGGGCACGTACAGCTTCACGGGCGGTTGCAGCCGGGTGCTGCACGACGTGCCGCCGTTCATGCTCGTCGAGGGGCATCCCGCCCGTCCGCGCTGCATCAACGTCGTGGCGCTGAAGCGCAACGAGTTTCCGGCCGAAGTGATCAGTTGTCTGGCCGAAGCCCATCGGCTGTTGTATCGGGCCAAGGTCGGCCTGGACCATGCCCGCGAGATCCTGCGGGGCAACAATCAGCTCGTGCCCCAGGTCAACGAACTGTTGGCATTCATCCAGTCGCAACAAGAAGGCAAGCATGGCCGGGCCCGCGAACGCAGGAGGGCCGCATGAAACCGTTGAGGCTAGCCGTCGTCGGTGCCGGTCATCTGGGACGTATCCACGCGAAGCTGCTGCGCGAGGTGCCAGGCGTCGAATTGGTGGGCGTCGTCGATCCCGTGGCGGCCGCGCGCGAGAAAGTGGCTGCTGACGTCGGAACCACGCCGTACGCCGAACACCAGCCGCTCTTGGGCAAAGTCGACGGGGCCGTGATTGCCACGCCCACGCGATTCCACCACGCCGTGGCGCTCGACTTCTTGCGCCAGGGTACGCCCCTTTTGATCGAAAAGCCTCTGGCCGCCGACCTGGCCGAAGCCGACGAGCTGGTGCAAGTCGCCGCGAAACAACAAACGATCCTGCAGGTCGGGCACATCGAGCGATTCAACCCCGCGTTTACCGCCGCCGCTGCCCGCATCGGCCGGCCGCGGTACGTCGAGGCGGTGCGGGCCAGCACCTACACCGGCCGTTCGACCGATATCGGCGTAGTGTACGACCTGATGATTCACGACATCGACCTGCTGCTGTCGCTGGTCGACGCCCCGTTGACCTCCGTGCGGGCAATCGGTGTCGCGGTGCTCGGAAGCCGCGAGGACGCAACGCAGGCACGGCTCGAGTTTGCCAACGGCTGCGTGGCCAACCTGAGTGCGTCGCGGGTGAGCTTCACCGAGGCCCCGCGCCGCCACATGCAGATTTGGAGCGACGAAGGATTCGCGGCCATCGACTTCGGCACGCGCAGTGCCCACGTTGTGGCACCCTGCCAGGCCGTGATGGAGCGCCGGTACGACTACGAGTCGCTCTCGGCCGAGGAGAAGGGGCAATTCAAAGACCGGCTCTACAGCGAAATTCTCCGTGTCGAACCGCTCGAAGTCGGATCGACGAACGCGCTGTTGGACGAACTGCACGACTTTGCCACGTGCATTCGCGAGCATCGGCAACCGCGCGTGACCGGGGCCGCCGGACGAAGGGCCGTGGCTGTGGCGGAAGCCGTGTTGCAGTCGGTCGAGCGTCATCAGTGGGACGGTGGCGCCAGTGGACCAAGCGGACCGCTGGCCATGCCCGCCCAACCGATCCTGCGTGGTCCGCATTGGTACGCGGCACCGGGACCAGCTCCGTCGACTCCGTCCGCACCGCGTCGCGAAGCCGGCTAAGCCGCGGCTGTGCGGTTTGGCTCATCGCTTGACAAGGGCGGTATTCTAAGAGGCGCTGCCGCGCTCCGGTGCGTCGTTCCCACGAGCATCGCCCAGACGTTGCAGTGTTTTCGCAGCCGACCCCATACGACCAAGAGGACCAAGCGATGGCGATTCATCACCTAGATTCGGGCGAGATCGCAAAGCTCGCATTGGGCTCCGCGTTGGGTTCCTCGGAAACGACCGCGCTGGTCAAGACGCCCCATCTGGAAGTCATTCGCCTGGTCGTCCCCGCCGGCAAGAAAATACCGCCGCACCAAGCGCCTGGTGAAATCACGGTGCAATGCCTGGAAGGCCGGGTCGCGTTCGAGGCACACGGCAAACGCCAAGAATTAGACGCCGGGGCGTTTCTGCATCTTTCGGCGGGCGAGCCGCACGCATTGGAGGGCATCGAGAACGCGTCGGTGCTGGTGACGATCCTTCTGGCGAAGTCGTAGTCTGCGCGCGGAACGTCGCCGCGCTGCACACGCGATTGCCGCCACCAGCCAACGGACTATTGCTTGGGCTCTCCGTTGCCATTCGCTTTGCGAGTGAACTCGCCCAGGCCAGGCACATCGACCGCCGCGACCTTCCCCGAGCCGTCCAGCCGAAACGTGATCAACATGTCGCCCAGCACGCGATCGCGAAACGTGGCCTGAAACGTGTCGTAGTGCCAGTGTTCCAGGTCGGCGGTTAACGCCGGTCCTCGATCGAGCACCAGCTTCCCGTCCTCATGCCGGATCTCGGCTGTTCCGTAAAGTTCCTGCACGTACGCCCCGGCGTATTGCTCGAGCGGCAGCGACGGCTTGGTGTCTTTGGCGCGCTTCGCAGCTTCCTCGGATTCGCGGGCCTCGGCCTCGGTCTCGTATTCTTTGAACTGGGCCAACCGCTCCGAGCTCCAGTCCCGCTCGTCGCGACCCAGCAGCCGGTCGAAGATGTAAATCATCAATGGTCCCGGTAATCCGCTGCCGCCCCGATTGCAGAGCACGACGAGACCGATGTTTTCGTCCGGCAGCAGCGCGACTTGCGCCCGCATCCCGTCAATGGCGCCTCCGTGCTGCACGATCTTGTGCCCGTGATAGTCGTGCAGGAACCAGCCCAGCCCGTAGGCGGCAAGATGGGCGTCTGGATAGAAACGGCGCGTGTCGTCGGTCAGCGCGATGACCGTGTGCGCCGTGTGCATTTGGTCAATTGCCTCTTGGCTGATCAGGCGGCGACCGTCGACTTGGCCACGGCCGAGTTGGAGCCGCAGCCATTGCGCCATTTCGTTGACGCTGGCGATGATCGACCCGGCCGGGGCGATGTTGTCGATGTTGCGCCAGGCGACCACCTCGACCTTGTCGTCGATCTTTACGTGCGGTGTGGCGACGTTGGTGCGGGCCTCGAGTTCCGTCACGCTCGTACAGGCCGTGGTCATTCCGAGCGGCAGGAACAATCGCTTCTTGACCAGATCGTCCCAGTCTTGCGACGCGACGTGCCCCGCGACCTGGCCCGCGGCCAGGTACATGATGTTCTGATAGCCGAATTGGCTGCGAAAACTCCAACTTGGCTCCAAGTACCGCAATCGGCGCAGTATCTCCGCGCGGTCGTATTCGGTGGCGTACCAAAGTTGATCGCCGCGCGACAGCCCGCAGCGGTGACAGAGCAGGTCGCGCACCGTCAGCTCGCGGGTGGCGTAGGGATCGTGCAACTGAAGGTCTGGTAGGTGATCGATCACGGCGTCGTCCCAGTCGATTTTGCCCTCGTCGACGAGCATCGCCAGACAGGCCGCCGTGAATGCCTTGCTCGACGAGCCGATGGCAAACAGTGTGTCGGCATCGACGGGCGTGTCTTCGCCCAATTTGCGCACACCGTAACCGGAGGCCAGCACTACTTTGTCATCCTTGACAACAGCGATGGCCAGTCCGGGCACTTCCCACTCGGACATTGCTTTGGTGACGTAGCCTTCAAGACCCGCGAGTGTCTCCTCGGCAGTAGCTTTGCTCGAACACGTCGCGCTGGCCAACAGCGCGATACCCAGTATCAGAAACCACGGCGGACGTGTCGGACGGCGCGAACGGGTCATGGCGGGCGGCTCCGGTTGCGTTTTCGAGTGGCCAAGAGCGGACGAGGCCCATTGTAGCCACGAATTGCAGCCGGCGCGCGGCCACCCATGCCGCGTTGCTGCGTCGTGGAATCTGCCAGAATTGGCAGTTACGCCAGATCGCGATCTTCGAACATGGCCAGGCCCAGCAGCATGGCAATGGTCGAATAGAGCACGCAATAGGCCAGCGCCATGCCCAGATAACTCATCGGCACCGCGGCACCGGCCGCGACGGCGGCCTGTATATTGAAGTGGTCCAAGACCGGGAGAATCGTGGCGATGAACTGGCCGACGAACCGTACGATCTCGAACTTGCCGACCGACGAATTGACCAGCATCGGAACCAGGTGGCCCAGCACGTAGATCGATGCGCAGACGATCAAGTTGGCCATCATCGGCAGTCGGGTGGAAATGGCCACGCTGATCGCGGCCAGCACGACGGTCTCGAAAAACGCCAGCACCAGGCCCGGTACGGTGCGGATCATTTCGACGTAGCACATCTGCCACAGTGGCTCGGTCTTGGAGACTTCGCGCGAGTCGTACACGACCTTCAATGAGACGGTTGCGAGGAACAAGACGCCGAGGATGACAAACAGCACCACGACGGGCCCGAGGACGCCCAAGAACTTGCCGAGCACGAACTGGCGTCGCTTGACCGGTTTGGACAACACGGTCAGCGCGGTGCGGCCTTCGACTTCTTCCGAGACCGAAACGCTGGCGCTCCAAACAGCCACGATCATCGACAGCACCATGATCAAGGTCAGCCCGGAGTCCTTGAGCATCTTGACGTCTTCGCCAAACGTGTGATACGGCACGTAAATGAACGCCAACAACGCGACCACGCCGATCGCCAACGCCACGTAGTACAACGGCTGCGACATCGACTCTTTGGCGGTGGTTAGTGCAATGGCCGATACCTTGGGCGCCGCCAGACGTAGCGCCATGTAGACCGCTACCAGGCCGATCAGCGACAGCGCGGTTGCCGGCACGACGCGTACTTGCGGATAAGCAATGTCCGTGTCGGCATGAATGATCAATTCGGCCGGAGTGTCCGCCACGTTGGTGGCCGTCCACGGGTCGGGGACTTGGACCGGCGCGCGGTTCTTGTCCTGCACGATCGGTTTGATCCATTCCGCGGTGTTGCCTGGCGTCAGCCGAAAGGTGACTTCGTTGCCGAAGTTCACCAGGATGTTCGTTCGCAGGCCGACCGTCCTGTCAGCCTCGGCGGTGAACGATTCCAACTCGTCCAACGGCAGCTCGACTCCCTCGAGCTCGAAGTCAGTGGTCGACGCTGGAATCTCGAATCGATAGTCGCGTTGCCCCACGGCGGAAATACGCGTCACGGCCGACAGCAGGTCGCGGTAGGGCAAGTTGGGCACGAGGAACGCACCCACCACGGCAAACACGGAAAGCACAACGGCGAGATAAAAGATGGGCAGCAGGATTCCTTCCCGCACGGCCGTGACTGTCCATTGGGCCGCCGGGCGCGATACGAGATACAGGATCCCGTATGCGACCGCCAGCACCACAACACCTAGCGCAACACCTGTGCTCAACAGCCAGACCGGCGTGGCCCAGGTGACCAAGAGTCCAAACAGCGGCAACGTGCTACCGAGCATGCAGGGGAACCTTTAGATGACAGTTTGAATCGATCGTGGGCCGATCAGTCAAGGCGTCGAAACGCTGGGTGATTGGGTGCGGCGGCGCGGCGCTACTCACCTTCTGATCACGAAGTCGGAAAACTCGCCGGTGGCGGCCTCGATCGACGTATCGCGGCCGGCAATGTAACGCTGCATTTCGTCGTCAACCGCACTCAGAAAATCGTCGAGCGCCGCGGCCGTGCCCTCGGCCATTAACACCACGCGGCCGTCGGACAGATTCCGCACGAATCCGCGAACATCGTGGCGCGCCGCGATTGCCTGCACGGTGAATCGAAAACCGACGCCCTGAACGCGCCCACGATAGTGGACCGTGCGGCGCTGGATCGCATCGTTCACGTCGGACTTTGTCACTGGTGGTTGCACGTCGCGGCCAGTTACCTGCGAGTCGAGCGATCGCGCCAAGACTCGGATCAACTCAGTATACGCGCTTGGCGGCTGGCGTACCATGCTCGGCGGCGCGGCGTGCACGCGGCGAATGCGGTGGGCCCAGTTATTCGCTCGGCCGACGAACCCCACGGTCATTGGCTGCGTATAAGCACGCCGCCGACGCGAGTCTCTTGACGGCGCCAAGCGATCGTCCTAGGCTAAGTTTTGACTGGCCGCGAGTGTGCTCCGTCGGGGCTGCCGCGAGGCGGAAAGCGCGCGGGACTTTCGTCGCGTTACCACTGCCCGGTGGTGTAACGGTAGCACGAATGGCTCTGAACCATTTAGTCAAGGTTCGAATCCTTGCTGGGCAGCCTGTCAGGGAAAGAGCCCGCGCGACCCGTGTCCGCCCGACCACGTTCCGATGGCGGCTCGCGGCCAACGAAAAAAGCTGTCCTCCGAGCTCGCCAGCGGCAAAGCGTCGGAGGACAGCTTCGTTTTTTTGGGCGCGACGCGGCGACCCCTTGCGAGCCCGCCCTCGCCGCGACCGGATGCTCTAGACCAGGGCCTTCAGTGGCTTGAGGGCTTGCAACTTGACGACGTTGCGAGCCGGCTTGGCCTTGAAGACGGTCTCTTGCTTGGTGAACGGATTGATGCCGGTGCGCTCGGGCGTGGCCGGCTTGCGGGCGACCTTGATCTTCAGCAAACCGGGCATCGTAAAGACGCCGGGGCCTTCGGCTCCGATGTTCTTTCCGATCAGCGCGGTCAGCGCATCGAAGAATTCAGAAACCTGCGCCTTGGTCATACCAGTGCTCTCGGCGAGCGACGTGTAAACCTCGGACTTGCTCATGCCTTTGGCAGGTTTGGTCGTGGTATTGGTCGTCACGGGTATCTCCCCATTTTAAGAGTTCGAAGAATCTGCCCGGCGGGCACCGCCGACGTTTTCGCCGCGTTTGATGGCGTCGTAAACCTCCTGGCGATGAACGGGAACGTCCTTCGGAGCATCGATACCGAGCCGGACTTTGTCGCCGCGGATATCGACCACCGTAATCACGATGTTGTCGTTAATGATGATGGTCTCGTTGATCTTCCGAGATAAGACAAGCATGCGTGGCCCCTCCTGATATTGGGCTGCACTTGTTCGTTTTCTACCAATCACAGGCTTGCTCGACGGAGTTGCCGGATCGCGTTGCGTCCGGCCGCCGGCGAGAAACGCGTGGCTGGCGGAGATTCACTTCACTATGAACATGCTAGGTCACGTCCTGTGACTCTTGCTTTGAACCGGGAAAAAAGTGCCCCGGCACCGCGCGCCTTTGGAACGATTCTGGCGATCGAATCGTTTCCGAAGCGCGATTTTGATGAGTTGTGCAGCCATTGCCGGCCGGCTGGGGGAAGCCTGATTGGGCCGATGTGGTCGCCCTGTGCTTCGGTTTTTCCGCGGTTTTTGGCGGCAGAGACGCCGCACCACGAGAAAAACGCCGCGCCGGGGCCCGCGGGCTTGCCCCACTTTGCCTTCATTTTCTATACGGATAGCGTCGGGACTGGTTCGCCGCCCCCGTGGGGGCAAACGCACCTCCCGGGCCAGCCCGCCGCACTGGTCCGGCGACAAACCACCGGCACGAGCCAAGCGACATCGTGGGCGGCCGCCGCGGCAACCAGAATCTGAAACCGCGCCTACCGATACAGCCGGCCTATCCACTCGGCCACCAGGGCCGGCTTGTCGGAACCTTCCAGCTCGACGGCGATCTGCCAGGTGACTTGCGCGCCGCCGTCAAAGTCCTTGATCGACGCGACCGTGCTGCGGGTGCGGATTCGCGAACCTTGCGGCACCGGGCTGACGAACCGCACCCGGTTCAGCCCGTAGTTGATCGCCATCTTGCCGCCGGTGACGCGGACCGTTTCGCGGTGCAAGTAGCTCAACAACGAGAGCGTGAGAAAGCCGTGGGCGATCGTGGTTCCGAACGGAGATTCGTGCTTGCACCGCTCGACGTCGGTATGGATCCACTGGTCGTCGAGCGTCACGTCGGCAAAACCCTGGATCATGTCCTGAGTCACTTCCAGCCAGTCGCTCACGCCGACTTCCTGGCCCACCAACTCGCGCAGCGATTCCACGTTGTCGAAGGTTCGGACCGGCATGAGAGGCGACTCCGTATAGCGAGGGGTGCGGCCGCGCGCGGCGCGGTCGTCGGATAGTGTACTGCGCGATTGATTCTACCCGAATCAGATGCCCGCGGCACGTGGTGCCGCAAAGTGTCCGCTACTTGGCCCGTGAGCCGTAAGTGTTTTGATAGGTCACGAGCGACGCCTCGATGACCGGCAGTGCCGCGCCTGCGTCGGAAAACTCGTCGACTTCGACGGCCTTTTGCTCCAACTGCTTGTAGTCTTGAAAGAATCGGCGAAGCATGGCCAGGCGATGCACCGGCAACTCGGTCAGCTCGCGCAGTGGAGCAAACTCCGGATCGCCCAGTGCCACGGCCACGATCTTGTGGTCCGCCTTGCCCGTGTCGATCATCGTCATCAGGCCGATCGCACGGGCGTCGACCAGCGTGAGCGGTGCGACCGGCTCCTGGCAAAGGACGAGCACGTCGAGCGGATCGTCGTCTTCGGCCAGGGTTTGAGGGATGAATCCGTAGTTGGCCGGATAGTAGACGGCGGAATACAGCACCCGATCGACTCGCAGCAGTCCGGTTTGCTTGTCCAACTCGTACTTCAGATTGGCACCCATCGAAATCTCGATCACCGCGGTGAATTCCCGGGGCAAACGGCGGCCGGGATGAACGTCGTGCCAGGGATGCGGCATTGCGAAGCTGCCCGGTAGAGTTTGTTTCGATGATCGAAGCGGGGACGACCTTGCGGCCGTGCTATCACGGGCTGTGGCGGTCCGACGCCCGATTCGGCTTGGGTGGCAGCATGATATCACTCGGGCAAGTGGAGGCAAATCGCGGTTCTGTCCGATAAACCTCGTGAGCTTCGGTATTTTTCGAAGCCCATGCACCAGGTAGAATCTCCCTCCGATCAACACCGATCGTTACTGCCAGGAAGGCCGTAATAGCGCAACAAGGAGGTTGCCACGCTATGACCGTCTCGCCCGATGCGGACCAGATCCGCACCATCGTATTTCGCACGTTTCTGGAACTCGACGTAGCCGAGGAGAACCTCGACGATCTGGACGAACGGATCCTGCTGGACGACGGCCGGTACGTTGCCCGCAGTTATCGCGTCGAGGAACTGCTCGCGATGTGGATGATCGACGTCGGCCTGATTCAGTTCTACGACTCGGACGGGCACATGCTGCGGACGGTCAACGTGTTCGAGGAAATCGAACCGCATCGGATGGCCGCCTGAGCGCAGCGGATCTCGGGACTTGGATGCCGCGCGTCGGATCATGCGCTAGTTGGCGCGCGGGTCCGGCGGCACGTGCTTGATGCCCAGCCGCTGGTTCCATGCCGCGCCGGACACGAAGCGGCGGGTGCGCGTCCAAAGCTCCTCTTCCGGAGCGAAGACGTGGTCCGCGCCCGCCGGCATGACCGACCACGAGCCGTGGCGAATCTCATTTTCCAACTGGCCCGGGCTCCAACCGGAATAGCCGGCGAAGAACTTGACGGGCTGCTCACTGGTGCCCGCCACCAGCGTTTCCAGCTTCTCCTTGGCGGCGCAGAAATAGATTCCCGGCAAGACTTCGATTTCTAGCAGTGCCTCGTTGGTGTGCAGCGCCACCAAGGGACCATCGCAAGGACCGCCCAGAAACAATGGGTTGTCGCGGTGACACGGCACCTCGCTGACGTTCGACCACGCATCTTGCAGCGAGGCATTCGTCGAGCGATTCAGGATCAGGCCCAACGCGCCTTCCTCGCTGTGCCGCACCAGCAGCACGACGGACTGCTTGAACGGATCCGGAAGCTGCGGCGAAGCGATCAGCAAGTGAGATTGCAACGAAGTCACGGCAGTGAATCCTATCGTGCGTGTTCGGCCGGCGGCCGGCCGTCGATGCCATCCATCCTAATGTTGACCGCTGGTTCCGTCCAAGTGTTCGCCGCGTGCTTCGTGAATCGAGCGGGGCGCCGGGGTCAAACGCCGCCGCGTGCCGCTCGCGGCTGGCGCAGCAGCAGCCAGGCCGTCGGCGCCAGCACAAGAAGAATGCCGACCGCGGTGATTGGGCGAAACGGATACTGCCAAACGAGCAAGTCGTAGCCCATGGCAAACACGACTTGCGAAAGCGCCACGACCGACACTTTAGCCGGCGGGCCGGAAGCGAATGCCTTGGTCAACAGCAATTGACCCGTCGTCGCGCACACGCCAACGCCAAACAGCATGGCGGTGGTGGCCGGATCGAACCGCGACGCGAAATGGCCCTCGTCGGCCGGCAACATCAACAGCACCGTGACGACGACCAGCGCCGCGGCGGAAAAATGGGCGACGATGGCACGCGGCACGATCCCCTGCAGCCGGTGAATGCCCAGCATGGCGATCGCGGTTGTGAACGACGCAATCAGCGCGGCGATCGCCGGCGCCGCGGCAGCCGGATGATCGGCCGCGGCCAGGTGAGGTTGTTCGACCAGCACCACGCCGGTGATGCCCACGACAATGGCCAGCCACACGCCGCCGCTGGGCGCTTTGCCCAGCAGGGGCCACGACAACAGCGCGACCCACAGCGGGAACACGCTGGTGATCGTGAACACGTCGGCCACTGGCATCCGCGGCAACGCGTAGAACGTGCAAACCAGGCTCACGCTGCCGGCGATGCTGCGGACCCACATCGTCGGCGGCCGCAACACGACGAAGCGGGCACCTGCCGCGTGGGTCAGTCCGACGGCAAAGACCAACGCCAGGCTCGTCCGCGCCAGCGCCACGACTTGCCACTCGCAGCGCGAGCCGAGCGCATGGGTCAGCGTGCCCATGGTCGCCAGCGCCACGGAGCCCGACAGCATCCACAAATAGGGCGAGATCGAGTTGTTCAACTAGGTTTTGTCTCGTCAATGCGATCGGGGCTTCGCGCGGTCGTTTTGCCGCTGGATCGGCGTCGGCGAATCGCGACGAATCGTTTGGATTCGCCTGCGATTCTCCGTCTTGCCCGGCGGCGAATCGCCTCGCCCGTTAGCCGACGAGCCATTTCCGAGACGCAACCTCGTACGAATTCGCCCTGGTGGCGGGGCCGGAATGGTTGGCGTGAATCGTCAACGAGCAGCGCGCCGGTCCGCGGCACTTGGCCGAGCCACGGTGCCGCGCGGGACAAATCAATCCGCTCCAACGTTCTTGCCGAACCGTCAAAGTTTGCCCGAAACAATCGTATCGCAACCGTGCGCGATCCAAAAGGGGCCGGTGGGACATGGTAAATTGCCGTCGTCGCGCACTACGAAGGCCGAATTGTCGCGCGGGACTGGCCGGGCGCTTATTTGGCTGTCATACTCGTGTGTGCGGCCCGGGTGCATTTGTCTGGCGACCGCCTGGAACATCGGACCGTCTTACCGAGGAGAGTCGAACTTGCCCGCCACTTCGCTGCCCAAGCCGCTTCGCGGAATCATTACTCCGATGGTCACTCCGCTGTCGGATCGTGACACGCTGGACGTTGATGGCGTCGAGCGTTTGATCGAGCACTTGATCGACGGTGGAGTCCACGGCATTTTCATTCTGGGCACGACCGGCGAAGCGCCAAGCCTGAGCTACCGTGTTCGGCGCGAACTGATCGACCTGGTCTGTCGCCGTGTAGGTGGACGTTTGCCGGTGCTGGTCGGCGTGACCGACACGTCGTACGTCGAATCGGTCGAGCTGACCTGCCATGCCTCCGACGCCGGGGCACAGGCCGTGGTGCTCGCTCCGCCCTACTACTTTCCGGCGGGCCAGCCCGAGTTGCTCGAGTACCTGGAGAACATCATCTCCGAGCTGCCGCTGCCGGTGTTCCTGTACAACATGCCCAGCCATACCAAGCTGGTCTTCGAGCCAGACACGGTGCGGGCGGCGCTTGAGTGGCCCCGCGTCGCCGGCATCAAGGACAGTTCCGGACAGATGATCTACTTTCACAAGATTCGCGCGTTGGCGGCATCGCGGCCTGACTTTTCGTTGCTGGTCGGTCCCGAGGAGCTGATGGCCGAATCCGTGTTGTCCGGGGCACACGGCGGTGTGAACGGCGGCTCGAACCTCTTTCCCCGGTTGTATGTAGACCTGTACGATGCGGCCGTGGCCGGCGATCTGGAGCGCATCCGCGCGCTGCACGCCCGGGTAATGCGCTTAGGCAGCACGATCTACTCCGTCGGACGCCATAGCTCGGCGTTCATCAAGGGGCTGAAGTGTGCGCTGTCTTGCCTGGGCGTTTGCGAAGACGCAATGGCCGAGCCATTTCAGCGGTTTGCGCCGGCGGAGCGGGAACGCATTCAATCGCACCTGGCCGAACTGGGCGCGACCGCCGCGGGACCCACGTTGCACAAAGCCCGATAGCATCAGGGCATCCACGTCGCCGGTATTTTCTCCGCCGGGTGCTTCCCCGACCCTGCTACGCTGCGGCTTGTTGTTTCGGGCCGCCGATTGGCGTAGAACGGTCGTGACACGATCGTGGCCGATTCGGACCGAGTCGCGCGACAATCCGCCTGGGGAGTTTCTGGATGGCAACGCTGCTAAGCGACGCCGAGGTGGCCGAGCGTGTGCTGGCACATATCCGCGATAAAACGACGGACCGCAGCCAGCAGGTTTGGTCCGAGCCGGTGACCAACTACCGCTCGCCCGATCGATTTGCTCGCGAAATGCAACTGTTGCGATCGCTGCCGGTTCCCTACTGTCCATCGGCCGCTCTGGACAAGCCGGGAGCCTACGTGGCTCGGGTCGCGGCCGGCACGCCGCTCTTGGTCGTGCGCGGTGAGGACGGTCGGGTTCGCGCGTTTCGTAATGCGTGCCGACATCGGGGAATGCCGCTGGCCGATGGCGTTGGCTGCTCGCGAGCGTTCGTCTGCCGCTATCACGGGTGGACCTACCAACTCGATGGTCGACTGCGCCACATCCCGGATGCAGATGGTTTTGGGGACTTCGACAAAGACGGCCATCCGCTGGTGCAAGTCGAGGCCGAAGAACGGCTCGGGCTGGTATTCGTGCGCCAGCAGGCGACCGCCGCCGCAGCCGACGACGCTGACGATCCATGGGCCGGCTTACCCGAGTTGGCCCCTTCGCGGTTGCGATTGATGGACGTGCGCCATCTTGACGTCGATGCCAATTGGAAGATTTTCCTGGAAGGCTTTCTCGAAGGTTATCACATCCGCTCGACGCACCGCGATTCGTTTTATCCTTACGGGTTCGACAACCTGAACGTCATCGAACATTGCGGACGCAACAGCCGCGTCACGTTTCCCTTCCGGCGCATCGAGAAGCTGGCCGACGTCCCGCCCAATCAACGCAAGATCGACGGCCTGGTCACCTACGTCTACCAACTGTTTCCCAACACTCTGTTCACCGTGTTGTCACATCATTCGGCGCTGCTCGTGCTCGAGCCGGTTGCAATGGATCGCACGCGGCTGACGACGTACGTCTTGGCGGACGTCGGCGACGACCCTGAATCGCTTGAAGCATTTCGTCGCGATACGAAGTTTGTCGACGAGGCGGGCGGTGCCGAAGATCGAGAAGTGGTGGCCGCCATCCAAAGCAGCATCGCCAGCGAGGCGAACGAATGCTTTACGTTCGGGCGATTCGAAGGCGCGATTTCGCACTTCCACCAGTCGTTGCGCGACGCGCTGGCACAGCTCAAGCCGTAACGCGGGCGGCTCGCCCGGACAAAGTCCCGGTTGCGCTTGCGAACTCCAGCTAGTCGATGGCGGCTTCGGCCGGTCCGTACTGATCGACTTGCGTGGCTTCGATTTCGGCGATCGTTTCGAGAAACTTGCAGACGCACTCGAGGTGTTCTGGATCGAGCCGCGTGGCGCGGCCGCGCTTCCACTCGCCCTGGAATTCGTTGTTCGCGACGAACGAAGCCCCCAAGTGGTAAAACGCGCGTAAGTGTTCGGTGGCCTGGGAACGATCGCCGCGGATAGCGGAACGAGCCCAGCGCAACATTTCTTCGATGGCGCGGTTGGTTTTCATGATCGTCAACTCCTCTAAAACCAAGCGTTTGCGCGGCGGCGGATTGTCGCTCGAAGCGGTCGATCGCCGCAATGCCGATATTCGAAACGTAGGTCGCCCTGACGCGGGCGACGTCGTCGCTGGACAACGCGCCAGCACCAATTCGCGCGTGTCGGGCGGATTGCAACGATTCTGATGTGCGCAAGCTCAGGTTTTCTGCGGGGCTGCGACGATTCGCGCAAGTCGCGGAAATCCGTCTTGCACAGGTCGCCGAGCCGACCGACACTCAGCCAGCGGACCGGCCATCGACACGGCCACGCATGCATCGCAGACCAAGTTGTCACGGAAAACTCACATGGACCCCGGGTTGGACAACGTGTTCGTGCTGGTTGTTGCCGGTGCTGGCACGGGCGTGTTAGGGGCTTTGCTGGGGACCGGCGGCGGCGTGTTTCTGATTCCGATCCTGGTTGTCGGTTTCGACGTGCCGATGCACCACGCCGTAGCGACCAGCATCATCTCGGTCATTGCCACGTCCAGCGCGGTTGCCAGCGGCAACGTGCAGCGCGGTTTGGCCAACATGCCGCTGGGCATGACGCTGGAGACGGCCACCACTTGCGGGGCCATTGCCGGTGGACTGACTGCCGCGCTGTTGCACCCCACGCTGCTCGAGGGGCTGTTTTCGTTCGTGTTGGTACCGACAGCGTTGCTGATGTGGCGCAGCGCGGGCGCGGCGCCGGCGAACCGCATCGATCCGCATCACGCCGACGTACCGGCCGCGCCACCCAGCCAGAAGTCGCCTGTGCCCGATGATCCACTGGCAGGCAGCTACTACGACGCGGCGCTGCGGCGCGACGTCGTCTATCGCGTGCGTCGGCTGTGGGCTGGGATGGGAATCGCCTTTGTGGCCGGAAACCTGTCGGGACTGCTAGGCATTGGCGGCGGCGTCTTCAAAGTGCCCGCGCTGCACCTTGTTTGCGGGATGCCGATCAAAGCCGCGGCTGCCACGTCGAACTTCATGATCGGCGTCACGGCCACGGCCAGCGCTTTCTTGTACTTCGGTCGCGGGCAAGTTCGGCCCGTCATGACGGCCGCGGTCGTGTTGGGCGTGCTGGCGGGTTCGGCCGCCGGGCTGTCATTGAACAATTTGGCGCGTGGGCGCTTCATCAAGCGGCTATTCGCGGTGCTGTTGCTGGCCGTCGCGCTACAAATGTTTGTTCGTGCCTTGATGAGCGGAGGCGCGTCATGACGATGCCGGAAACGCGCGACGACTCGCTGGGCCGAGTGGTCCATCGCACACTGTTGGGCGGAGTGATCCTCAGTGCCGCATTGCTCGTCTGCGGACTGTCCGTTTCGCTGGTCCAAGGTGCGGGCGCGGACGAGGCAGCTAGCGGACTTGGCCAGATCGTACGAGGCGCAGCGGCCGGGCAAGGTGTTGCGATGGTCAATCTCGGACTGATCGTGCTGATGCTGACGCCGGCCTCGCGCGTGGCCGTGCTGGCGGTTGGTTGGGCGTCGCGTGGGCGATGGCGGCAAGCCGGCATTGCGCTGGCGGTCGCGCTGCTCTTGGGGATTAGCATCGTGCTGGGCACCGGTTGACTTGACCACGCCGTCCGAGTCGATCATCCTGACACCGTCGCTGGCGAGCGACCGGTGGCGGCACGCCGAACCTTGGCCTTAACCGGGGCATCAGGCGCGTCACGACGTCGCCAGGCGCCGCGTTATTCTAGTTTCAACATTCACGCAGGAGCCGGACCATGGAGCGGAGCATACGCGTGCGGCGGATGGCGATCCTAGTGGTATTTGCGGCGGGCTGCTTCGGCACCGCCCTGTTCGTCTCGAACCGTGCCCAAGCCGACGATTGGCCGCAGTGGTTGGGACCACAGCGCGACGGGGTGTGGCGCGAGTCGGGTCTTGTCGAGGAGTTTCCCGACGGGGGGCCGCGGATCGCGTGGCGCGTGCCTGTCGGTATTGGATACTCTGGACCCGCCGTGGTGGGCGATCGCGTCTACTTGACGGACTTGCAGCGGGACGTGGACGAAAACGGCAAGCCGCGCCGCGCAACGCGGGTTGGTATTCCTGGCAGCGAGCGCGTCGTGTGCTACGACGCGGGCGACGGCAGCCTGATCTGGGAGCACACCTACGACTGTCCGTACACGATCTCCTATCCCTACGGTCCGCGCACCACGCCGGTCGTGGAAAAGGGGCGCGTCTACGCGCTGGGTGCGATGGGCGATCTGGTTTGTCTGGACGCGACCGACGGAAAGCCGCACTGGACCAAGAAACTCACAGAAGTGTACGACACCGAGCCGCCCGTATGGGGTTACGCGTCGCACTTGCTTGTCGACGGTGACTTGCTCTATACGCTGGCTGGCGGGGAAGGCAGCGCCGTGGTCGCGCTGGACAAGCGCACCGGCGACGAGGTTTGGCGCGGCCTGTCGAGCGAAGAGGTCGGCTACAGCCCACCGATGATTTACGAGCTGGCCGGGAAGCGACAGTTGATCATCTGGCTTTCCGACGCGATCTTCGGGCTCGATCCGGCAACCGGAAAACAGTTCTGGAAGCTGGACTACCCGGTCGACGTGCCGGTGCATCGGCCCAGCGTGAACATCATCACGGTGAAGAAGACGGGCGACACGCTGTTTGTGTCCACGTTCTACAACGGTCCGATGATGATCAAGGTGGAACCGACAGGTGCATCGATCGCGTGGCGTGGCAAGAGCAACAACCCGGTGCGGCCCGACGGCGCCCATTGCCTGATGGCTTCGCCTGTGTTTCTCGACGGCTACGGCTATGCCTGCGGCAGCCTTGGTGAGTACGTCTGTTTCAACGAGCAAACTGGCGAGATGGTCTGGGATTCGTACGATCCGATCGTGGGCAAGAAGGCGGACATGGCCACCGTGTTCACGGTTCCGCAAGGCGACCGCCAGGTGATGTTCAATGACCAGGGTGAGCTGATCTTGGCCAATCTTTCGTCCGATGGCTACCAGGAAGTTGGCCGGGCCCGCATCTTGGAGCCGGTTGGCTTCGCCCGCGGGCGCGACATCGTGTGGTCGCACCCGGCATTTGCCAATCGGTGTGTCTATGCGCGCAACGATGAGGAGATGGTCTGCGTATCGCTGGACGCCAACGGATAGTTGATGCGGTGCGGCGAGGCGGATCGACCACTAACGACCCACGGGGAGCCCAATGCGAATCACAAGAAAACAGTCGTTGTTGGTAGCCGTTCTGACGCTGTTGACCGCCCCTGCCGTGTTGGCCTCCGACGATCCGACGGCGCGCGACGTGCAACGGATGCAAGGCGACTGGATGGTGCGGCGGATGCGCGTGGATGGCATGGACTTGCCCGATCCGGACGCGCAGTCCCTGTTTCGCACGGTCGAAGATGGGAACTACGCGGTGTTTCGCTACAGTAAGCGGCTGAGTCAGGGATCGTTCACGCTCGACGCGACCAAGTCGCCCAAGACGATCGACTCGATGCCCACGCCCAAGCCGGGCAGCGACGCGAGCGAGCCACCCAAGCCGATCCGTGGCATCTATGAGTTCGACGGCGACGTGATGCGGATCTGCAACTCGCGCCCCGGCCAGCCGAGGCCGAAGAACTTCGAAGCGAAGCGCTTCACCGGCCACACGCTGATCGAGTGGGAGCCCGAGATCAAGTAACGCGGCATGGCTGGGCGTCGAGAGTCGTCGCGCAGCTTGGGCATGGCGCGCCGGCGCGGTCATGGCCGTTTGCGATTAGTCGTGCGTGTGCTCGGTCAATTCGTCGATGAGTTGATCGAAGCGTCCCATGGCCGCTACCGGAAGCGGTTTTCCGTTTAAGAAAGCGCTGGGCGTGCCGAGAATCTTGAGCGATTTGCCCAACGCGGTATCCGACTTGATCTTTTCCTCGGTGGATGGCGCGGCCATATCTTCTTGAAAGCGTGGCACGTCCAATCCGAGTTCCGCGGCGATGCGTTCCAAAACTTCGGCGTCCAGCTCATCGCGCGTTGCGAACAACGCGTCGTGATACTTCCAAAACTTTCCCTGGCGATGCGCTGCTTCCGCGGCATAGGCGGCGCCGCAGGACCGCGGATGAAAGTTGCTCCGCAGGGCCGGATTGCAGTCTTTGCTGAGCGGATAGTGTACGAACGCGACCGACACTTCCGGATGCCTCTCGCGAGTCTCCGCGACGATATCCGCAAACCGACGGCACGAGGGACATTGAAAGTCGCTGAACAGGACCAGTTGATATGGATCGCTGGCGCTGCCTAAGCGCGGCGCGGAATCGTCGAGCGCGATCTTCATTTGCTGGCCAGACTCGAATTCCTCGACGAGTTGGTCGATTGTCAGCGGCGTATCCGATTCGTCGATCTGCCGGTCCGTCTGAATGAGCACCCACTGGTAGGCGACCACGCCGACCAGTGCCACGTTTAAGAGCCCCATTAACTTCCACTTGGTCATGAATGGGTCCGCGAGCGTCCCGCCGCCGACGTACCGCAGTCCGCCGCGCAGCGATTCGGTGAGTTGCTGCCTGGTCAGGCAGGTCGCCATGACGATTGTCGGCAGGAGGCCGACGTTGACCAAATGGACGATCAGGCACAAGGGACAAACGGCCGCCCGCCCGCTGAACATCAGCACCGTGAGCACGATTCCGGATAGCGCGCCGACCGCGCAAAACAGCAGCGCGCAGATCGCGCCCTCAGTTCGAAACGCGGAGCCCAACGCTACCGCCAGCACCAGCGCCGCGGCGGTCATCGAGAACTGAATGATTCCCCAACCGGCAAGCGGGATCCCGAATTGGGTTGCCAACTCGCTGCGGACTGCCGAATCGCAGCCCATTCCGAATACGGACGCACAAATGTCGAATTGACCCGGCTGTCCGCTGTCGAGCGCGAAATGCCGATACAGCAAATAGGCCGAGCAAGCCATCCCGATCACCACCAGAATCGACGCGAGCAAAAGCCAGTTTCGTCGAAGCTTGGTCGGGTGCGTCGCGGACATGAAAGGCCGGCACGGATGATTCGCGCGAAGAGTTGGAGCGGGGCGGTGCTTGCGTTCGGCGGGGCGGCCGTGGATTAGAAGCGAGACACGATTTCAGCACCGTCCTTGGTACCCAAACTCTGAAATACTTGGTGGTCGATGGTATACGGCACGAATCGCACGCTGCCATCCACGAACAGGAACTGCGCACCGTTGGCATGGTGGCTCCACCAGTGGTCGGCCGACGACTCGTCTTCGGTTTGACCGGGGCGGATCCCCTTGTTCGGATTAATCAGGGTTTCCGGTCCCCAAACCCACCATCCATAACTATTCCCGTCCGTGGCCACGACTCCACGCTCGCCGACGAATAGGGTCTTGCTGGTTCCGTCGGTCACTTTGGCAAGCCGGATCGGAAAATATTCGCCGAACATTCCCCGACTTGAGCCGGTGCCCGAATCGAGCGATCCAAGGTAGTTCGTGTGCGAAAACCAGTAGCCCGGCATGCTTGCCGGCGCATGAATCAATTGGCTGCTGGGGTCGCTTGGACAAAGCAACACCGGCACGATCAGGTCGGTAAACGGAGTGTTGGGCGTCTCGAACGGTTCGTAGGCAAAGTCGAGCCGCGCGTAGAGGCTGGATTCCTCAATGGTCGGCAGCAGGTGAGCGTTCCAACTCCATTCGTTCGACGTGCCGGCAGGGAACAATCCGTGCGCACTTTGATAGTTGTGCAGCGCGATGCCCAACTGCTTCAGATTGTTTTGGCAGCTCGTCCGGCGGGCCGACTCGCGTGCATATTGGATCGCCGGCAGCAACAACGCCAGCAGCAGACCAATGATGCCAATGACGACGAGCAGCTCGACGAGCGTAAAGCCCGCGTGGCGCTGCATGTCGGCGGATCTGCGCGACGAGCCGTGCGCGCATCGCGTGGCACGGCCCTGCCCACTACCGCTACGCTCGGGCAAACCACGAGCCTGACCATCGGACGTGTCCGACGGTTTCGCCCGCGTTACGGACGAGATGGCAAGGCGGATGCACATACTCGGGTCATTCATAGATCCCACGGCGGCGCGGTGCCGATGCACCGCGCCGCGCGGGAATATGCAGTTCGGTCCGAAACGAGCAGTGAACGAAGGGCTCAGCCCTCTTCCGGTTCCGGTTCAGGCTCGCCACACGCTTCGACACAGCGATTAAAGGCAATGCGGCAATCGGCGATGCACTGCGGGTCACCCTCGCAGGCCTCGGCACAGCGCCGTCCCGCCGCTTCGCATCGTTCCTCGCAGGTCAGGCAGCGGCAAGCGCCATTCGGACGCGCAACGAACGCCGTGCAGTCGCCGTGCTTCTCCAGATGCGCTGGCAAGGCATTGGCCGATACCTCGATCACGTGCCCGACTGGGTCGTCGTCCGAAAAGTGGCAGATCGCGACTTTGGGCGCCGGCCCCTTCTTCACGGCTTTCTTCTTGGCGAAGATCGAATTGTGCGAGAACGGTATGGCAACCACTAAGAATGCGATTGCAAACAAGGTCCATTGTCGTGAAGTCATCGTACCCATCTCCGTGTGGTGAAAACGTAACGAACCGCGGAACGGCTGAAGTCCGCCTGGCCGCAGAGTCTAGCAAAACTTCCCAGATCCACGAATTAGTTTTCGGCGATCTGTGGCCATTTCGAGGGCGGCATCCACCGAATTTGATGTTTTGAGGTGCAGCAAACGCGAGCGGACTACTACACCGGAATGGGGGGGAATTCATGTACTCCAATTAGCGTTGCGCGCACTACGGTTTCGCGTAAAATGCCAGTACATTGATGCGAAATCTGAACTGGCCGCCGTTCGGCAGATAGTCCGCTTGATACAGTCGCACCCTGCTAACGAGTAGGCTGATGATCGAGCGGGCGGCCGGCAAAAAAATCTGGATTTTTCTTCTGCGCCTGCCCGTCCGGGCGAGGGCACGGGCTGCGGCGAGCGGAATCGTGGGGCGAAGCCGCGCTGTTGTGCCAAGTTGATCGCGGCCGAGTTGTGCAACTACTCGGTCACCGTCTGACCTGCCACGTCGGCCGGTCCGTTGACCGGATTGACCCGCGCGGGCGCAGCGCCGTCGAACTGGACCACGTAGCCTGTGTCGGCGTCGGCTTCACCGGTTGGAAAGTCGGTGCTGAGAATATGGGCCCCGCTGCCCATGGCGGCGGCGCGGCGCGCCGGCTGCTGGGGCGGATCGGCGCGCAACCCGGAGTCGGCCCGCGTGCGAATGAAGTAACCCTCTTTGGCCAAGCGCGGGATGTCCGGGTCGGTGGGGTTGTCCAGCACGAGCGTGGCCGCGTCGTCGCGCGCCGGATCGCTGCGCACGAACATCACGCGCCCGGATAGCGACGGGCGGCCATCGGTGTACAGGTCGCGCGTCTGGCGATTGTCGTGCAGGACGAACAGCACCTTTCCGCGGGCGTCGGCCAGGGTGGGCCAACCGGATGACGTCACGGCGTCGCGCAGCGTGCTGGCTGTGCCGCGCACGTCGTCGGGCGTGATGATCTGGCCCTTGCCCAGTCCGGCGCGAAGCTGGGCGTCGAGTTGGTCGAGCGCCGCGGCATCGACCGCTTTGATCCGCTTGTCGATCCGCGGACCTTCACGCTTCAGTTCGAACAAGAACGATATCGGCACGTGCCGCGGATGCTCCTCCGACCAGGCGCGGATCGTGGCCAGCGCATCGTCCAGGGTCGGGCAGCTCGACACCTCGTCGACCAGCGGAACATGAAACACTTCGAACTGCCCGTCGCGATAGTGCAGGTCCAGCTCGAAGCTGCGCACGCCCCGATCGAGCTGCACGTCGAGCGGTGCGTGGCTGTAGTCCGAGCCGCGAATCTGCTGCTTGCGCTTGGGATCGCGCAGATGATAGCTGTTGTGCGTGCCGACGTATTGCAACTGGTTAATGCGCAAGTCGTCGTGGGCTGCCGGATCGGCCGCGCTGGCTGTTTGCAGCAAGCCACCGGCCACCAACAGAGTGGCGGCCACGAGGCCGATGTGCGCCATCCGGCAGATGCGACGGGGCGAAGCTTGGATTGCGATCATGTTCGTGGTGCGGCGAAGTCTTTGAAGAGTGGGGTCGCGAAAAGTTAGAGTCGAAGGCCGTGTCATCTACCACGGCTCGTAACAATCGTAGTTGTGCTGCGCGACGATCTTGCCGTCTTTCAGCTTAAGGAACACGCCCAGATGCGCGATCAGCTCGGTGCCTGGCTCGAGTCCGGCGGCAGCCACTTTGATGGTGCCCCTCCAGCGGACCTCCAGCGCGACCCGATCTCCGTCGGCGACGATGTTCTTGATTTCGTAATTCTGTTTCGACAGCAGTTGCTCGCCCCGCTCGGCGCCTTCGAGAATCGCCGCCAGGTCGCGCTTCATCCCGTGAGCGAAGAACCGGTTCGGGAATTCCTGCTGCACGACGTCCGGCGCGAAGAACGCGGCCAGCTCGTCGCCGGTGGCAAATCGCTCGACGGCTTGCAAATACTCGCGCACCAGAGCCAGATTTTCTTGGGGGTCGGTCACAGGCAACGATCCTTTCTCGCGCGGTTCGATGCGCGGTGGCGGGCCTCTCAACGCGATTTCAACAGTTTACAAGCTTTCACGCAGCAGACCACAATGGGGGCCATGCAACGACGCATTTCGCGACGAATCGACGCGGCGCTTCTGCCGCTGCTGCCGGTGGTCAAGCGGATCACCGCCGCGGTCGGCATGGTCGCCGTGCTGCTGACGCCGGCGGCCGCGATCGCCGAACTGCCGGCGTTTCCCGGGGCCGAGGGCGAGGGGCGGTTCACTTCCGGCGGACGAGGTGGCGACGTCTATCGTGTTACGTCGCTGGACGATGCCGGGCCAGGCTCGCTCCGCGAGGGACTTCGGTCGGCCAATGGGCCGCGGACCATCGTGTTCGACGTGGGCGGCACGATCCGGCTGAACTCCGGGTTGCGCGTGCGCAACGGGGATCTCACGATCGCCGGCGAAACGGCGCCGGGAATGGGAATTCTGATTACGCAATTCGGTCTGGGCATCGGCGCGCCCAACGTGATCGTGCGGCACTTGCGCGTGCGGCCGGGTGACGCGCGGATGGGACCGTCGGCCGATGGCGGGTTTGATGGCGATGCAATTTCCATTTCGGCGAGCGACGTCATGCTGGACCATGTTTCCACGTCGTGGGCAATCGACGAAAACCTGAGTGTTTCGGGCGAAAGCAATCAACGGATTACCGTGCAGTTTGCCACGATTTGCGAATGCCTGGATCAGACCGGGCTGTGGCACGGCGTGGCGAAGGCCGAGTATCGGCCTGGCGGGCAGCGCGGCCACTCGATGGGAAGTCTGCTCAAACCGGGTCGCGGCGACGGCGCGGTTTCGTTCCATCACAATCTGTGGAGCAACAACGGAAACCGCAACCCGGCGATCGGAAACTACTCCGACGAGTTCGGCATGCGGGCCGACATCCGCAACAACGTGATCTACAACAACCGGTCCAACGGCTACTCCAGCGGCGAAAGCCGGCGGATCGACATGAACTACGTCGGCAACGTGATTGTGGCCGGCCCCAGCACGTCGCGAGGAAATCGAAGAGTGGCGTTTCGGGCGAACGAGCCGAATCACATGCACATTTATTGCGCGGAGAACCGGCTGGACGGCGATCGTGACACGGCGTTGCGTCTGGAAGACTTGGGCGAGGCGATCATCGCCGGGAAGTTCGTGCCGGCGCCCGAACCATTCGACATGGCATCGGTGACGACCGACTCGGCCGACGCGGCGCTTGCCACCGTGCTGGACTCGGCGGGAGCCTTTCCGTGGAACCGCGACCGTGTGGATGCGCGACTGGTTCGGCGCCGCGTAGCAAGAGGTTGGTGGATACCCGGACGTGCCTAACATGGGGCGGCCGGACGACTGGGACACCGACGGCGACGGCATGCCGAACGTCTGGGAGCAACAAACCGCCGGGCTCGATCCGGACAAGGCCGATCACAACGGCGACGTCGACGGCGACGGGTACACGAATCTGGAAAACTATCTGCACGCCGCGGCAGCCAGTCCGCGGCCGTGAGAGGAGACGCACCATGCCACGATTTGTCGCGTTGTCTGCCATGATTGTCTGCGCGTCGATCATGGCGCCGCAGGTGTGCGCCGGCGAATGGAAAACGGCCGGGTCGACCAACGTGACCCGAGAGTACCCGGGCCTTGCGCTGTTGCCCGATGGCAAGGTGCTGGCGGTGACGGGGCATCCGCTGGGCGGCAAGAGCCTGGCCAGCGCCGAGATCTACGATCCGAAGCGCGACGTTTGGACACCGACCGGCAGCCTGGCCGTGCCGCGCAACGGCGTGCAACACGGCGGGCTGATCCGGCTGCCCAACGGTAAGTACTTTTTGGCCGGTGGCGGATCGGGCCGCCGTTCGGTTCACGAGGTCGAACTGTACGACGCGGCCAGTGGCACGTGGAGCATGACCGGCGCGATGGCCACGCCGCGCTGTGTTCACACCGTGACGCAGCTCGAAGACGGCAACATCGTGGCCGCCGGCGGGATCGACTGGCTCACCGACGAGGTACACGCCACGGCGGAAGTCTACGACCATGCATCCGCGATGTGGAAAGAGACCGGCGCGATGGCCACGCCGCGGTTCAGCCACCGTGCGGTGCGACTTGGCGACGGTCGCGTGCTGGTCACGGGCGGGCACAGCGCGTATCCCGACCAGACGCAGGTGGTCGCCAGCGCCGAAATCTACGACCCAGCCAAGGGAACCTGGCGCGAAACGGCCCCGATGCACGCGGCCCGCCGATCGCATACGGCCATCGTATTGGCCGACGGACGGGTGCTGGTAGCCGGAGGGGCGACTGGCGAGAAGCGCGCGAATCCGGCCCTGGCATCGGCCGAAGTCTTCGATCCGAACACCGAGCAGTGGACCGAGGTCAAGCGGATGCGCGAGTCGCGTTGGGGCCCGACGGCCACGCTGTTGCCCGACGGCAAGGTGCTGGTGACCGGCGGCGGCGTGGGCCCGTACGGATCGCGGCGTTCGGCCGAGTTGTTCGATCCGGCCACAGGAAGCTGGAGCGACGCGGGCCAATTGAAGCAGGCCCGCAATGGGCATCGCTCGATCACGCTGGCCGACGGGCGGGTGCTGATCGTTGGCGGCCACTACGTGGGACGCTATCTGGACAGTTGCGAAGTGTACGAGCCGTGAGGCGGGGCGCGCGAAACGCTTGAGCGAAACGGCCGCCTTGGGGTGGCTAGGCCGGCCTCAGTCCATCCGGTCCGGCGTACTTCGATCGCATATCCGCAACATCCCGTGCCCTACGGCAACATCACGCGGCCGCCGCTGGCGACCAGCGTTTGGCCGGTCATGAAGGCGGACGCGTCGGACAGCAGAAAGTGGACCACGTCGGCGATTTCCGACGCCTGGCCGATCCGCTTCATGGGCGTCTGGTCGATCAGGCGGTCGAGCGTCGCGCGGTCGACGTCGTCGATGATCTCGGTGTCGATCAGGCCCGGGGCCACGGCGTTCACGCGGATGTTGTGCCTGGCAAATGCGTCGGCCGTGCTCTGCGTGAAGGCGATCATGCCGGCCTTGCTGGCCGCATAAGCAATCCCGTAGGGCCGCGGGCGCAGGGCCGAGATGGACGACATGTTGACGATCCGGCCGAACTGCTGCTCGATCATCTGCGGCTTGACGGCCCAGGTGACGATGTAGAGCCCGGTGAGGTTCGTGTCGATCGTGCGGCTCCAGTGGTCCAGCGTCGCCTGCTCGTGGTCGACGTACTCGAAAATGCCGGCGTTGTTGACCAGCATCGCGATCGGGCCGAACTGATCGTTGACCTGGGCGACCATCGCGTCGACCGACTGCGGGTCGGACACGTCGGCTTGCACGATCATCGCCCCGGCGCCGGCCGCCTCGACAAGGCGGGCCGTTTCTTGGGCGTCTTCGACACGCGCGCGGTAGTTGATCGCGACGTTGGCTCCGGCCCGGGCCAGGCGCAGACAGCAGGCACGGCCGATGCCGCGCGATCCGCCGGTGACCAGCACCGTTCGGTTTTGGAAATCTGCTTCGGCCATGGCCACCTCGCGGGTTGAATCAGGGGGCGAGCGTGCTTGCCCGGTCCGCGCTCGCTCGCGCTTCGCAAGTCAGTACGATCGGGGGAGCGCCAGCACGTGCTCGGCGATCGCGTTTAGTATAAGCGCATTGGAGATGGGCGAGGTCTTCATCAGCCGGGCCTGGGGCAGCAGGTGGATGATGCCGTAGTCCTCGTCGAAGCCCTTGCCGCCAAAGGCGTCGATCGCCGCGTCGACCGACTTGGTGGCCAACTCCGAGGCCAGCAGCTTGGCCCCGTTGGCGTGAATGCTGACTTCGATCGGGTCGTCCTGTCGCTCGAACGACCAGGCGGCACGATACGTGGCCCAGCGGACGGCCTGCTGCCGGATCTTGACTTCGGCCAGGGGATGCTGGATCGACTGGTACGCGCCGATGGGGTCTTTGAAGACGCGCCGCTGGGAGGCATGGGCGCAGGCCCGATCGAGGCAATACTGCGACATGCCCAGCGCTTGCGCGGCGAACAAGATCCGCTCGGGATTGAACGCCGCGAACATCAACATGGCGGCGGCGTGCTCGGGCCCGACGCAGTGATCGGCCGGGACGCGGACGTCGTTGAAACTGAGCTCGAACGGCACCAGACCGCCGTCACCGTGTGCCCGTACCGGACGGCGCTGGATCGCCGGATCGCGCGCGTCGACGACCAACAGCGAGACGCCGAACGTTTTGGGCAGGCCCTCGGCGGAGCATTGTTCGATCGACTTGGTGCGGGCCAGCAGCAGCATGTAATCGGCCTTGTCGGCGCCGGAGATATAGATTTTCGAGCCGTTGACTCGATAGTGGTTGTCCTGGCGGACGGCCGACGTGCGGGCGCGAAGGATGTTGAACCCGGCTTCCGGCTCGGTGACGGCCAGGCAGAATTTGAGCTTGCCGGCGGCCAACTGGGGCAGCAGGTTTTCTTGCAACGGTCCTTCGCCGCCCAGGGCCAGCGCCATGGTCGCCGCGGTGGTCAGCACGATCTGGTTGTTTCCGCCGCCGTGCGAAGCCAACTGCTCGAGCGCGAAAATTAGCGGAAAGATGCCCGACTCGCTGCCGCCGTATTTTTCCGGCACCAACGTGCCGAAGAAGCCGGCTTCGGCCAGGGCGCTCCATGCGTCGTCGGATAGCGCGCGGCGCTGCTCGAGGCTGGTTGCCGCGCGGGTTGACTCGGCCAGCGGCGCTAGCGCCTCGCGAGCCTTTGCTTGCCACGTTTCTTGCTGGGGTGTGAGGGCGAAGTCGACCACGGCGGTTTCTCCTTGATCGTGCGGGTGGAGCGAAGTGCTTTCCAGGCCGCCTCGGCCAGCACGCGGCGGGCTTGGGCCATGTCGCCACCGCCGCGCAGCCACGCGCGGGCGAACTCGCGCGACGGACCGACCAGGATCGGCAGGTACAACGTCATGGGCAAGCGAATCAGCTCGCCGCGCGCCAGGTGCGGCGCGAACCAGGCCTGCAGCTCGCCGAAGAAGTGCTCGTTGAGCGCGTCGATCTCGTCGCGGGCCTCGTCGATGAACTGTGCCTGGCCCATTTCCAGCAGGTAGCGGGCCCAATCGGGATGGCGGGCAACCCAACGCAAATAGTGGTCCACCACCAGCGTCACGCCTTGGCGGGCCGAGCGGCGTGCGGTGCGGCGGGCCAGTTCCGCCAGCAGGCTCTGCTGGTAGTCGCGCAAGCCTTCGACAAACAGGGCGGCGGCCAGTTGCTCCTTGCTCTTGAAGTGATGGTAGATGCTGCCGACGCTGGCGCCGGCAGTGCGGCGGACGTCGTCGATGGCGGTGGCGGCATATCCACGGCGGGTAAAGCAGTCGAGCGCCGCGGCGAGGATGTCCGAACGGCGGGCGTCGGTGGTTGCGTTGCGTGGCATGCGTCGGTCTCCGGAGCAGAATCTTGTTCTAGAACCAGATTCTACACAAGGCGTGCCGCCGGGTGAAGGAGCGTGACGGAATGCGCGCAGAGGCAGCGCGAGATGCGCGCGGAATCGCATGCGGGCCGTCGCCGAAAAAAATTCGTGCGCCGCTGCGGCCCTCCCGGGGCC
>ERZ869936.194-NODE-194-length-72519-cov-14.805214_pt1 | contig 72519 bp, 54 predicted proteins | sample MGYA00520876_ERZ869936 | MGnify/ENA primary metagenome ERZ869936 (study PRJEB32218, sample SAMN09650985) | biofilter metagenome | isolation source: enrty point of leading RO module | place: Saudi Arabia: Thuwal, RO plant located on Red Sea | collected 2016-02-17 ... | reverse complement strand
GACAGCATGGCGTGGTCTGCGACCACGCTGTAGCTGTCTCCAGACGTCAGCGGGTACGTAGGCACACCTCAGGGGTGATGTCTGCCTCCGTGCGTCTCGCCTCGCAGGCTCGGCTCGGCGTCACGCAGCGCCTTCGGCTCGCGTTCCGCGTTGAGTCTGGTTCGGATCGACAGCATGGCGTGGTCTGCGACCTAAGGCCGTAGCTGCCTCCAGACGTCAGCGGTAGCAGCAGCGCCTCCGTCCCTCCTACGCCAGCCCGACCTCTTCGTACTTCCCCTCGACGAACAGCGGCTCGACGCCCTGTTCGGCCTGCAGTGCCTCGATCTCGGCCCGGGTCGGGGGCGGATCGGTGCTGCGCGCGGCATCGAGGGTGGGCTGGAGCAGGCGTGCGTCGCTCGAGCTGTTGAGGAAGACGCCGGGGCGCTGCAGCACCCAGCGCACCGCGGCGGAGATGGCGGTGGGGTCGGTGAGCGGCTCGTACCAGCTGAAGCGGCGGTCCTCGGCCGAGCGCCAGCGCCGCCGGGCCAGCGCCTTGATGGTTTGCACCGCGACGCCGCGCTCGGCGCAGGTGCGCGCCAGCTCCTCGAAGTCGGCGGCGTAGGGGCGCTGCGCCATCATCGGCGGGTTGTAGGGCAGCAGCACCGAGTCGAAGGGGAAGCGCTCGAGGCTCTCGAGGTGGCGGCGCGCCACCTGGGTGCCGTGGCCGGTGACGCCGAGGAAGCGCACCCGTCCCTGGTCGCGCGCCTCGACGAGCGCCTCGAGCGCGCCGCCCGGGCCGAGCGCCTTCTCCCAGTGGGAGTGATCGACCAGGTTGTGCAGCTGGATGAGGTCGATCGAGTCGACGCCGAGGCGCTCGAGCGAGCGCTGGATGCTGTCGTGCGCCCCCTGCCGGCTGCGGTTGCCGGTCTTGGTGGCGAGGAAGAACTGTTCGCGGTGGGACTGCATCCACGGCCGCAGGCGCAGCTCGGAGTCGCCGTAGCCGGCTGCCGTGTCGAGGTGGTTGACGCCGTACTCGAGCAGCAGCTCCATCACCTCGTCGCAGCGCTCCTGGCGCATGGCGGCGAAGGCGGCGGCGCCGAAGATCACCCGGCTCGAAGGGTGACCGGTGGCGCCGAAAGGAGCTCTGGGAACCATCCGAGCCAAGCTACCAGAACGGTCGTAGACCAGGGCTGCGCGTATGCTTCGCACCGCGAGCGCTCGCCGAGCCGAGACCGTTGCAACGTCGCGCCAGAAAGTCCCATACCACCGAGCACCCATGCGGGCCCGGCCTTCGCTCGGGGCCTACTCCTTGAAGCGAGCTCCTCGTGCAGTCGACCACCGTCACCCAGGCAGCCGAGACCGACACCGAGCAGTGCGTGGCGCTGCTGCAGCGGCTGATCGCGATCGAGAGTCTGTCGGGGCACGAAGGCGCGCTCACCGAGCAGGTGGTGCGCGAGCTGACCCAGCTCGGCCTGAGGGAGATCGAGGTCGATGCGGCGGGCAACGTGCTCGCCGTGGTGCGCGGGCGCGGCGAGGCGCCGCCGCTGATGCTCAACACCCACCTCGACCACGTCGACGTCGGCGACGTCGCGCGCTGGCCGCACCCGCCGTTCGCGGCCCACCACGAGGCCGGCGTCGTCTGGGGCCGCGGCGCGGTCGACATCAAGGGGCCGATGGCGGCCCAGATCGCGGCGATCGCGAGGCTGGCGCAGGGCGAGGCGCCGCCCGGCGACGTCTGGATCAGCATGGTGGTGCAGGAAGAGGTCGGTGGGCTCGGCGCCCGCTTCCTCGCTGCACGCTCGCCGGCCCGGATCGTCGTCGTCGGCGAGCCGAGCAGCAACACCCTGCGGCGTGGCCACCGCGGCCGCGTCCTGCTCGAGGCCCACCTGACCGGTCGCTCGGCGCACGCCAGCGTGCCGCACCAGGGTCGCAACCCACTCTTCGCCCTGGCGGCGCTGCTCACCGCGCTGCACGAGCAGGCCGGCGATCTGCCCTTCGCCGATGGGCTCGGTCGCAGCACCGCGGCGCCGACGCTGCTGCGCACCGATCAGACCTCGTCGAACGTGATCCCGGCCGAGGTGTGGCAGGCGATCGACTACCGCTGCATCGCCGGCGAGTCGTCGTCCTCGGTGCGCGCCCGCCTGCAGGCGCTCGGCGAGGCGGTGGCGACTCCCTTCGGCTGCACCGTCGAGGTCTGCGTGCCGGTGCGCCGGGTGGTCTCCTACACCGGTCACACGCTGGACATGCCGGCCGACAACCCCGCCTACCTGCTCGACGCCGACCTGCCCGAGCTGCGCGCTGCGGCGGCGATCCGCCGGCGGGCGCTGTACGGCTCGTCGGCCGCGGCGTCGGAGGACGCCGACGAGCCCGCCGCGGTGTGGAACTTCGCCACCGACGGCGGCCACTTCGCGCGCGCCGGCCTGCTGCCGATCGGCTTCGGCCCAGGTGACGAGCTGCTCGCCCACACCGTCGACGAGCGCATCGAGGTGGCGGAGCTGATCCAGGCGGTGCGCGTCTACGAGGCGCTGGCGCGCGAGCTGACGCAGACCCTGGGCTGAGTGTCGGGCTCCGCTCGCGAGGTCCGGCCAACGCCCCTACGCCTGCTACCGATCCTCGCGCTCGATCTCGCGCCGCGGCAGCGGCCGCTCGGGCACGTCCTCGAGCAGGCCGCCGTGGCCGAGCTCGAGCACCTCGAGACGGCTCACCGGGTGGCCGAGCAGCAGCCGCGGCAGCAGCAGGTCGACGATGTTGCGCTTGGGGCTGCGGGCGCAGCCGGGAGCGCCGAGCACCGGCACCTCGCCGAGCGCGCCGAGCAGCAGCAGGTTGCCGGGATCGACCGGAGCGCCGTAGCAGGTGACCTCGCCGCCGGCGCGCTCGAGGGCGCGTGGCGCTGTGTCGTGACGGTCCTGGATCGCGGTCTCGCCGGCGACAACCACCAGCTCTGCGCCGGCCTGCTTCGCCGCCGCCAGGGCGCTCGCCAGCTCCTCCTCCCCGCCGACGTCGCTCGACACCGTGCAGCTCGCGACCAGACTCGAGCCGAGCGCCTCGAGCCGCTGGCGCAGCGCCTTCTCGAAGCCGGCGAGGGTCTTCTCGCGCGAGCCCGCACCGGCGGTCACCACGAGGTGGGCGCGGCGACGGGGCAGTGGCTCCACCTCGAGGATCGGCGCCGGCACCGCGAGGGCCTGTTCGAGCACCTCGGCCTCGAGCGCGTAGGGGAGGATCTTGGTGGTGCCGACCATGCGGTCGGGCCGCACCACGGTCCAGTCGCGCAGAGTCGCCAGGGTCACACCGGGACAGGAGTTGAGCTCAAGCAGGCGTCGCGGGTCGATCCGCAGCACGCCGAGCTCGATGGCGTGCAGGTTGACGCGTCCGGTCGAGGGGCCGGCACGGCGCACGCTGCCGGCCGCGACGTGGCGGGTGATGCGGTCCGCCGCCTCGTCCTCGCCGACGTCGCCGGGCTCGAGTCGCGCCACGGTGACCTCGTCGCGACCGAGGCGGCGCAGGGTCTCGACGTCGTCGGCGCTGAGCTCACGCCCCTTGCGCAGCACGCGTCGGCCGCCGCCGTCGACGACGTTGTGCGCCAGGACGTGGCCGACGGCCTCGGCGAGGGGTACGGCGCCGAATCGCATCAGGTGATGCTATTGGAGGTGTGGGTGAGCGGACCGGCGACGTCGACCGCGTCCGGGCAGCCGCAGCGATCAGTCCCCGGCCGCGTCGGCGTAGCGCGAGCGCACCGGCCGGCCCGGGAAGACCTCCTGCGTCGCGCCGTCCCGGACCACGAGCTCGCCCGCCACCAGGACCTGCTCGATGCCGCGCGAGAACGCCAGGCCCTCCTCGAAGGTCGCCGTGTCGATCACCGTGTCGGGATCGAAGAGCACCAGGTCGGCGTCGGCGCCGACCTGCACCCGGCCCTTGCGCCGCATCTGTGGCGCGATCGCCTCGAGCCGCCGCGCCGGGTGGTAGCTCATGCGCGCGATCGCGTCGGCGAGGGTGAGCACGCCGCGCTCGCGCACGTAGCGGCCGAGCACCCGCGAGAAGGTGCCGGCGCTGCGCGGGTGGGCGCCGGGCGCGAACGGCATGCCGTCGGAGGCGACGATGACGAACGGCGTCGCCATCGCCAGCTCGATCATCTCCTCCCGCATGAAGTGCAGGATCACCGTGCCGCCTTCGGCGCGGTAGCGCTCGAAGCTCTCGGCGGTGAGGCGCTCACCGGTGTCCTGCCACTGCAGGTCGCCGTAGTCGATGCCGAGGCGCTGCTGCCAGCCGGGGTCGAAGATCGCCGACTGCAGGCCGGTCGAGCCGGCGGTGTAGGGATAGGCCTCGGTGGTGACGTCGAGGCCGCGGCGCTGCGCGTGGCCGATCAGCCGCAGCGTCGTCGGCAGGTCGTCCATCGACGAGCTGTTCAGGTGCACGATGTGCAGCGGCGCCCCGGTGACCGCGGCGTTCGCCAGCACCTCCTGGATCGCGTCGACGCCCATCGAGCGCACGTGGGTGAAGATCGGCGCTGAGCGCGCCGCGGCGAGCTCGAAGACCGAGAGGATCTCCGCTCGCGTGGCGCCGGGGAAGTACTGGTGCGCCATGCCGATGCCGAGAGCGCCCTCGGCGAGTCCATGGTCGAGGATCTCTGCGAGCTCTGCGAACTGCTGCGGCGGGACCGCCTCGTAGAAGCTCTCGGCGACGGCGCCCTGGAAGCTGCGCAGCGGATCCGACTCGCGCGAGACCTCCACGAAGCTGGCCTCGACCTCGTCGCGCTGGGCGGCGAGCGACGGTGTCAGCAGGCTGCGCAGCATGCCGTGCGAGGCCGAGGCTCCGTAGTGCACCCGCGAGCGGCCGCGGCGGGCCTCGAGCCAGGCGCCGACGGCGGGGTAGCCCCACTCGAGCTCGAGCGCCGTGGTGACGCCGTCGCGCACCTGGTACTCGTTGGCCTCGGCGCTCTGGCCGTGGGCGTGCAGGTCGACGAAGCCAGGCGCCAGGACCTTGCCGCGGCCGTCGATCAGCACGCCGCCTTCGCCCAGCCGCGAGCCCAGCGGGCTCGCCGACACCGCGGCGATGCGGTCGCCGGTGACACCGACGTCGCGCACCGCGTCGAGCCCGGTCTCCGGGTCGATCACCCGCGCGCCGACGAAGACGACGTCGAAACTCTGCGACTCCTCGTCGCTGGCGCTCTCCGCCGGTTCCTGGGCCGCCATCGGAGCGGCCACGAGCCAGCAGCAGGCGGCGGCGCGCAGCCACGACGCGCGCCGCGCGTCAGTGCTCGTCACGCTCCAGCACCTGTTGCGCCAGCTCGGCGAGCTTCGCCGGGCTGAACGGCTTCTTGAGGTAGTGGGCGCCGGCGTCCCGCTTGCGCAGCGCCACGCCGGCCGCCTCGCCGTAGCCGGAGAAGAAGATCACCGGCACACCGGGACGCTTGCGGGTGAGCTGCTCGGCGAGCTCGGGACCGCTCATCTCCGGCATGACGACATCGATGAGGAAGAGGTCGATCGAGCCCTCGTGGGAGTCGACGATCTCGAGGGCCTCGCTGGAGCTGGTGGTGGAGACGACCTCGTGCCCCTCTTCGGCGAGCGTCATCTCGGCCAGGGTGAGGATCGCCTTCTCGTCGTCGACGACGAGGATCGTGGCGCGACTCGACTGGTTCATCCCAAGGTCCCCTTCGAACACACGGGCTCGAGCACCGAGCGGTGCGACGCCACGTGAACCCGTCGGAATCGGATCGGATGGCCTGCGGCGCGGCGCCCTTTGCGGCGGAGCCGAGCTGCGGAGGCCCAAGAGAAGAGCCTGCAGTATACCGGGCGTGGCGTGGCCGGCCGTCAGCTCGCCATCCAGCCGACGTCCTCGGCGAGGAAGCGGGCGAGCCGGGAGGCGAACTCGTCGGGCTGGTCGATGAACGGCCAGTGGCCGGCGGGCTCGATCACCAGCGGCTCGACTCCGGCTTCTTCCAGCAGCTGGCGCGAGCGCCGCGCCGCACCGCGCGGCGCCCCCAGCAGGTAGGCGCGTGGCAGCTCGAGGCGCGCGAAGCGGCGCGCCAGCCCCTCGCCCCGGGAGAGCTCCACCAGCTCCAGGCTGTGACGGTGGAAGACGCGCGGGTCGCTGAAGCTGGCGCTGGCGAAGTAGCTGCGGTGGGCCTGGTCGTCTTGCGCCAGCTCGAGGATCTGGCGGCACACCTCGGTGTGACCGTGCTCGACGAACTCGTCCAGCGTGAACGGGGCGGCGCGGCCGCTGTAGCCGCAGTCGCCGTAGGAGAGGTTGCCCTCGACATCGAAGAAGCCGGCGAGCCGCGCCCGAGGCAGTGAGCTCGTCCCCGGGCCGGCGTCCGGCGCCGCCAGCAGCTCCGCCCCCTCGCAGATCAGCTGGCCGATCACCCCGCCCATCGAATGGCCGACCAGCACCACTTCGCAGGAGTCGGGGGCGTCGAGCGCGGCCAGAGCCTGCGGCACCCAGGCGCGCAGCTGCTCGGCGACCCTGGCCAGCGACAGCGGTTCGGCGGGCCACGGAGAGCGCCCGTAGCCCGGCAGGTCGGGGACGAGGATGCCGAGCTCCTCCGCCGCGAGAGGTGGGCGTTCCAGCACGCGGCGGAAGCACAGGCCGGATTCACCGAGGCCGTGCACGATGAGCACGAAGCGCCCCGACGACGCGGCGCGCATTCGCGCCGACCAGCCGCCGACGATCCGGTCAGCGAGAGCGGTCGTCGCCACAGGGCTCACGACGCCGCGCCCGGCGTCAGGCCGCCGGCGTCGCCCTGACCACCGGAGTCCTCGGGCGGACACTCCGTGGTCCCGGGCTCGCACAGGCGCACCGCGATCAGGGTGATGTCGTCGTGCTGCTCGACGTTGCCCTTGAAGTTCCACACGTCCGAGAGGATCGCTTCGCGGATCTCGCGCGCGGTACGCCCTCTGGCAATGCGGCGGAAGCGCTCCGCCAGGCGCTGCTCGCCGTAGTCGCGCCCCCGCGCATCGAGGATCTCGGTGAGGCCGTCGGTGTAGAGGAGCACGACGTCGCCGATCTCCAGCGTCGTGTCGCGTTCGCGGAAGCGCGGCTGCAGTCGGGTGCCGAGCGGCAGCGCCGGATTGTCGAGACTCTCGACGGCGCCGGTCGCCGCGACGTAGCGCAGGGCGGCGGGGTGGCCGGCCGAGACCTCGACGACCGCTCGCCGCTCGAGGTCGAAGACGCAGTAGAGCATGGTGACGAACATGCGGCGCTGGGTGGTGGCGCGCAGCATGCGGTCGAGCTTCTCGAGGATCGACTGCGGCCTCGATCCGTCGCCGTGCAGCAGGTAGAGGCAGCTGCGCACGCCGGAGAGCAGCAGGCCGCTGGCGACGCCGTGACCGGCGACGTCGGCGAGGACCACCGCCAGCCGCCGGTCGGAGATCTCGAAGTACTCGTAGTAGTCGCCTCCGACCTCGGCGGCGGGCAGCGATGCGGCGGAGATGTCGAGACCGTCGATCTCGGGCTCCTGTGAGGGCAGCATGCTGATCTGGATCTGCCGCGCCGAGGAGAGCTCGGCCCGCATCCTCTGGCGCTCGCGGTTGCGCGAGGTCTCGATGCGGAAAGCGTCGACGAATCGCTTGGCGTCCGCCCGCGTCGAGCGCACCACCAGCACGAAGAACAGCACCGTGAAGGCGGCGCTGACCAATGTCTGGGGGGTGCTGACGGCGTCGCCGAGCTGCGGCGAGAGCAGCGCCTGCGGCGTCTCGACCGATTCGAGCCAGCGCGGGATCCCGGTGCCGAGGAAGATCGCCAGCAGCAGCAGCGCCGCCCACGGCCAGGTGAGCCGGAAGCCGAGCACCGCCAGGGCTCCGAGGACGGCGACCAGCTCGAGACCGAAGCGTGGGCTCGCCGGCAGGAACACCGCCAGGCCGAAGAGCAGCAGCAGGGTCGCGGCGAGAGCGGCTTCGCCGATGGGCCGGATCTGCTCGTGGTCGAGGTAGACCCAGCGCACCACTCCGAGCAGGGCGAGGGGCGCCACCAGCCGCAGCCAGTCGGCGTAGAAGAGGTGGTACAGCACGCTCGCGAAGGCGGCGATCGCGAGAGCGCCCGCCACCCAGCGCAGTCTCTCCGCGTTGGTGATCCGCTGGTGCGTCTTGAGGGCGGTGCCGACGTCGAGATCGAGAAGGCTCTGGATGTCGGTGGCCGCCATGGTCTCGAAGGCAGTGCGGGAGATCGCGGCGCGGCCGAGAGGCGTCGATTGGTGGCGTCGGTCGCCGTTGCCGAGGCGGTGGCTTCGCGTCCACCTCGCCTCGCTTTCCCTGCTGGTTGCGAACGCAGGATGCTACCTGAGGCAGGCGGCCGGTTATTCCAGGTCTGCCAGAAGCAGCCCCCGTGGCTGGGGGCCTCCCGGAATCGCTAGCCGGTCTCGAGGTCGCGGCCGGCGCCGGCGCGGGCCGCCGCGACGGCCGCGGTGACGAGACCGAGGATCACCGCGAAGGCTCCGAGGCCGATGAGCTGCAGCAGCCCGGGGATGTCTCCGGGCGTCAGCAGGGTGACCAGATGGCTGGCGAAGCTCCAGCCGGCCTCGGGGTCCGAGCGCAGCGACTTGAGTGTCGCCATCAGGGCGACGAGCCCGGTCGCGAAGACGAAGCCGACGGCGGCGCCGGCGACAGCCCGGGTGGCGAGCTGGGCGCGGCCGAGCGGCTCCGGCCTCGAGCCGTCCGGTCGTTCGACGACCTCGAAGCTGGGCTCGCGCACGCCCCAGGGGACGAAGCGCGACAGCAGCACCAGACCGGGGATTCCGAGCGGGATCGTCAGCCAGAAGAAGTTGGCCCAGCCGACGGCGTCGACGGTGATCCCGGCGACCGGACCGGCGACGATGCGGCCGAGCCCGAAGAGGGTCGAGAAGAGGGCGTACTGGGTGGCGGAGAAGCGACGCTGGGTGAGCCGGAAGAGGAGCACCGAGAAGGCTCCGGTGCCGAGTCCCTGGGTGAAGTTCTCGAAGCTCATGGCGCCGAACATGAGCGGCAGGTTCACCGGCTGGGTGGCGATCAGCACGTAGCCGACGTTGGAGAACATCTGCAGCAGGCCGAAGATCCACAGCGACGGCCCGAGTCCGAATACGGTGGTCGACGCCGAGCCGACCAGGGAGCCGGCGACGACCAGCACCAGGGAGAGAGTTCCCAGCAGCCCGCCGCGGCTGAGGGCGTCGTAGCCCATGTCGTTGAGGAAGGGGCGCAGCAGGGCCTGGGCGAAGTTGTCGCCGGCCTTGAACAGGAGCACGAACACCAGGATCTCGAGCGCGCGGTGGCGCGACAGGAAGCCGATGAAGGGCAGCCAGATCGCGTCGCGCAGCGTCTTCGGGTCCTCGAACTGGCGCGCCGGCTCCGGCGCGGTGGTGGTGATCGCCATCATCGGCAGATAGGCGAGGCCGAGTCCGATGCAGACCGCCGGCCACCCCCACTCGGCGGCGAAGGTGATCGACCAGGCGCCCGCGAGCTGCATGCCGAGGCGGTACATGCCGATGCGCGCACCCACCGCAACGCCCTGCTCGTCGCGGCGCAGCACGTCGATGGCGTAGGCGTCCACCGCGATGTCCTGGGTCGCCGCGGCGAAGGCGATCGCCAAGGTCAACGCCAACGCCACCCAGGGCCCGTCGGGCACCGTGCCGATGCCGGCGAGGCTGAGCGTGGCGAGCCCGAGCACCAGCTGCGCCAGCAACGCCCAGCCGCGACGGCGACCGAGGAACGGCAGCCGGAAACGATCCATCAGCGGCGCCCAGAGCACGTTGAAGGTCCACGGCGCCTGGGCCAGCGAGAAGAGGCCGACGAGCCGGATGTCGACCCCCTCCGAGCGCATCCAGTCGGGGATCGCGATCCACACCAGGCCGAGCGGCATGCCGGAGGAGAACGACAGCAGCACCACCGAGGCGGTGCGCCACGACTGCAGAGACCGCCACAGGCTCTCCAGGCCGCCGGGTCGCCGGGGCGTCGGACTGCCTACGTCCTCGGGCCCCTCCCCTGCGGCGCTGGTCGTGGCCTCGCCTTCGTCCTTCGCCGTCATGGCGGCAGATCCTACCCGCGGCCCGACGCGTCCCCGGTGCGGTCGAGAGCGTCGCGGACGAGGCACCGGGGAGTAGAAACCGGTGGCGCGACGTTGCCGTAGGGTGGAGCGCCCGCCAGCCACCAGCCGCGGGCGACGCCGCCGGCGATGCTGCCGGCGGGGACGCGAGAGGAGAGCCACCGAAGATGCGACAGCGACGGGACGTACGCGCCGAAGGCGCAGCATCGAGGAGGACGGGGTGAGCCAGAAGCTGCTCCGCTCGCGCCAGCACCGGGTCATCGCCGGAGTCTGCGGCGGCCTCGCCGACTGGCTCGGCTGGCGGCCGACTCCGGTGCGCATCCTCTACGTCGTCGGGTCGATCCTGTCGGCGGCCTTTCCCGGTCTGCTGGTCTACCTGATCCTCTGGCTCGTCATGCCGCTGTCGCCGCGCTGAGCACGCCGCCGGCCTCGCAGCGGAAGTCGCCGCGGGGACCGAGCACCGAGCCTGAACGCGGGCTCAGTCGAGCCCGGTGAAGAAGCGGCCCCAGCGCGGCCGGTAGCGCTCCGCCGGGTCCACCGAGAGGGCCACCGCGGTCGCTCTGCCCAGGATCCGCTCGGCGGGCACGAAGCCGAAGACCCGCGAGTCGGCGCTGTCGTCGCGGTTGTCGCCGAGCACGAAGTAGTGCCCCTCGGGCACGCGTAGGAGCGGGAACGAGGCGGCGGGCGAGCGCCAGGCGGACATCATGATCTGGTGCTCGCCGCCCTCTGCGAAGCCTTCGCTGGCGAAGCGATGGTGCGATCGCTCGCTGAACGGGAGATGGTCGAAGACGTCGGGCGTCGGCGCCTCGTACTCGGCCCGCTGGCCGTTGACCACCAGCGCGTGACCGCTCATCGACAGCTCGTCGCCGGGCAGGCCGACGACCCGCTTGACCAGGCGCTTGCCGTCGACCGGCGAGAGGAAGACGACGATGTCGCCGCGCTCCGGAGTGCTCCACTCCGCCAGCCGCACGGTGGTGAAGGGCAGCCTGAGGTCGTAGGCCAGCTTGTTCACCAGGATGCGGTCGCCGACCAGGATGGTCGGGATCATCGATCCGGTCGGCACGTGGTTCCAGTCGGCCACTGCGGAGCGGAACGACAGCATGGTGATCGCCAGGATCATCAGCGGCTTGATCCACTCGCGCCAGAGGCCGCTCGCCCGACTCCGGCCTCCGTCCGGCGAGGGGACCTCGGCGGTCGCGGTCGTCTCGGCGCCGCTCTGGGCGGCGGTCTGGTCTCGGGCCGGGCCGCCTGGAACCTGGGAGGTGTCGCTGCTCATCGCGTAGGGTCGGCGGCGCGGAACCGCGGCGTCTGTCGCGCAGATCGCGCCAGAGGCGGAGGTGCCCCGCCGATGCCGGCGCAACCGTGGCGCGGAGGCCGCGCATTCCGCGACCTGCCCGGCTGGTGCTGGCGAGGTCGAGGCTGCGCTGCGCTCTATCGTAGCCTGCGCGTCGCGGCTGCGCCCCGACGCTGCCGGTGGTCGCTGTCACGGCCGTTGACGGGAGGATCCCCAGCTCGGCGCCGCCCTTGTCTCTCCGCCGCTCTCCCGTTCGCCGCTGCGCCAGCCGGTTGCCGCGGCCCACCCCCGAAGCACCGAGATGTCCACCCACCGCCACCGCCCCTCCTCGACCTCCACCACCGCGGTGGTCCGCGCCGTCCTCGGATCGCTGCTGTGCTCGTGCCTGCTGGCCGGCGCGATCGCGTGCCGTGATCGCGGTCAAGGGTCCTCAGCGCCGCCCGAGGGAGAGACGGCCGCGGCGGACGCGCTCCCGTCCCCGGCGACGCCGTGGCTCGCCGAGTCGTGGCAGCTGAGCGAGGCGGCCGAGCGCCGCCGGGTGGAGTTCGGCTCCGCTTCCTCGCGCGCCGCGCTGCTCTCAGGGTGGTCGCGCGACGAGGGCGCAGGACCCGAGGGCGCGGGCGAAGGCTCAGCGCCTCGCACCTACGTCTGGGCAGTGGGCGAACGCTCCTGTCTGCAGCTCGGCTTCGCCAGCCCGGTGGACCGCCACCTCAGGCTGACGGCGCGGCCGGCGCAAGCACCGGATGGCGTCACGTCGCCGCAGGCGCTGACTCTCTACGCCAACGGCACCCGAGTCGCTGAGGTCGAGCTGCCCCGCTCCGGCGTCTACGAGCTGCCGCTGCCGGCCCACGCCCAGCGTCCCGGGCGCAACCTGCTCTGCTTCGACGCGCGCTGGGTGCGTGCCTCGAAGGAGGATCCGCGCCCGCGCACGGCGCTCTGGTCGCGGCTCGAGATCGAGGTCAGGTCGCCGGAGGCGAGGCCGCAGGTCGAGGTCGGCGCCGACGGTCGCGACCTGATGCTGCAGCCCGACGCGGTCGCCGCCTGGAATCTCCTGCTGCCCCTGGACGCAGGGGCAGGCCGGGTCACCTGGCGGGCAGGCGCTGACGACGCGGGCCTCGAGCTGCGGCTGCTGTGCGATGGCGAGCCGGGCGAGACGGCGCCCTCCTGGCGTTCGGTCGCCGCTTTCGACGGCTCCCTCGATCTGCGCTGCGCGCCGCATCCGACGGCGCGCGAGCCGCTAGCGGCCGGGGTGCGGCTCGAGCTGCGCGGGGTCGGTCCACGATCCTCGACCTGGCACGGCCCCCGCCTCGAGCGCGGCGGTCCGCCGCCCGAGAGTCCGCGCCGCACGGCGGCGGCGGTGCAGGGTCCGGTCAGCGTGATCTTCTACCTCGTCGACACCCTGCGCGCCGACCGGTCGAGCGGGCTGTCGCCGAGCCGTCGCGCCGAGCTGACCCCGAACCTGCACCGGCTGATGGAGAGCTCGATGGTGTTCGAGCGGGCGGTGGCGCCGTCGCCGTGGACGCGCCCGTCCATGGTCTCGGTGTTCACCGGCCTCGAGCCCGCCGCGCACGGTGTGCAGGGCCGGCTCGACGCCCTCGAGGAGGGCCCGGCCACTCTGGCCGAGCGCTTCTCCGCGGCCGGCTACGAAACGCTCGGCATCGTCACCAATCCCAACGTCGCGGCGCGGTTCGGCACCGCAAGAGGCTTCTCCGACTACCACCTGATGGCCAAGGGGCGTTCCGCCGCGCGCGACGTGCACGAGCGCTTCCTGCGCTGGCTCGACGCCCGCGGCGAGCCGACTCGATCGGAGGTCGGCGGCGGCCCTGGCGTCGGTGAGGAGGCGCCCGCAGCCGAGCGCATCGGCGACCCCCCGTTCTTCGCCTATCTGCACGTGGTCGAGCCGCACGCTCCCTACCAGCCCGATGCCGCGATGCGGCAGCGCTTCGCTCCCCAGGTGCGGGATCCGAAGCTGCAGACGATGCGTTTCGTGCGCGAGCTGGGGTCCCTCGACCCAACCCGCGTGCCGCGGGTCAGCGCCGAGCTTATGCAGCTCTACGAGGCCGAGGTGGCGACCGCCGACGCCGCTCTCGGCGAGCTGCTCGACGCACTCGAGGAGCGTGGACTGCTCGACCGTGTCCTGCTCGTCCTCACCTCCGACCACGGCGAGGAGTTCCACGAGCACGGCGGCTGGGAGCACGGCAAGTCGCTGCATGCCGAGGTGCTCGACGTACCGCTGCTGGTGCGCTTTCCGGCTGCGCCCTCCGGGCGCGGAGCGAACGGCGCGCGCGCGGGCCACGGCGAGCGCATCGAGCGACCGTTCGGTCTCGCCGAGCTGTTCGCTTCGATGCCGGAGTGGGCCGGCGCCGGGACGAGCGGAGCAGCGGCGAGCCTGACCTCGCCCTGGACCGACGAGGCGTCGCACCGCGCCACGCTGCCGCAGGAGCCGCTCGAACCGAGCCCGGTGATCTCACGCCTCGGCGTCGACGGCTACTGGGGGCGGGCGATCACCGTCGCCGGCTTCCGCCACCTGCAGACCGCGAGGACCAGCGCGCTCTACGACCACGAGACGGACCCCGGCGAGAGGCAGGACGTCAGCGCGCGCTGGCCGATCCTCGACGAGGCGCTCTGGCAGCGGCTCGAGCTCGAGGACTGGCGCGTCGGCGAGCATCCCTCCGGCGCCCGTCGGGCGCCGCGTCAGACTCCCCGGGAGATCGACCCCGAGCTGCGTGAGCGGCTCGAGGCCCTCGGCTATCTGCACTGATCTGACTGCACTGATCTGACTGCACTGATCTGACTGTACTGATCTGGCTGCACTGATCTGGCTGCACGGATCTGGCTGCACCGATCTGGCCAGACGCTGAGTCGATCTCACCGCACCGACCTGCTGTACGAGACTCCAGCCTGGGACCGAACTGCCAGCAACGAGTCGTCGGCCTCGAGTTCCCTGCGCCGGGTGCCGAGCGATCCTCGCTAGGATCCGAACCGTGCACGAAGGTACCCATCACCCGCGCCGGCGCCGGCCCGGCCACCGGCCGCGCCCCGGGTCGCGACTCGGGCTCCCGACGACCGCCCTCGCCCTGGTTCTCGCCCTCGTCTCGATGTCGTCGGCGAGCTCACCCTGGGGGCACGGCGAGGAGCGCTGGGTGCAGGCGGAGCCGCTCGAGGCGCGGCCCGGATCCGTGGTGCGCTGGTCCGCCGAGGACGTCGGTGGCGACCGCGTGCGCGCCTGCCGGATCGATGGCGTCGACGTCGTGCCGGTCGCCGGCGAGTGCTTCTTCCCCATCGACCTGCTCGCCGAGGGGGAGCTGCTCGCAGAGCGTCTCTCCGAGCTGCCGAGCGGCGGTCGCATCGATCGCGTCTGGCTGCGGGTCTCCGACGATTACCCGTATCCGGAGCAGCACATCCGGCTGCAGAGCAACCGCCATGTCGATCTCGATCCGGCCGACTCGGCGAGAGCGGCGCGCGAGAGCGCCCGCATCGCCGAGCTCTGGGAGCTGCGCACGCCGCGACGGTTCACGCTGCCGCTGGGGGCGCCGCTGCGCCAGCTCCCGGCGGGTGGACGCTTCGGCTCGCGCCGCTTCTACAACGGTCAGCCCCGCTCGCCGCACACCGGGGCCGACTTCGCGGCGGACACCGGCACGCCGGTGCTGGCGACCGCCGACGGCACGGTGGCACTCGCCGAGGAGCACTTCTTCGGTGGCAAGAGCGTCTTCCTCGACCACGGCGACGGGCTGATCTCGATGGCGCTGCACCTGAGCGAGATCTCGGTCGAGCCGGGGCAGATGGTGAGACAGGGCGAGGTGATCGGCGAGGTCGGCAGCACCGGCCGCTCGACCGGGCCGCACCTGCACTTCGGGCTGCGCTGGCGCGGCGCCCGGGTGGACCCCCAGCTGCTGCTGGCCGGGCCCGACGCCCTGCCCCGCATTCCCTGAACCCGCTCAGCTTCCTTTCAGCCGCGGCCCGAGCCGAGGCAGTGGGAGCAACGCCCTTCCCCACCTCGGCCCATTGTCGGTGTGCGCTCCGCCCCGAGGAGCTGGTGTGTCGACGCGTCTTCGCGGACACAAGAGCGCGCCCGCCCGCTCCGCCCGATCTCCAGCGAACTTCTGCACGCGACTGCAAGTCGCTGAAACGAAACGGCTTTCGCTTCTTGCGACGGCCTTGCTCCGAGGTCGCGGTAGGCAGCCCGCCGACCAGGGGCTATGCTCCGACGATCCAAAGTGTCAGCCGCTCGTCTTCGGCGAGCGTCGATCCATGGGCTCCGATCCCGCCGTCTGTTCGCGCGGGGTGCGGTGGCCCGACAGAGGTGTGATCCTGTTTCCTCGTGCTTCGAGGAAGACCTAGAACCAGAGAGGGGAACCATCGATGAAGAGTGCCTCGAGAATCGTGATCTGCCTGGCGGCGCTGCTGCTGCTCGCCGGAGCGGCTGTCGCCGCCGACACCGAACGCCTGCGGCCAGAGCCTCTGGTCAAGGGCCAACCCGATCCGCCGGGCACCCCGAGCCACGACGGTCGCGCCGCGGGCGGACCCGACGCCTTCGGCTACACCTTCATCGACTCCAACGAGCCGGGCGGGCCGACGCCGTCGTTCTTCGATATCTCGGGGACCGGCACACCCGTGGCCCTAGGCGACGATGCCGAAACGGGCCTGTTGCCGCTCGGCTTCAGCTTTCCCTTCTATGGGACCGACGAGACGTCGGTGAACGCGACGTCGAACGGTCTGATCACCTTTGCGACCGGCGTCGGCGGCGAGTTCACCAACGACTGTCCCTTCGACCCGATGACCACTCCGACACGCCGTATCGCCGCCTATTGGGATGACATGGATCCCGGCGACGACGGCGCCCTGCTCTACCACCAGAGCTTCGGGGCCTGTCCGGTGGGAAGTGGCGCCTGCTTCATCGTGCAGTGGGAGGAGTTCGACTACTTCCCCGGTGACGGTGCTCCGGGCGGCACCGCCGGCACCTTCCAGTTCATCCTCTACGAGAGCGGCGACATGCTGCTGCAGACAGAGACGCTGACCGACAACAACTCGGCGACGCTGGGCATCAGCAACGACGCGATGGGCGAGTCGCTGCTCGTCGGCTGCAACACCCCGCTGGTGGGCAACAACTACGCCGTCGAGTACGGGCTCGGCGACGTCGGCGATCTGTCGATCGACAAGAGCGGCGATGTCGGGGTCGGCGGTCCCTACTCCTACGACCTGGTGGTCGAGAACCTCGGGCCGTTCGACCAGACCAACGTCTCGGTCGAGGACATCCTGCCCGGCAACGTGAGCTACGTCAGCAACACCTGCGGCGGCTCCGAGGTCGGCGGTGTCTTCACCTGGGACATCGGCAATCTGGCCAACGGCGCCAGCGCCAGCTGTCAGCTCGAGGTGGAGCTGAACTCGGGCATCTGCGAGGCGGTGGACAACACCGCCACGGTTCAGGGCGACCTCGCCGACCCGCCGGGCAACAACAGCTCGACGACGACGAACGGCGGCGGCAACCTGGTCGCCGATCCGGGCTTCGAGACGGGTACGCCCAACGCCGCCTGGACCGAGGCGTCGACCAACTTCGGTTCGCCTGTCTGCGATGTCGGTAGCTGCGGAACGGGCACTGGTACGGGTCCCCGCACCGGTACGTTCTGGACCTGGTTCGGTGGCATCGCGGCCTTCGAAGAGGGCTCGATGAGTCAGACGCTCACGATCCCGACCGGAGCCAACACGCTGAGCTTCTGGATCGAGGCGATCGTCTGCAACAGCCCGGTCGACTTCATGGAGGTGCTGATCGACGGCAACCAGGTCTACCTGATCGACGGCAGCTCGCCGCTGTGCGGATCGCTCGGCTACACCCAGCAGACCGTCGACATCTCGGCCTACGCCGACGGCGGCAACCACACCCTCGAGTTCCACAGCATCACCAGCAGCGGTGGCGTGACGAACTTCTTCGTCGACGACGTCGAGATCGACAGCGCACCGACTTGCATCGAGGTCGGCATCCCGATCCTCGAGATCCCGACCGTCGGCCAGTGGGGCCTGCTGGCCTTCGCCCTGCTGCTCGCCTGCGGGGCGGTGTGGAGGATGCGCCTGAGCTGAGGCTCCGGCTGTAAGGCGATTCGCCGCCGGCCCGAGGTGAGGGTCGGCGGCGAGCAGACCCAGCCCCGGTCCGGCCAGTGCCGGCCGGGGCTGTTTCTTTCTCCGCCGCGTCGATCCGAGCCGGTGAAGGCCCGGCCGCCCTCCAGCGGCGCAGCCGCGCTCACGCTACCGTCCCGTACCCATAGACGCGGTGTGCTGCTGGATACCGACACGATCGGCGTACAGGCTTACCTGCGGCGCCGGCGACACGGTCGCACGTTGCCGCCTCGCCCGCCGCGCCAGAGCAGGTACCGTCGTTTTCGGGCTCTTCCGGTCCGAGCTCGTCGGAGCCGACGCCTCGGGGCGGCCCGCCGCTGTGATCAGCGAGGCTGCACGTACGGCGTGCCGGCCCGGTAGAGGCCGAGCCGCTGCTCGTACGCGGCCCGCAGCGGGGCTCCCGGGTCGCCGGGGCGCGAGGCGAGCCGGACCGCCTCGCTCTGGGACGCGGTCGCCTCCTCCCAGCGGCCCTGTGCCGCGAGCGCCGCGGCCAGCACGTCGGCGGCCTGCGCCGACTGAGGCTGCTGGCCGCGCACGCGCAGGGCCAGCTCTTCGGCGCGGGCCGGGTCGCGCACGGACGCCTGCGGCGAGGTGGCCAGCATCCAGGCCAGGTAGAGGGCGAAGCGCGAGCTGTTCGGCGCCAGGTCGAGACCTCGTTCGAGCAGGGTCGCCGCTTCGTCCGTGCGGCCCTGGTCGGCGAGGGTTTTGGCGAGGTCGTAGCGGGTGGCGTGGGCGGCGGGGTCGACCTCCAGTTGGCGGCGCCACATCACCTCGGCGGTCGCGAGGTCGCGCCGCAGCACCGCCACCTCGCCGAGACCGCGCCGGAAGCGCAGGTCCCCCGGGTGCGCCGCCAGGCCCCTCTCGAGCACGGCGCGCTCGGCCTCGAGCTCGCCGAGCCGGCGGTGGATCGCGGCGCGTCCGACCAGCGCGTCGGCATGGGTGGGCAGCTCCGCGAGCACGCTGTCGAGCACAGCGCTGGCCTCGACCAGCCGCCCCCCCACCAGCAGGGCGCTGCCCAGCTTCGCCTGAACCTCGAGACTGGTGCCACCGCTGCTGCGCGACGCCTCGCGCAACAGCTCCAGACCCTCGTCGAACGAAGCACTCCGGAGGATCAAGACCGCGCCGAGCTGCGCCTGCAGCGTGGCCGACCCCGGGGAGGCGCGCAGCGCCCTGCGGTACTCCGCCTCGGCCTCGTCGAGTTGCCCCCGCGTCGCGTGAAAGGCCCCCCTGCGGGTGTGCCAGCGGCTGCTGACGCCCTGCTCGCCGACCCGTTGGAAGAGCGGATCGGGAGGCGGGGTCGTCTCGTCGATCGCCGCCGCCCGCAGCGACGCGAGCTCGCTGGCCTCGGCGTCGCCGAGCCGGCGGTGCACGGTGGCGAGCAGGAGGTGGGCTTCCCGCAGGTCGGGCCGACGTGCGGCGGCGGCGGCGAGCAGCTCGCGGGCCTTCTCGACCTCACCCGCGGCGAGCGTGAGGCGGGCGAGACCGAGCTGGGCGAACGGCTCCGTCTCTCCCCCCAGCGCCGCCTCGAAGTGCCTTCGGGCTTCCTCCTCGTCGCCGGCTTCGAGCGCCAGCTCGCCGAGGTGGATCGGCAGGGCCGGAGAGCGCACTCCCAGCAGGCTCGCCCGCTCGAGAGACTCACGGGCCGCTCCGGGGTCGACGTTGCGCAGCAGGACCCCCCGCAGGTAGGGCCACTCCGGATCTGCCGGCGCCAGCGTCTCGGCGCGGCGGTAGGCCTCGAGGGCCGAGGCGTCGAAGTCGTGGGCGTGCAGCACCCGGGCGAGTGCGCCCCAGGCCTCGGCGTTGCCGCGATCCTGCGCGGCGCGTGCGTGGCGGTCCTCGAGCGCCGCGCGCACCGGCGCCTCGGCCGTGACCAGGTCGGGCAGGGGGAAATCGGCCCGGACCTCTTCGGGCACCGGGTCGCCGCAGCCCGCCACCAGGAGCGCTGCCTGAAGGAACGCCGCAGCGAGTCGGGGCGGGCGCTCCGCGATGCGGGACAGGGAAGCCGGGGGCGTCGTGCGGCGGGCTGCCGCCGCCCAGGTCGTGGCGCTTCGCCGTGCTCTGGGCGAGACAGCGGGCCGCTGGCCCCGACCCTGCCTCCTGCGCGAGCTCAAGGCTGGGCTCCCGAAGGATCGCTTCGCGCGATCACCTCACCGCTGCCGCGACGCAGGACGGTACGGCGGTCCACGGCGACACTTTCGAACGCCTCCCAACCGCCGTCCGGCCAACCCACGCTGACGGTGCACGAGGCGACGTCTGCCGGGAGTGCGAAGGTCAGCGCGTCCGGCCGCGCCGAGAGGTAGGAGCCGGTCGTCGAGTACCGCCGGATCGCCAGCAGGTCGCCTGCCGCCAGCTCGACCGTCGCGCCTTCGACTACGGCACTCGACGGATCCACCAGCTCGACGCCCAGCCAGCGCCCCGGCGGCTTCCCCCGATCGAGGAAGACGCGCAGGCCGTCCGCGAGGTCGGTGAGCACCAGGTCGAGGTCGCCGTCGCCGTCGAGGTCGGCGCTCTCTGCCGCACGCCCGATGCCGTCGGGTGGGCTCCAGCCGGGCACGAGGCCCCAGGTGCCCGAGGAACGCCGCCAGAGCTGATCGGCCTGCCTGTAGTCGGACGTCATCGCGCGCCCGGGCGCGTCGGCGCCCTCGCCCTCACCCTCGCCCTCGCCCTCGCCGCGGCGGTCGTGGACCAGCCTCACGTGGCCGTTGGCGACGTAGATCTCGGGCTTCCCGTCGCCTTCGAGATCGAGCGCCGCCAGCCCGAAACCCGTCGTGTCGAGCGAAGGCGCGCCCAAGCCGAGGAGCTGGGTTCCGTCCTGGTAGCCCCAGCCCCGGAAGAGGTACGCGGTGTTGGTCTCCTCGTCGAGGTGGGTGATCAGCAGATCGAGCGCGTCGTCGCCGTCGAGGTCGAGCTCGAGGATGCCCATCGAGGCCTCCCTTCGGCCGGCGCCGTTGACCGCCACGCCGAGCGCGTGCGCCGACTCGACGAAACGGACTCCGAGGGGGCCAGTCGGGTCTTCCTGCTGCAGCCAGAGGTGGTTGTCCTCGCCGTCGTTGCTGACCAGCAGGTCGAGGCGGCCGTCGCGGTCGGCGTCGAGCACGGCGAGCCCGAGGCCCTTGCCGGGCACCTCGATACCCGCCGCGGCGGAAACGTCGACGAACCCCTCGCCGCCCAGGTTGCGCCACAGCTGATCGGTGATGCCGGGGAAGCCCTGCGGGCCGCAGTACTCGCGCCTGCCGGTCAGCCGACGGCATACCTGGTCGGGGTCGTAGTCGAGATAGCGGACCACGAAGAGGTCGAGCCAGCCGTCGCGATCGAAGTCCAGCAGGCCGGCCGAGGTGCTCCAGCCGTTCTCCTCGCCGACGCCCCACTCGGAGCTGGCGTCGCGCATGCGCCCCGAGCCGTCGTTCTCGAGCACGCGCATCGGCCCGTAGGAGGTGATCACCAGATCGACGTCGCCGTCGCGGTCGAGGTCGCCCGCGGCGCACCCCATCGGATAGCCCGGCGCAGACAGGCGGATCGTGTCGCGCTGGCGCAGGACACCGTCGCGCAGCTCGAAGACGCGCAGCTCGCCGCCGCTCTCGCGGGCGGCGTGTACGGTGACGATCTCGGGCAGTGAATCGCGGTCGAGGGAGGTCACGCAGAGTCCCCCCGCCATGATCTCCGGCATGAAGTAGTCGCCGAGCAGCTCGTAGTCGCGCCGCGCGTCGGGTGCGTAGGTGGCCTCCATCAGCTCGAAGTCTCTGCCGTCGGAGTGCGGTCCGGTCAGCGTATCCGCCGCCGTGCCCGTCGCTGTGTCCGGCGCGCCGTCGGCGGTCGCGGCCGCACCGCTCGCGTCGCCCCCGCCGACCGGCACACAGCCGGCGTCGAGCAGCAGCGTGAGAGCGAGCAGGGCACCGCCGACCGAGGTTCGAGTCATGCAGCGGAGGATAGCGAGCGGAGCGGGCCCCAGGCTCCGTCAGGAGCGGCGCGCTGGTGCGGCTTCGGCGGCTCAGGGCCGGAGCGAGGGGCGCAGGGTCTCGACCTGCCTGCGCACGGCGCTCGGCAGCTCGACCGATGCGAGGTGGTCCGCGGCCTGGCGCGCCAGCTGGTCGTGGCCGAGCTGTCGCAGCAGCCCGACCGCCGCCAGAGCGGCCCGCCAGGCCGGATCCGAGGCCTCGCCGAGCCCGCTGCCTGGCGCCCCCGCGTTCTCTTCGGCCAGCACGACGACGGCGTCGACCAGCTCCTGCGCCAGCACGGCGGCGCGGTCCGCGACCGCCGGCGCCAGTTGCGACGGCGATCCCGCCGCGGCTGCGGCCAGCACCAGGCGCAGCGAAGTCTCGAGCGCCTCGACGCGCAGCCGGCCGGCGGTGTTCGGGCTGGCCAGCAGACGCTCCAGCTGCTCGCGGGCGCCCGCCGCATCTCCGCGGTCGCGGAGCAGCAACGCCAGGTTGTAGCGCGCGTCACCGTACTCCGGAGTCAGCTCGAGCGCACGGCGCAGCGCCTCCTCGGCGGCGTCGGTCCTCTCCTGGCGCAGGTGCAGCACGCCGAGGTTGAACCAGGTGCCGGAGTGGTCCGGTTCGAGCTCGAGCAGACGCTCGGTGCTGCGCAGCGCCGTCTCGGTGTCGCCGAGTGCGGCCGCTGTGCCGGCATGGCCGCGCAGCGCGGCGAGGTTGCTGGGATCCTCGGCGAGCGCCCGGGAGTAGAGGTCGCTCGCCAGCGCGACGTCGCCTGCGGCACGCGCCTCGAGCGCCCGCTGCACCAGATCGTGCGCCGACACGACCGTCTCGTCGAGTCGCGCCAGCAGCGGATCGAACAGCTCCACCGATCGGTCGCCGCGGCGCGCCAGAGCCGAGCGCGCGCGGTCCACGTCGCCGAGCTGACGGTAGGCGAGGCCGAGCGGATAGTGCAGCGCGTTCGCCTCCGGCGCCAGCTCGAGCGCCCGCTCCAGCGCCAGGGTGGCGCCTCGGGCGTCGCCGAGGGCGAGAGCGGCGCGACCGAGGAGGGAGAGGCGTCGCGCCGCGATCCGCCGTCCGGCTGCGTGCTCCTCCTCGCCCTCGGCCGGTGCATCCGGCAGCAGTTCGAGGGTGCTCTGCGGACGGCCGCGCTCGAGCTCCGCGGAGGCGAGGCGCAGCCTGGCCAGAGTTCCCCACTCTGCGTCCGCCAGCAGGCTCTCGTAGGAACGGGCGGCGTCGTCGAGGTCACCGGTCTGGTCGGCGAGCACGGCCTGCAGATAGACCCAGTCCGGCTCGCCGGGCTCGAGCTCCCGGGCGACGTGGGCAGCGGCGAGTGCCGGTTCGGCGAAGCCGTAGCGCACCAGCAGCGCGGCGAGGCGCGCCCAGCGTTCCGCAAGCCGTCCGCCGTCGGCGGCCGGCTCCGAGAGGCCCCGGTAGCGACGCTCGATCGCTGCCGCGATCGCCGGCTCGAGGGCGCCGAGATCGGGCAGCACGAACTCCTCGGCGAGGGCGCGGCGGGTTTCCTCGGGCGGAACACCCGGCGAAGGCTGCGCCGATGCCGGCTCCCCCGCGATCGCGCCGGCGAGGGCCACCAGCGCGATGGCGGTGCTCGCCGCAGCGCTACGGTGGCGCGAGCTCTCGACCGGCACGTGCCTCACCGCTCGTTCCGCGAGGGCGTGCGGCCGTCGCCTTCGCGCAGGGTGTGGTATTGCCGGTCGCCGTCGAGCACGAACTGCTCGACCCGCCCGCTCGGCCACAGAACATCGACCGCCGACGCGGTCCCGGTTCCGGTGCCGACCAGCACCCGCTCGTCGTGCGCCGAGAGGTAGCTGCCGTCGGTGTGCGCCAGCGCGGTGAACGCGCCGTTCGTGGTGGTCACGCGCACCACGGCGCCGGGCGCCTGGCCGCCGTGCACGTCGACCAGCCGCAGGCCCACCCATCGGTTTTCGCCGCTGCGCCGCCGGCTCCACGTGTTGAGCAGGATCTTCACCGGCTCGTCGAGATCGACGAGCACCAGGTCGGAGTCACCGTCGTCGTCGAGGTCGCCGCGCATCAGGCCACGGCTCACCGCCGCACGGGTGAAGGCCTCGCCGCCGCGGTGGCTGATCTCCTCGAAGCGGGCGTCCGGTGTCGTTCCGGGTCGGACGGCCGCGGAGCCCGGATCGGGCGGCAGCTGTCGAAAGATCTGGTTGCTCTGCCGCAGCGGCAGCGGATCGCCGGTCGCCCGCTGCGCATCGATCGACTTGATGGTTCCGTTGACCACGGCGAGGTCGAGCCAGCCGTCGTTCTCGAGATCGAGCCACACCGCGCCGAAGCCGGTGAAGGGAAAGCTGGGCACGGCGAGTCCGGTCTCGGCGGTGCGATCGAGGAAGAGTGCGCGGCCGTCGTTGACGTAGAGGGTGTTGGTTTCCTCGCTGAGGTGCGAGAGGAAGATGTCGAGGTCGCCGTCACGGTCGAAGTCGGCGGTCGCCACCCCCATGCTCGCCTCCGGCTCACCGCGACCGTTCACCGCCACCCCGGCGAGAAGCGCCTCGTCGGAGAACGAGACGAAGGTGCGGCCGTCGAGCGTGCCGAGGTTGAGCCAGAGCTCGTTCGCCATCTGGTCGTTGGCGACGTAGAGGTCGAGCCGTCCGTCGCGGTCGAAGTCGGCGACTGACGAGCCCAGCCCGCGTCCCTCCGGTGACAGCAGACCGGCGGCGCGGGAGACGTCCTCGAAGCGGAGGTGGCCGCCCGAGTCGACGCCGAGGTTGCGGAACATGCGATCGGCGCTGCCCGGGAAGTTCAGCGGGCCGCAGTAGTCGAGAGCGCTGCTCGGGGCCGGGCACTGGCGGTGGCGGTGGAACTGGAAGTCGACGTAGTTCACCACGTAGAGGTCGATCCAGCCGTCGCCGTCGAAATCGGCCGGGCTGGCCGCGGTGCTCCAGCCCGGATCGTCGACGCCGGCCGCGGCCCCGACCGCCTCGAACGAGCCGTCGCCACGGTTGCGCCACAGCTCGTTGGGCCCGAGGTTGAGCACGTAGAGGTCTGGCAGGCCGTCGCGGTCGAAGTCGGCGCTCGCCGCGCCCATGCCGTACTCGCCTTCCCTGATGCCCGATCCGTTGGCGGGCACGAAGCGCAGCGTCTCGGGCTCGCCGGACCGCATCTCGTTGCGGTAGAGCTGGTCGGCGGGACGCTCGCTCGAGGTCACCCGCGGTCCGAGCGGGCCGCCCTGGACGAGGAACAGATCCAGATCGCCGTCGCGGTCGAAGTCGAGCAGCGCGCCGCCTCCCCCCATGATCTCGGGCAGGTAGCGCTCGCCGCTGGCGCCGGTGCGGTACACGTGCTCCGGCGCGCTGGGCGCCTCGAGGCGCTCGAAGAGCGGGGTGTCGTCGTCGGCGAGGAGCGGGGCCGCGGCCCACACCACGAAGGCCATCGAGGCGAACGCGTGCACGAGCCTGGCCGTCGTGGCGGCGGTGTGAACCGATGGCTTCGTGGACGACATGGAGGGGTGGGCTGGCGCGGCTGGGATGAGGAGGCGATCCGGAGCGTAGACTGCGACTCTACGTCGGAGTCCGGAGCGCCGACCGTTCGGCCGGAATCGGCCAACCCGAGGCGGCAGACCGTTCTTCCGCCCGACCCGGCGGGCTGCGCCGCCGCGCATCGGACAGTGCACCGGCCGCACCGACCGGCGATCCTGCGGAGAGACCAGTTGAACCATCCAGAACAGACAGCCAGGCAGGGGTCTGGAGCGCCCCAGGGCGCGGTCCCGCCGCGCTTCGACCTCGCTTTCGTGCGGGCTCAGTTCCCCGCCTTCTCCGAGCCTTCCCTGGAGGGATGGGCGTTCTTCGAGAACGCCGGCGGGTCCTACGCCTGCCGCCAGGTGATCGACCGCCTCGACCGCTACTACCGGCGGACCAAGGTGCAGCCGTACTTCGACTATCCGGCGTCGCGTCAGGCCGGAGATTCGATGGACCTCGCCTACGCGGAGCTGGCGGGCCATCTCGGAGTCGGCGCCGACGAGCTGGTGCTGGGACCGTCGACGACCCAGAACGCGGCGATCCTCTCGCGGGCACTGCACCAGACCTGGAGTGAAGGCGACGAGATCGTCGTCTCGGACCAGAACCACGAGGCGAACGCCGGCTGCTGGCACCGCCTGGCGGAGAGCGGGATCGTGGTGCGCCGCTGGGGGATCGACCCCGAGACCGGTTCGCTCGATCCCGAGTCCCTCGAGCCGCTCCTCGGCGAACGCACCCGGCTGGTGTCGCTGCCGCACTGCTCCAACGTCGTCGGCGAGATCAACCCGGTGGCCGAGATCGCACGTCGGGCTCGTGGCGTCGGTGCGACGGTGGTGGTCGACGGGGTCTCCTACGCACCGCACGGCCTGCCCGACGTCGGTGCGTTGCAGGCCGCCGGCGTCGACGCCTACCTCTTCTCGCTCTACAAGACCTACGGGCCGCACCTCGGCGCGATGACGGTGCGGCGCGAGCTGCTCGATTCGCTACCCAACCAGAGTCACTTCTTCCACGCCAGCCAGGGGCGCAAGAAGCTGCTGGTCGCCGGACCGGACCACGCCCAGATCGCCGCCGCCACCGGTGTCGTCGAGTATCTCGATGCGGTGCACGACCACCACTTCTCCGACCGCCCGAGCTCGGCCCTCGAGCGCTCCCGCCGTGTGCACGACCTGTTCCGCGACCGCGAGCAGCGTCTGCTCGCGCCGCTGCTCGAGTTCCTGGCGAGACGCGACGACGTGCGGGTGATCGGATCGCTCGACGCCCGCCGCCGCGCCCCCACCGTCGCCCTGCTGCCGCTGCGGCGTGGCGTCGAGGAGCTCTTCACCGGTCTGGTCGACCGGCGCATGATGCTGGGCGCCGGCGACTTCTACGGTGTGCGCCCGCTGCGCGCGATGGGCATCCCGACCGATCCCGGCGTCGTGCGGCTGTCGTTCGTGCACTACACCAGCGAAGACGACGTCGAGCGTCTGGTCGAGGCCCTGGCGGCGTCGCTCGACGCCTGATCGGCTCAGCCGATCCGCAGACTGCGCACGACGCCGATCGCCGTCGCATCCCCGGGGCGCGCCGAGAGGGCGGAGAGGCTGCGCAGCTCGAGGCTCCAGACGCCGGGGCCCGGTGTCGAGAGGTCATGGCGCCAGGTGGCGAAGCCGGAGCCGGCAGGTCTCGTGGCCGGAGACTCGAACTCGCGGATGCGCTGCCACGGTGTCGTCCGGTCGCCGGATACGAGGCGCATCTCGAGCCCCACCACCGCGGACCCGTCGCCCCAGGAGATGCCGAGCAGGTTCAGCCGGCGTTCGTCGACCTCGGCGCGGGCCGGCAGGGTGGAGAAGGGGATGCCGATCGCAGGACCGGGAGCTTCGCCGTCGCGGACCGCGCCGCGCGCCGCCAGGTCGCCCTGCATCTCCAGCATCGCCGGGGTCCAGGCGGCGCCCTGCTCGATCACACGGATCTCGCCCACGTCCTTGAGCGCGGCGCAGGCGAAGGCGCCGGGCACGACGAGGCGCAGCGGGGCGCCGTGGCCCTCGCCGAGCGGTCGGCCGTTCATCGACGTGGCGAGGAAGGCACCGTGCCGACGCAGCTGGGCGACGGTGAACCACCAGGCGGCGCCGCGCGCCTCGACCAGCACCCGGGTGCTGCCCCAGGTGTTGCCGAGCGCCCGCGCGAAGAGCACCTCCAGGCGCACGCCGCCAAAGGCCGCGGCACCGAGGCGCGAGAAGCCCACGTCGGGCCCGTTGCGCACACAGTCGAGCACGTGGGTACCGACGTCCTCGCTCCATCGGGTCAGGTCGTCGGGGGTGAAGTCGAGCACGCCGCCGCCGAAGTCGCGGAAGTGACCGGAGGCGTCGTCGCCGGAGTGCACCCGCAGCTTCGGGACCGCCGCCTCGTCACGGCTCGGCAGGCCGAGAGGTGAGTGCTCGAAGAGGCGCTCGCTCTCGACGACGTGCTCGAACAGGTCGCCGGCGCCGGGAGGCGAGTCGTCGAAGACCAACCTGCGGTTGGTTGCGGTGCCGGCGGCCCGCGCCAGGTGGCCCGCGGTCGCCGAAGCGAAGGCGCCTGCTCCGAGGAGGCCGAGCAGACGGCGGCGATCCAGTCGGCTGACGGCGGGGCGGTGGATCGACGGCTGCACAGGGGCACCGTAGCACCGCGGGCGCGCCGATCTGTCTCACCGCTGCGCCAGCGGCTACGATCAGCGGCGATGAGTGCTGTCCTCACGAGGAGTCGCCGCCGCGCCGCCAGCGAGGCGTCGCGATACCGGACGCGGTGGATGCGGTCGGCGTGCTCCGCTCTCGCCCTCCCGGCCCTGTTCCTGCTGGCCGGTCGAGCAGCGGCCCAGCCACCGCCGGCGACCGACATCGCGATCCTCGAGCTCGAGGTGGCTGGCACCGCCGAGGGCGCCGAGAGCAGGGGGGCGGCGCCTCGCATCGTCGGCTGGACCCGGGTCACCGATCGGCCGCACTACGACAACCAGCCGTTCTTCCTCGACGAGCGGACGCTGCTCTACACGGCGCTCGGCGGCCTGACCGATCCGAAGGGAGATGCAGAACCGGTCGCCACCGAGCTGGTGGCCTACGACCTGGAGTCGGGCGAGCGTACTCTCCTGGTCGGGACTCCCGAGAGCGAGTACTCGCCGCTGGCGCGCCCAGCCTCGCCGGACGCGCCGGAGGTGCGAGAGATCTCCTTCGTGCGCGATTACGGCGATCTGCGCCAGGAGCTGTGGAGCGCGTCGCTGCAGGCCGACGGCAGCGCGGCTCCGCAGCGCAGCCTGTTCCCGCAGATCAATCCGATCGGGTACCACGTCTGGGTCGACCACCACAGCGCCCTGCTCTTCGTGCTCGGCGAGCCCGCGACACTGCAGCTCGCCGCGGTCGGCGGTGCGGGAAGGATCCTCGCCGAGGCGCCCGGTCGGGCGCTGGCGAGCATCCCGGGAAGCGACCGCTTCTCCTTCGTCGACAAGGGGGCGGCGACGCCCGGGGACACTGCGGCGGGCGGTCAGCCGGAGGATCCGGCGCCGTCCGGGTGGTGGTTGCGCTCGGTCGTTCCTTCCGCGGCCGATCCGTCCGCCACGGTGCGCCAGGTGATCGAGATGCCGGTCGGAGTGGAGGACTACGCCTGGCGGCCCGGCGGCGAGCTGTGGGCCGCCAGCGGCGGCGAGCTCCTGCGCGCCGACCTCGGCCGCGGTGAGTGGCGGCCGGTGCTCGACCTGCGCGATCGCGGCGTCGGCGGCATCACCAGGCTGGCGTTCTCACCCAGCGGCCGCCAGTTGGCGATCGTCTTCGAGCGCTGACCGGGCGTCGCGGCGAGGTCGACGTGCTCCAGGGTCCCGCACCGAAGAAGATCTCCGTGCCACGCCGCAGGGGGGAGGCTCCGCTGGTGCTGCGCCGGTTCACCCTCGACGACCTCGAGCGCTTCGTGATGATGCTCACCGACGAGCGGGTGACCGACCAGCTCTCGTTCCCCAAGGAGCTGAAGACGGCGGGCGGCGCCGAGGCGCTGCTGCGTGCGACGATCGCCGCCTACGAGAGCGACGAGCCGATGGTGGCGTTCGCCATCGCGTCGCCCGACGGGTTCCTGCGCGGGATGTGCGGCGTCTCGACCTTCGCGCCCGGCGTGGTGGAGATCTTCTACGCCGTGGCGGTGCCCGAGTGGCGTCGTCGCATCGGCTCGCGCGCCGCGAAGGCGCTGGTGCGCGCCCTGCGCCGCCGATCGGATGTCGAGGAGCTGGTGGGTTTCGTCCTCCCCGACAACCAGGCCTCCCGCCGCATCCTCGAGGGTCTCGGCTTCGAGGACCGCGGCCTGGTCGAGCGCCAGGGCTTCGCCGAGCCGGTGCACGACTACCGGCTCGACCTCGGTGGCTGAGCGGCGGGTCCCTGGCACGCGGCGAGCTGAACGCAGCCGCTTCAGTCGGCGTTCCACGGCGCCGGGACCGTTTCGCCGGCTCGATAGGCCTGGAGGCGCTCACGGGCCTCGCCGAGCACGACGGCAGGAGCGCCCTTCTCGAGCTCGGTGACGACGCGCTGCTGCCACTCGACCGCCTTGTCGAAGCGGCCCACCGCCGCCAGCGCCATCGCCACGGTCTCGCCGTGCTGGGTCGACGGGATCGCCTCGAACAGGCGGAAGGCCAGGTCGAGCCCGACCTCCGGCTGGCGCACCGCGGCATCGGGAGCCGCCACCAGCAGGCGCGCCAGCAGATGACCCATCGCCGAGGAGGCGGGGAACTCCTGCAGTCCCTCTTCCAGGCGTTGCCTCGCTGTCGCGTAGTCGCCCGCCAACACCCGCGCCATGGCCTCCGAGAGCCGCGCCTGCTGCGATCGCGGATCGACCCGCACCGCGGCGGCGTGTGCCTCGGCCGATTCGCGGTAGCGCTCGAGACGTCCGAGCACGGTGCCGAGGTTGAAGTGCGCCAGGGCCTGCGAGCCGCGAGCGCCGTCGGCTGCGTCGTCGTCGCTGGAGGCCGCGATGGCGGCCCGGTAGCGCTCCGCTGCCAGCTCCAGCTCGCCACGCTCGGTGGCGAGATTGCCGAGCTCGAGCAAAGCGTCGGCGGCCACCTCGCCGGCCTGCGACATCTCCTCCAGTTCGGCCTCAGCCCTCTCCACCTCGCCGAGCTCGGCGAGCAGGCGGGCGCGTTCGATACGAGGCTGTGGCGCCAGCTTTCGGTCCGCCGCCTCGAGCCCGGCGTCGAAGCGCCGCAGGGCGGCCAGCGCGGCATCGCGGCGGCCGAGAGCGGCGAGCGTCTCGGCGTGCAGCCAGTGCAGGTCGAACTGATCGGGGGCCACGGCGAGAGCGCTCTCGACGGCCTCTTCGGCGGCCTCGTGGTCACCGCCGCGGTTGAGGACTTCTGCCAGCAGCACCCAGGCGGGAACGAAATCCGGCGCGATGTCGAGCGCGACCTCGAGGTGCTCGCGCGCCCTCAGGTCCCAGCGCAGCCGCTGCTCGCGGGCGGTGCGCGGATCCGAGGCGACGACCACCAGGTCGTCGATCATGCGGGCGACGAAGAAGCGCAGGGCGGCGTCGTCCGGCTGCACCGCGGCGGCGCGTTCGTAGAGCTCCAGCGCGCGCTCGAGCTCACCGCGCCGCTGCAGCAGGCTGGCGAGGTTCTTGAGCGCCGAGGAGGAATCGGGGTCGACCTCGAGTGCCGCCTCGAAGCGCTGCTGCGCCACCTCCAGCTCGCCCATCGCCAGCGAGATGCGACCCAGGCTGAGCAGGGCGCCGACGCCGCCGGCGAGCTGTTGCAACTCGAGCGCGATCGGGTCGGGGAAGATCACTTCCTGATCGCCGCGGTTGGCGAAGTGGTAGCGGGCACGCTCTTCGTCACCCAGGGCGCGGTGAGCCTGGCCGAGGTGGAAGTGCAGGATCGACGCCGCCGGCTGCTCGGTGAGCGCGGCGGCGAAGCGCTCGGCGGCGAGCCCCGGTTGGCCGCGTGCGATCGCTACCCTGCCGAGGCCGTAGAGAGCCGCGGCGCGGCCGGAGGGTGACGCCGTCGCGTCCTCGAACATCCTGTCCGCGTCGTCGAGCCTCCCGGCGCGCAACAGCACGTCGGCGAGTCGCAGACGCGCCGCGACGTCGCCGGGGTCGAGCTCGAGCACGGAGCGAAAGCCGGCGGCCGCCGCCTCGAGTCGGTTGTCGAGTTGGTGCACCGTCGCCAGCAGGTAGCGCCAGCGCGGCACCTCGGGAGCGAGCTGGATGGCGTTGCCGAGCGCCGCCTCGGCCGCGAGAGCCAGGTCGTAGAGCACGTAGAGCTGCCCGAGCTCGCCGTAGGCCGAGGCGAGACGCTGCCGCTGCTGCGGATCGTCGAGTCGGGGATCGCCGTCGAGCAGCGCGTTGAGCTGCGCCCGCTGGTCGGCGAGCTGCTGTCGCACTGCCGGCTCGGCGGCTTCGAGACCGACATCGGGCAGGCTGCGCAGGGAGCGCGCGCTCGGCGCCTCCTGGGCCAGGGCCGCGGCGGACGCCGCGAGCACGAGGCAGCCGAGCGCGGCCGCGACGAGGCAAGGCGAGGATGCCGGGTTCCGGCGTCGGGTCGCTCGGACGTGAGGAGAAGGCGGCACGGCGCCGAGCCTAGCCGAGGGTGCCGGGGAAGTCGGACGGGCTGCGCAGGAATCGGACGCCGATCCGCTCGAGTCGCCTCGCGACCCGGGAGGTCTGCAAGCCGGAGATCCACCGACCCTCGGAAAACCCTGGTGTCGTCGCCGCTCCTCGTGCCGTAGCTTGGGGTCGGTGGGTGGCCAGGTGCCGAGGTTCTGGGAACGGGTCCGGGCGGCCAACGGTGGCAGCGAGGAGGCGATCGGATGTACCAGTCGACGAGCAGGGACGGATCGGATGGAGATCGGCGCGAGACCCGGTCGGGGGCCGTGGGGGGAGGATGCTGCGGCTGCCGGGGGGCGGGCCGCTGCGGTCGCGAAGCGCACGCTGAACGCGATCACGAGGAGGGCTGCCGTGACAGTGACGGTTCGCATGCCGTCCCGGTCGTTGGCGGAGCTCGAGCCGGGCTCGTGACGCTGGCCACCACCGCGGCACTCGTCCTCGGTTGCGCGCAGCCGGCCGAGCAGCCTGGCGCGGACGCCGACGTGGGTGCGGCGCCGCCTGCGCAACGGTTCCAGCTGCCGGTCAGCCTCAACCAGGTGATGGTGGCGCTGGTCAACGACGCGGCGGATCCGATCTGGGTCGCGGCCTGGCGCAACCCGGAGAGCGAGCGCGATTGGCGCGAGCTGGAACGCCTCGGCCGCCAGCTCGAGATCGGCGGTGCCCTGCTCACGGTGCCCGGTACCGGGCCGATGGACGCGGCGTGGACGTCGGAGCAGGGATGGACGGCGTGGTCGGAGGAGCTGCGTCTCGCAGGCGCCGGGGCAGTCGCTGCCGCCGAGGCGCGCGACGTCGAGGCGATCTCGCTGGCCGGAGACCGCATCGTCGAGGTCTGCGAGGGCTGTCACATGCAGTACAAGCCCGACCTGCCCACCGGCGGCGAGTTCGGCGAGCTGTCGCCGACCGCGGCCGACTTCGAGGACGAGGACGCCGGAGAACAGCCCGAGGAGTAGGGGCGGCGAAGAGTCAGTCGACGCCGTCGACCCGTGGGCCCTGCTCGGCGACCGACAGCACGTAGGTCGTCAGGTCGTCGATCTCCTGCTCCGGCAACAGGTCCCAGGCCGGCATCGCGGTGCCGGAGACCCCGTCGGCGATCGCCGCGCGGACGCTGGCCCGGGTCGCGGCGGAGCGCCACTGCGGATCGGTGTAGTCGCGCGGCTGGCTGTCGAGCAGCTCGCCCTGGGGACCGTGGCCGTCGGCGTCGACGCCGTGGCACGGCGCGCAGTTGGCGAGATAGCTGGCCCGGCCGCGGCGACGCGCCTCGGCCAGCTCGTCCGCGCCAGGGGGTGTCGAGCACGCCTGGCTGGTGGCCAGCGCCGCGAGCAGTAGCGCCGTGACGGCGAAACGCAGCGGCGACGCCGGTGCCGAGGGGCGGATCGGGGAGCTTTGCATCGACGGGTCCGGCGGCGCGGACCGCGGCCCGGCGCCGATCGAGAGGGCACCGTAGCATCCTCCGGACGTCTGGACCGGGTGTGGATCGTGAGGCAGTCGACGGAGGCTATCCTCACACCTCCCAGGGAGGACGAGATGGTGCGACTGCGTAGCGGCGGAGGCGGCGGGGAGGGCGCGAGTGCTGCGGGCCGGGCCCGCTCACCGGCCGCTTGGCGGTGTGTCGCGCTCGTGTTCGCAGCCCTGGTGGCTGGCTCCGCCGCCGCGTCCGCGGTCGACCTGGCGCCCTCCGCCGATCACGTCCTCGAGCTGCAGAGCAGCGGCGGCGAGCTGGCCTGGCCCGAGCTGCCGCCGGCCTGCGCCGCCCCGCCTCGCTGCACCCTGCTGCTCGAGGTCGAGCTGGTCTCCGGGCGGGCTCGCCCGCGAGTCGTCATCGCCGCCGCCGGGTCCGGCTTCGAGCAGCAGTTCGCACCCCGGACGCGAGGCCGGCGCTATGTCGACCTCGGTCCTCTCCACGACCTGACCCCCGGCAGTCGGGTCCAGCTCTCCGCCCGCGGTGGGCGCATCGCGGCACCGCGTCGCCTGCTGGTCTTCGAGGATCCCGACCTCGACGGCCGCCGGGTGCTGGTGCTGGCGCCGCACCCCGACGACGCCGAGATCGCCGCCTTCGGGCTCTACGCCGGGACCGACTCCGACGTGGTGACGGTCACCGCCGGCGACGCCGGGGGCTTCAACTACCGCGTGCTGTTCGCGGATCCGCAGGAGCACTACCGGATCAAGGGGAGGATCCGCACCTGGGACTCGATCACCGTGCCGCGACTCGGCGGCGTGACGCCGGAGCGGGCCCGCAACCTCGGCTTCTACGACGCGACGCTGGCGCGCATGTGGCGGCAGCGCCCAGAGCCGGTGGCGCCGCCGATCGCGGCGCTCGACGACCCTTCGGAATTCCGCCGCCTCAACGTCGCGGCGCGGCTGCGTGACGAAGCGCTGCAGCCGACCTGGCAGGGACTGGTGGCCGACCTCGTCGCCGAGCTCAGGGCGGTGCGCCCCGACGTCGTGGTGGCGCCCCACCCGCTGCTCGACGCCCACTCCGACCACGCCTTCACCACGGTGGCGCTGCTCGAGGCACTCGAGGCGCTCGCGTCCCATGCGGCGCCGGAGCGCGGCGACGGCCCGAAGGCAGGCGAGAGGGCGGAGGAGTCCCTGTCGTCGCCGTTGCTGCTGCTCTACACCAACCACATGGTCGGGGCCGAGCCCTGGCCGTACGGAGAGCGCGAGGCGCGTGTCGGCCCTCCGCCGCTGGACGCGGTGGAAGGCCTCGATCCGGCGTGGCTCGGCCGCATCCACTCGCGCCCTCTCGACGAGCCCACCCGGGCGATGAAGATCCTGGCGCTCGAGATGATGCACGACCTGCGGCCGCTCGACCTGCAGGACCGCAAGTCGGCGCCCGAGGAGTGGCGCGAGGCCCTGCGCGCCACCACCAGGGCCTTGCGGCGCGAGCGGCCAAGCTACAGTTACCTGCGCCGGGCTCCCCGTCCCAACGAGCTCTACTTCGTGCTCGACGCCGAGCAGGCGCAGCGCGCCGTCGACGAGTTCCTGCGCCGCTTCGAGGCGCGGCAGGGCGCCCGGTGAACGCCGCCGACGGCTGAGCCCGTGAGCCCGGCCCGTGCTCGGGCGCTCGCCGGGCGACCAGTCGGTGTCGGAGAAAACGACCAGCGAGGGAGATCGATGAACAGCACGCGACGGGAAGCCAGCCGCCGGTGTCCTCGAACGCTCTCGGCAGCGGGTGGGGCCCTGCTGGCGCTGGTCGCCGGATGCGCCGCGCCGAGTGGCGACGAGGACTCGGATCCAGAGGCCGACAGCGCGGAGACGGTGACGGAGACACCGCGCGAACGCATGGCACGGGTGATCCGCGAGTACGACGCCCAGGGCATCCACCGCACCGGCACCGAGGTCGACGATGCCAGCGCCCGCTGGTTCGCGGACCTGGTGCGCGAGGCCGGCTTCGAGCCCCAGCTCGAGGAGCTGACCTATCCCCACAGCGAGTTCCTCCAGGCCGAGCTGCGGCTGGCGGACGGCAGCGTGGTCGAGGGGATCCCCCTCTTCGACGGCGGCGCGACCGGAGCCGAAGGGGTGCGCGGCGTGCTGCGCGAGGTGCAGGTCGACGAGGCGGCCGCCGAGGCGCCGCTGCCGGCAGACGCGCCGGCGGCGATCTTCTTCGCCCGCATCGGCCCGCTGGCGAGCTACGCGCCGGGATTCCGGCCGCTGCGCGAGCATCCCTCGGTGATCGGACTGGTCGCGGTGACCGGTGGTGCCGAGCTCGGCCTGCCGGAGGGCTACTCGTTGATCAACGCCAACCGCTACCTCGAGCCCTACGGTGCGCCGGCGCTGCAGGTAGAGAGCCAGGCCTGGGAGACGCTCGCAGCGCACGCCGGGCAGGAGGTCGAGCTGGTGATCGAGGCCCGCCGCTCCCCTCGGGTGGTCTACAACGTGTTGGCCACGGTGCCGGGCAGCGCTCCCGGGCTGGCGCCCGTCGTGGTGATGACGCCGCGCAGCGGCTGGTGGCAGTGCGCCTCGGAGCGTGGTGGCGGCATCGCGGTGTGGGTCGAGCTGCTGCACGCGCTGCGCCAGCAGCCTCCGGCGCGCAGCGTGCACTTCGTCGCCTCCACCGGCCACGAGCTCGGCCACGTCGGCCTCGATCACCACCTGGCGGAACGTCCGGAGCTGATCGCCGGCGCCCACCTCTGGCTGCACCTGGGGGCGAACTTCGCCGCCGCGACGGCGCCGGGGATCCGGCTGCAGGCGTCGAGCCAGGAGCTGTTCGACGACGCCGCAGCGCGTCTGCAGGCCGCCGGCGCCCAGGTGGCGGTGGCGACCCCGATCGACCAGCGCCCGCTCGGCGAAGCGCGCAACATCCACGACGGCGGCGGCCGCTTCGTCTCGATCCTCGGCGGCAACGGCCTCTTCCACTCGCCGCAGGATCGCTGGCCGGACGCGGTCGACCTCGACGTCCTCGAGTCGGTGCGCGCCGCCATCGTAGGGCTGGTGCAGGCGCAGGCCCCCGCGCCCTGAGCGCGCACCCGATCCAACGCCGACCCCGAACATGGGTGCAGCCTCGTTCGCCGAGCGCTCACCAGGAGGAGACCGAATTGAGTGACGAGAAAGCGACCAGCCCGCAGGGTCCTGCGCTGACCGAAGTCGCACCGGCGTTCGTCGAGATGGCCCACAGCATCGTCTGGGCATCGGTGGCCACCGTCGACCGCCGTGGCCGTCCACGCTCGCGCATCCTGCACCCGATCTGGCAGTGGGACGGCGAGGAGCTCGTCGGTTGGGTGGCCACCGGTCCGACACCGACCAAGCGTGCTCACCTCGAGCACTCCCCCTTCGTCTCGTGCAACTACTGGGCTCCGTCGCAGGACACCTGCGTCGCCGAGTGCCGCGCCAGCTGGCGGCTCGACGACGAGACCTGCACCTGGCTGTGGGAGCTGCTGGCGAGCACGCCGCCGCCGGTCGGCTACGACCCTTCGATCATCCCGGTGTGGGAGGAGCCGACCCAGCCCGAGTTCGCGGCGCTGCGCCTCGAGCCGTGGCGGCTGCGGGTCTTCCCGGGCTCGGTGCTGATGGGCCAGGGCGGCGACGTGCTGACCTGGCGCGAGCGCTGAGGATCTCCGGTCCGAGACCGATCGCGAGAATCTCCGCTGCGATGCCCGAAGCGCGACGCCACTGCGTCTTCCTCACCGAGGACGGCCGGGAGAACGGTGCCGGGAAGGGCGTCGAGCCGGACGACGAGCACGCCGCGCACGCCCTGCGGCGGCGTGGCTGGTCGGTGCACGGGCTCGGCTGGCGCCAGGCGGCGACGGCCTCGGATCTCGAGGGCGTCCTGGCGGTGGTGCGCTCGACCTGGGACTACGTCGGCTCTCCCGCCGACTTCCTCGCCTCCCTGGCCGAGCTCGAATCCCGCGGCGCCCGGCTGGCGAACCGGCTCGAGACGATGCGCTGGAACTGCGACAAGAGCTATCTGCGCGATCTCGAGCGCGCCGGAGTGCCGGTGGTGCCGACCCGCTGGTGGGACGGCTGCGACCCGCAGCGTCTCGCCGCGAGCGTCGACGAGGTGCTTCAGACCTCGCAGGGTGTGGTGCTGAAGCCGACGATCGGCGCCAACGCCTACAAGACCCTGTCGCTGCGGCGGTCCGACCTCGACGCCGGCGGCCTGGAGGCGGCGACGCGCGACCTGGCCGGGCTGTCGGTCATGGTGCAGCCGCTGCTCGACTCGGTACGCCGCGAAGGAGAATGGTCGGTGGTCTTCCTCGGTGGCGCGCCGAGCCACGCGGTGATCAAGCGCCCCGCCGCGGGCGAGTTCCGGGTCCAGGAGTCGCTGGGCGGTCGGATCGCCGCGGCCGAGCTCAGCGGCGAGTTGATCGAGGCCGCGGCCGGGGCGTTGGCGCCTCTGGAGGCCCCGCCGCTCTACGCCCGCGTCGATCTTCTGCGCGGTGACGACGGAGGGCTGCTGCTGATCGAGCTCGAGCTGATCGAGCCGTCGCTCTTCTTCGCGCTGGGCCCGGGCTCGGCGGAGAGGTTCGCCGACGCGGTCGAGGAGTGGACAAGGTGAACGCCGAAACCGAGCTTGCCCTGGCGCGGCTGGAGGAGGAGGCCGAGCAGGCCGATCGCGACGATCCGCTCACCGCGGCGCGCCAGCGCTTCACGATCCCGGAGGGCGTGGTCTACCTCGACGGCAACTCCCTGGGCGCGCTGCCGCGCGGCGCCGCCGAGACGATCGAGCGCTGCGTGCGGCGCGAGTGGGGCGAGGGCCTGGTCGGCAGCTGGAACGAGGCTGGCTGGTACGAGCTGCCGCTGCGGCTCGGAGATCGTCTGGCGCCTATCGTTGGCGCCGAGCCGGGCCATCTGGTCGTCTGCGACACGACGACGCTCAACCTCTACAAGGCGCTGGGCGCGGCTCTTTCGCTGCGCCGCGAGCGCCGCGTGGTACTGGTCGACGGCGGCGACTTCCCGACCAACCTCTACATCACCCGGTCGGCGCTCGCCGCGGCGCCGGGCGCGCCGGAGTGCGTCGAGCTCGAACCGGGCGAGGACCCGCTGGCGCGCATCGCCGCCCTCGGCGACCGCCTCGCGGCGGTGGCGATGAGCCACGTCAGCTACCGCACCGGGGCGATGCGCGATCTCGCAGCGGTGACGGCAGCGGCGCACCGGCAGGGCGCCCTCGCGGTCTGGGACCTCTGCCACAGCGCCGGCGCGATGCCGCTCGAGCTGGCGCGCAGCGGCGTCGACTTCGCGGTGGGCTGCACCTACAAGTACCTCAACGGCGGGCCCGGGGCGCCGGCGTGGATCTACGTCGCGCCGTGCCACCTGGCCGAGTGCGAACAGCCGCTGGCCGGTTGGATGGGTCACGCCAGCCCCTTCGACTTCGAGCCGCGCCACCGCCGGCATCCCGGCATCCGCGCCTTCCTCTGCGGCACCCCCCACATCGTCTCGATGCGGGGCGTCGAGGCCGGCCTGGCGACCTTCGACGGCATCGATCTCGCCGCGGTGCGCGAGAAGTCGATGCGGCTCGGCGAGCTCTTCCGGCGCGCCGTCGAGGCGGCCCGGCTGCCGCGCGTCGAGCTCGCCTGTCCGGCCGACCCGGCGGCGCGAGGCTCGCAGGTGTGCTTCCGCCACCCGCGCGGCTACGCCGTGGTGCAGGCGCTGATCGAGCAGCGGGTCATCGGCGACTTCCGCGCCCCCGACGTGATGCGCTTCGGTTTCGCGCCGCTCTATCTGCGCCACGTCGAGGCGCTGCGTGCGGCGCGCAGCCTGATCGGCTGCGTCGAGGCCGAGGTGTGGCGCCAGGAGCGCTTCGCCCGCCGCGCCGACGTGACCTGAGCGCTCGCCCCGCGGTGTCTTGCCGAGGTGGTCACCTGAGGGGGCCGCACCCCCTCAGGTGATGCCGCCGAAGAGCTCGCGCAGGCTCCAGAAGTAGCTCAGCCTGGCGCTGCGCCTGCCGCCCTTCTCGTCGTCGGGAGAGACCTCCCGCTGCACCCGCTCGAAGAAGACCTCGAGCGCCTCGAGCTCACCGCGGTCGAGCCAGACGCCGCGGCACTGCGGGCAGACGTCGACCAGGATCTGCGACGAGTAGCCGTGCTCGCGCCGGTCCATCGGGACCTCGCAGCGCGGGCAGGAGATCGGCGGCTTGCTCGCCGCCAGGGCCGCGGCGTGCGCCCGGCCGACGAGGTCGGGCAGCGTCTTCAGCCGCTCGGAGTAGTCGTGCTCCCGGGTCTCCTGGATCTGGCGCAGCTCACCCGGATCGAGGTACCTGCCGCCGCAGGTGTCGCATTCGTCGACCCGGATGCTCTCTTCGTAGATGCGGCTCTGGAGGGTTGTCTGATCGTGCGGACAGCGCATGGATGGCCTCGAAGTCGTGAGTGCGAGCGTGCTTGGCGTGCAGTGTGGGCCCGTGCCGGACCGCTCGCGATGATGCCACGTGGGGCCAGGGCGCAGCGCCCCGGCGCTCGTCGTCGGCCCCGCCGGGGTCGCGCTCAGGCCTCCGGCAGGCGCTGCCAGAGGTCTTCGCCGCCGGTGCGCGCGGCGACCACGGCGCCGCCCTCCTCGTCGCGTTCGAAGTGGATCTCCGAGGCGTCGACAGGATCGAAGAAGAGATCGTCCTCCTCGCCGTCGAGGTGGAGCGTGAACGCGCCCTGCCCCGGGACGTCGACCCGCAGCGTCTCGCCGTCTCCTGCGGCGCTGATCGTGATCGTCATCTCGGGCCGCTCGGGGCGCGCGTAGCGTCCGGCGTACTGGGCCGCGTCCGCGGTGGAGACCGGTCTGGCGGCGCGCTCCGTCGGCTCGTGTCCGGGCCAGTCGTAGATCTCGGCCACCGCACGCACCAGCTCACTGGCCAGGGCGCTGCCGCGGTCGCCGTTGGCCATCACCGCGACGCCGTAGCCCTGCGCCGGATCCCTGGCGGTGATCCACTGCGCCTTGAATCCCTCGTTCGATCCACCGTGACGGAAGGTGGCGCCGGCGCCCTCGCCGCCGAGTCCGACGCCGAGGCCCCAGCCGCGCAGGGCGCCGTCGGGGTCCCCGTTCGGAGTCAGCATCGCCTCCATGGTGGCGCGCGAGACGACCGGAGCGGCCGGTGATTCCGACGGATCGGCGTCGCTGCGGAGGATGTCCAGCAGATGGGCCGAGAGCGTCGCCAGGTCAGCCGCCGTCGTCCACAGGCCCGCGGCGGCCTGCTCGGGGTAGTTGTGCCACTCGCCCTCCACCTCGCTGCCGTCGCCCCGGTGCCCGCGCGCCGCCGCGCTCCAGCGCTCGGGCGGCAGCGGCTGCTCGAAGGTCGACGAGATCATCCCGGCCGGAACGAGCACCCGCTCGCGGGCGACCTCGGCGAACGGCCGACCGGTGACGTCCTCGATCAGCTGCTCGACCACGGTGAAGCCGCCGCCCGAGTACTGCCAGGCCTCGCCGGGCCGGCGGAACACGGTGACCGGGTCGGTGTTGCCGTCGCCGTCGAGCACCTCGATGTTCGACGGGATGGCCTTGCCCGGAGAGAACTCCTGGTCCTTGCGGTAGCCGGGAAAGCCCCACACCGTGGTGCCCGCCGAGTGGGTGAGCAGATGGCGCAGGGTCACCGGGTGCTCGTCCTGGCCCTCGTGGGGCGGCACCTGCCACGAGGTGAGCCTACGGTTCACCGGCTCGTCGAGATCGAGCAGGCCCTCGTCGACCAGCGACAACGCGACCAGGGCGGCGACCGGCTTGGAGATCGAGGCGGCCTGGAAGAGCGTGTTCGGGCCCGCCTCGACCCCCTCGGCGGGATCGGCGAGGCCCCAGACGCGGTGCCAGGCGACCTCACCGTCCGCCAGGACCGCCATCCCCACCGCCGGTACCTGGTGCTCCTGCATCCTCTGCTCGAGCGTCCAGACCTGCGGCTGGCGGCCGGCCAGCTGGATCGCCGGCTGCAGTCGCGCCGCGACGCGCGCGATCGCCTCCTCGTGGTCTGCAGGCTGCAGGCGGTCCGCGTCGGCGGTGTCGTCGGGCGACGGCGCGCAGGCGGCGGCGCCGAGCACCAGCAGGGTGAGCCAGCGCCGGTTGGCGCGCCGCCACGGGCTCTCGTCGTGGACCGTCGGATCGGGGCAGGGGGTCATGCTGGCTCCTCGTGGCTGGTGGCGTCGCCGTGTCGGCTGGCGGCCGGAGATGGCGGTCGGCGGCTCGGCGCCAGTCCGGTAGACGGCCGCAGGGTCCATGGGGTTTCGCCGCCGTTGCGGCGGGGGGCGCAGCGCCGCCATGCCGAGGGGCCGCTCCTGCGCTGCTCATCGGCCGGGCTCTCTCGGTCGGTGCCGGAAAGCGCGCGATAGGCTGCGCCGACTTCCGCAATCTCCGTTGTCGCCGCCGGGCCGCGCTTCCGCCGCGCTTCCAGGCGATGCAACTCCTCCGTCCTCCCTGTCTCGCGGAGTGAGGTCTCACGATGTTCTCGATCGCCGCCGTCGTCTGCGTCGTCTACCTGGTGCTCGTCACCGTGATCGGCAGCCTGCTGGCGCGCCGCGCCTCGAGCTCGGCGGGCTGGGCGGTGGCCTCCGGGAACATGGGCATCTGGATGATCGCCGCCGGTGTCGCCGGCACCCGGATCGGCGGCGTCGGCACCTACGGCGTCGCCGGCGACGTGATGGACAGCGGGCTGTGGAACCTGTGGTACGCGGTGAACACGTTCCTCGCCCTGGCGCTCGTCGGCCTCTTCTTCGCGGTGCCGTTCCGCCGCCTCGAGCTACGCACCGTCTCGGAGATCTTCACCCAGCGCTTCGGGCGCCGGCGCAGCCAGGTGCTGACCAGCCTCTGCGTGCAGACCGAGTACTTCATCGTCAACGTGCTCGAGCCGTTCGTCATCGGCAGCATCCTCAGCACCCTGGTGGGGATCCCGTTCGGTGTGGCGGTGTTCATCGGCGCCGCGGTGCTGATCACCTACACCGCGCTCGGCGGGCTGTGGGGCTCGGCGGTGACCAACCTGATCCACTGCGCGGTGGTGGTCTTCGGGCTGCTCGCCATCGTGGTGATCGGCGTCGGATCCTTCGGCGGCTGGGGCGCGGTGCAGCAGGCGGTGGAGGCGTCGCTCGCCGCCGCCGAGCCGACGCGCGACCCGGCCCGCTGGTGGAGCTTCGTCGGCGCCGGCTGGGGCGCGGTGCTGGCGATGTTCTTCTCGGCGACGATCCACACACCGGCGGCGTCGGTGTACGTCAACTTCTCCTCCGCCGCCAAGAGCGAGCGCATCCTGCCGCGCTCGTTCCTGATCGCCGGCCTGGTGGCGGCGGTGATGCCGCTGCTCGCCGGCATCGTCGGCATGTTGACGCTGGCGCGCTACGGGGCCGGCGCCGGCCTGTCGAGCTACCGCGCCATCACCCAGTTCGCCATCGACCTCAGTCCGTTGGTCGGCGGCATCGCGGTGGCGGCGATCCTCGCCGCTGTGATCTCCTCGGGCGGGCCGATCCTGCTCGCCGGCGCCACCCTCTTCGTGCGCGACTGGGTTCCCGGATCCGACGCGCTCGAGCCGCGGGCCCAGCTGCGGCTCTACCGCATCACCACCATCGTCTACGGCCTGGTCGCCGCCCTCGTCGCGTGGCAGGCGGAGATCACCTCGATCCTCGATCTGCTGCTGCTCGGTTTCGCCATGGTGGTGCCGCCGGCCGTGGCGATGAGCTTCCTGCTCTTCTGGCGCAGGACCACCGAGCGTGCCTGCTTCTGGGGCATCGGCCTCGGCTACGGCATCAGCCTGCTCTGGTGGGGAGCGATCCAGTGGTGCTCGCGCATCGGCCTCGAGGTGGATTCCGCCTCGGGGGCCCTCGAGCGCGTCGCCCACGCGCTCTTCGTCGGCGCCAGAGGCGAGGGGATCGACCCCTCGTACCCGGCGACCCTGGTGCCGCTCGTCGCCGTGCCGCTGATCTCGCTCCTGGCGCCGGAGCGTGCGTCGTCCGAGGCGTCTGGCGAGCTCGAGCAGAGGCGCGACGACTTCTACCGCCGGCTCGCCCGACCGGTCCGGCACGCCAAGGGTTGATCGTTCGTCGGGGGCCGGCGGCCGCGGCCGACGCCTCCTCGGCGGGTCGCCGGGTCAGCTGCGTTCGTTCAGCAGGGCGCGCAGAGCGGGCAGGAAGTCCCGCTCGGTGACGATGCCGAGCAGGGGTCCCCCCGGCCGGCGCACCACCAGGCAGCCGCAGGCGGCGTCGAGCAGCCGTTCGGTGGCATCGAGCAGCGAGGCGTCCGGCGAGATCTCCGGCGGCGCCGCCTCCATCACGTCGTCGACCGACGGGGGGGCGGCGTCGGGATCGCGTCGCGCCTGTTCGGCGGCGAGCAGGGCGCGGGCAGTCATCGTTCCGTGCACCGCCCCGGCGTCGTCGATCACCGGCACGTGGCGGATGTGCTGCCACTTCATCAGCGCCGCGGCCAGCGACACCGCGTCGCCGCTGCGCATGGTGAAGACGTCGCGCACCATCACGTCGCGCACCCGCAGGTCGCTCGTCGCCGCGGCCGGAGTGGCCCCGTCGACCGGCTCCCGCTCGGCGCCGATCGGCCAGCGGTGAACCGGCTCGCCGCCGTCCTGGTGCTCCTGCATGCGTCGAGTCGCCTCGAGCAGTGCGTCACGCCCGCGCCCGCGCAGCTCGCTCGCCGTGCGCAGCAGCCAGACAGAGCCGGTGCGCTTGCTGCGCACTCTCTCCTCGAGCACGCCGAGCAGGCGCTCGCGGGTGGAGGCGGGTACCGCGTGGCCTTCGAGGCCCTGGTGAGCCCGGGGAATCAGCTCGTCGACGATCAGCTCGTCGGCGGGGCAAGCGCGCCAGGTCGCGCCCGAGGCGTCGTCGAGCCAGTGCAGGCGGGCGTCGAGGCCCTCGCGGGCGACGCGGGCGAAGTCGTGGCGCAGGTCGTCGAACTCGAGCCCCGCACTGGGGCACAGCCCGCTCGACATCGCCCACCCCATCAGGCCGAAGAAGAACGCGACGTTCGCCATCTCGTCGACCACCGACGGTCCGGCGGGCAGCACCCGGTTCTCGACCCGCAGATGAGGCCTCTCGCCTGCCGCGCCGTAGCAGGCGCGATTCCACTTCCACAGCGTGCCGCCATGCAGCATGAGCGCCTCGAGACGGGGGGCGCGGCCGGCCTCGAGCGCCGCGAACGGATCCTCGAAGTCGTCCCGCCAGAGCAGTGGCCGGTAGCGTGCGACCTGCTGGCGCAGCAGCTCGACGACGCCGCCGCGCAGCCAGGCGCCGCCGAGCCCGACCCGCGGCTCGAGCCCCCTGGCGCGTTCGTCGCGCGAGCGGCCGTCGGTGGCGTTCTCGAAGATCGCCACCCGGCTCTCGTGCCACAGGCGGCGGCCGCAGAAGAACGGAGAGTTGGTGGCCGCGGCGAGCAGCGGCGCGCTGAGCGTCTGGGCCCAGTTGTACGCCCGTGCGAAGTCGTCGGGCGCCACCTGCAGGTGCAGCTGGAGGCTGGTGTTGGCGGCCTCCGGCATCACCGAGTCGTGGGTCGCCTCGTAGCGATCCCAGCCGTGGATGCTCAGGCGCAGCGCCGAGCCGCGCTCCTCGAGCAACGCCGCATCGAGAGCGGCGTAGCGGGGCTCGGGGCTCATGTTGGCGCGGTCGAGATCGGCTGGCTCGAGCGAGGGGAGAGAACCGACGAGCAGGACGCGGGCTCCGAGCTCGCGCGCGGCGGTGTCGGCGATCCGCAGCAGCTCGCGCAGCTGGCTCTCGAAGCCCTCGAGGAAACCGGCGCCGAGCGGCTGCGGATCGAGGTTGGCCTCGAGGTTGAAGCGCGCCAGCTCACTGACCAGCCTCGGGTCGTCGATGAGCTCCAGCAGCTCGGGGCCGACCGCCGCCGGTCGCCCGTCCTCCTGCACCAGGAACATCTCCTGCTCCATGCCGCAGTGCATGCGGCGGTCCTCGATCATGCCGAGCTCGAGCATCTGCTCGAGAGCGTCGAGATCACGCAGCACCGCCTCGGTGCAGCGACGCCTGTCCGCGGCGGTGCGCAGCGGCTGCACCCGGAATTCACCCATGGGTCCCAGTCTACGCAGCGACCGGCGGCCAGCGGCGTCGCCCCCTCTCGTGGATTACCCCTAAAGCGGCAGCGGGTGCAGGCTCGCCGTCAGCCTCCGCTGCGCTCGAGCGCGCGCCGGAACGCCGGACGGGCGCGCACCCGCTGGAGGTATGCCACCAGAGGTGGATACGGGCCCAGCATCTCGAGGCGCTCGGCGAGGGAGCAGATGTAGGCGAGACCGATGTCTGCCGCGGAGAACTCGCCCAGAACCCAGTCCTGGTCGACCAGCGCATCACGGATGTAGCCGAGGTGCAGGGCCGCCTCCGCGGCCGCGAAGGCGCGGGTGCTGTCGCCCGCCGGCTCACCGCTGCGCATCGCGAGCAGATGGAAGAGCAAGGGCGCGAAGGCCGAGCCCTCGGGGTAGTGCAGCCACTGCACGAAACGAGGCCAGCGCGGATCGTCGCGGCGCGGGGCCAGGCGATGTTCGGGGTCGTAGCGATCCAGCAGGTACGCCGCGATGGCGCCGGATTCGTGCACCACGACTCCGTCGTCGTCGATCACCGGTGACTTGCCGAGGGCATGCACCTGGCGCAGCGACGCCGGCGCCCGGCCGGTCTCGAGGCGGTGGTAGATCTCCAGCGCGTAGTCCACCCCCAGCTCCTCGAGCAGCCAGACGGTGAAAAGCGATCGTCCGACGACGAGATGGTGCACGGTGATCATCGAAGGGGCTCCGCGTGAGTCGATTTCGGCGACCCTACTGCAGCCTCGTCGACTCTCTGGCGGGTGGTGCGATGATGGCCGGCGAGCGATCGGTCCCGCGGCGCGAGCCCTTGCGCCCCGAGCCGCGGACGCGATGCGCGCCAACCAGGAGGAGCGGCATGCGGGAGTTCGACGTCATCGTCGTCGGGGGCGGACTGGCAGGCATGGTCGCCGCCTGCGAGGCGGCGGCCGCCGGCCGGCGGGTGTGTGTCCTCGACCAGGAGGGTCGGCAGTCGCTCGGCGGCCAGGCGTTCTGGTCGCTCGGCGGCCTGTTCATGGTCGACACCCCCGAGCAGCGGCGCATGGGAGTGCGCGACAGCTTCGAGCTCGCCTGGCAGGACTGGCTCGGGTCGGCCGGATTCGACCGCGAGGAGGATGCCTGGCCGCGGCGCTGGGCCGAGGCCTACGTGCGCTTCGCCAACGGAGAGATGCGATCGTGGCTGCGCGGCCTCGGCATGCGCTGGTTCCCCGTCGTCGGCTGGGCGGAGCGCGGCGGTGGCGCCGCCGACGGGCACGGCAACAGCGTGCCGCGGTTCCATCTCACCTGGGGAACCGGCCCTGGAGTGCTCGAGCCCTTCGAGCGACGCCTGCTCGAGCTCGAGGGAGCCGGCGCGGTGTGCTTCGCCTTCCGCCATCGCGTCGACCGTCTGGTCGTCGAGCGTGGCGCCGTGGTCGGAATCGGCGGCTCGGTGCTCGAGCCGACCCAGGTCGCGCGCGGCGAGCGCTCGAGCCGCGAGGTGGTCGGCGACTTCGAGCTCCGCGCCGGCGCCGTGATCGTCACCTCGGGGGGCATCGGTGGCGATCTCGAACGGGTGCGCGCCGCCTGGCCGCGTCAGCGCCTCGGCGAGCCGCCGGCCGCGGAGGAGATGGTCGCCGGAGTCCCTCACCACGTCGACGGCCGCATGCTGACGATCGCCGAGGGCGCTGGCGCCTCGGTGATCAACGCCGACCGCATGTGGCACTACTGCGAAGGCATTCGCAATTGGGACCCGATCTGGCCGCAGCACGGCATCCGCATCCTTCCCGGCCCGTCGTCGCTCTGGTTCGACGCCTTCGGGCGCCGCCTGCCGGCGCCCTGCCTGCCGGGCTTCGACACCCTGGCCACCCTGCGTCATCTGCTGCAGAGCGGCTCGCACTACTCCTGGTTCGTGCTCACCCAGTCGATCATCGAGCGCGAGTTCGCGCTCTCCGGTTCGGAGCAGAACCCCGACCTCACCTCGAAGAGTTGGCTGCAGGTCCTGCGCAGCCGCCGCGGCGCCGGCGCCCACCCGGCGGTCGAGGCGTTCAAGCGGCACGGTGAGGACTTCGTCGTCGCCGACAGCCTCGAGGAGCTGGTGGCGGGGATGAACCGCATCGCCGGCAACCAGCACCTGCGGCTCGACGATCTGCGGCGCCAGGTCGAGGCACGCGACCGCGAGCTCGAGAATCCGTTTGCCAAGGACGCACAGGTGGTGGCGCTGCGCGGCGCCCGGCGCTACCGTGGCGATCGCCTGATCCGCACCGCCAAGCCGCACCGGATCCTGGATCCGGAGCACGGTCCGCTCATCGCGGTGCGCCTGCACGTGCTGACCCGCAAGACCCTCGGCGGCCTGCACACCGACCTGAGCGGCAGGGTCCTCGGCGCTGACGGCTCGCCGATCGCGGGGCTCTACGCGGCGGGCGAGGTCGCTGGCTTCGGCGGCGGCGGCTACCACGGGTACAACGCCCTGGAAGGCACCTTCCTCGGCGGCTGCCTCTTCTCGGGCCGCGCCGCCGGTCGCGCCGCCGGCGCCTGAGGCGGCGGCGGATCGCGGCGAAGACGGCGGCGACCCGCTCCCCGGCTCTCCTCTCGCCCCAGGGCGTCGGCGGCGCTGTGTCGGTGCGTCGGCACCGGTCGGCACCGGTCGGCACCGGTCGGCACCGGTCGGCACCGGTCGGCACTGCGGCTTCGTCGCCGAGCCCACATTCGAGGACTCGCGGTGGGCCTGCGGGCCAACGGGTCCGGGCGCCCGACGGTGCCCGGCAGGCGCGCTGACACCGAAGGTGGCACGGGCACTGCAGTCCACCACGACTGGGCGACGAGAGAGGCCGGCAACACGACAAAGAACCCACTTTCGCACCCGGAACGCCGGGAACTTTTTCCTGAGCATCGGTCGAACCGGACGGATGCGAGGAGACGCGGGCCGCGGATCGGCAACCGCTCCAGGACCCGCGATCGACCGGAGCAGAGAAAACCATGTACGTCTCACGGAACCAGCATCTGCGGCACCCTCAGCGCCACCCTCAGCGGCGAGCTCGGCGTCCCGGCCCGGCTCCTTCACTGCTGGCGCTCACCGCCGCGGCGCTGCTCACCACCTCTCCGGCGGCGGCACGGGTCATCGGCTACGTGTTGGCGGGGGACGTCGGGCCGCAGCTGTTCAGGGTCGATCTCGGCAGCGGTGAGGCGGAGCCGGTCGGAGAGGTGCGCACGCGACAGCTGTCGGGACTCGCCTTCGACCTCGAGAGCCGGCTGTGGTCGGTCGACCCGATCTCCTTCGAGATCGTCGAGCTCGATCCGACGAGCGGCGAAGTGCTCGCGGCAAGGGGCTTCGATCAGAGCCTGCAGCTGACCGCACCCGACCTCACCTTCGACCCCTGCGGCCGTCTCTACCTCCTCGATCGACCCGATCCGATCGATCGCGCGTCACAGGTCTTCGAGGTCTTCGCCGACGGGTCGATCAGGGCCCTCGGCGAGCCGAACAGGACCCTGCAGTCGATCGCCAGCACCGACGGCCGGCTTGTGGCGCTGGCCAGCGACGGCGAGGGCACCTCGAGCCTCGTCGAGGTCGACCGCGCCACCGGTCTGACCTATGGCGCACGTGACTTCCAGGAAGCCATCCCGAAGGCATGGATCGGCTTCGACGCGAGCGGCAACCTCTGGGGCGTCGACCCGGCGGTCCCGCTGGGCCCCCCGCTGCCGCCACAGGCCTGGATCGCGGGTCCGATCCTGGCGCGCCGCACCACCACCACGCAGTTCGCGGCCAACCTGAACGACCTCATGGGGATGGCGATCACGCCTCCCGGAGGCGCGTGCTCGACGCTCTGCGACGAGGGTCGTACGACGCACTGCCTGCAGGGAGGACGCTTCGCGGTCGAGGTCGCGTACGTGGCCGATGGCGCCGCGGAGGAGGCGGTGACCGTCCTGCGCCGCGGCGACGAGGAGGACTCGGGTCTGTTCACTTTCTTCGATCCCGACAACTGGGAGGTGATGGCCAAGGTGCTCGACGGCTGCTCGATCAACGGTCACTACTGGGTCTTCCTGGCCGCGGCCACGGACCTCGAGCACCTCGTCACCGTCACCGAGGCCAGCACCGGCCTGGAGCGCACCTACCAGCGCCCCTCGGGACCGTCTCTGGCCGAGAACGACACTCTCGCCTTCGCCTGCTCCGCCTCGCCCTGAGATCGACGACGCGACGAGTCGCGCCGAAGGCTGCCGGTGGGGAGCTCCCGAGTTCGAAAACCGACGACCGAAAGGAGAATCGACATGAAGATCCACCCGAGAATCTCCGTTTCCGAGCGATCGGTGCCGATGGCGAGGCGCTCGCGCCGTCCGGCGCGCTCGCTCGCTCTCGCCTTCGCCTTCGCCGCACTGCTGGGCATCGGCAGCGTCGCCTGCGAGCAGGACGGTCCGCTCGAAGAGGCCGGCGAGGAGATCGACGACGCCATCGACGACGCGACCGACGGGTAATCGATGCGGTCGCAGGAGGCGGCGCGCCACAGGCAACGAGCCTCCACCGCCGATCCGCACGACTGCCTGAACCACCTTTCTTGTTTCGCTACACCACAAACGACACCACTAAGGAGTGTGAAACCATGTTGAGATGGGCACTGATCTTCTTCGTCCTGGCGCTGCTCGCCGCTCTGTTCGGCTTCGGCGGCGTCGCTGGAGCTGCCGCGGGCATCGCCCAGATCCTCTTCTTCGTCTTCCTGGTACTGCTGGTGATCGCCGCGATCGGCCACGTTGCCAGGGGACGCTCACCGATCTAGGACCCAGCGCCGCGCGGCTCCGTCGATCGTTCCGGCGCTCGGCGGAGCCGGCGGCGCGGCCCCCTGGATCCGTCACCAACCGATAGGAAACAAAACGATGAGCAACGACAGCAAACCCGGGACCGGCGGCAAGCGCAACGGTTCCAGCTCGACCGACGCATCGACCCAGCGAGCCAAGACGGCGCTGGCGAAGAAGGTGCGGAAGTCCGCCGGTGACGCTTCGGCGCGGGTGGTCAAGCAGGCCCGTCAGGTCGTGCAGCAGCTGCCCGAGAAGGTCTCGAAGATGACTCCGAAGCAGAAGGCGGCCGCGGTCGGAGCCGCTGCCGCGGCGGCCACCGCCGTGGGCATAGCCGCCGCCGCGCGCCGTCGCCGCAAGCAGGCCCCGCAGAGCGTGTTCCTGGTCCAGCCCGGCAAGGGCGATGGCTGGCGCGTCGTCAAGCAGGGGAGCAAGCGCGCCCACGGCACCTTCGAGCTCAAGAGCGCGGCGCTCGACGCCGCCCGTGAGCTGGCTCGCAAGCAGGCGCCGAGCGAGCTCGTGATCTTCAACCAGGACGGCGCCGAGATCGATCGCCACAGCTACGAAGCGTGACCTGCTTGTCGCGAAACCCAACCTAGGAGTTCCTCAGATGTTGAGATGGGCACTGATCTTCTTCATCCTGGCGCTGGTCGCCGCCCTCTTCGGGTTCGGCGGTATCGCCGGCGCCGCCGCGGGCATCGCCAAGATCCTCTTCTTCATCTTCCTCGTGCTGCTGGTGGTTTCCGCCATCGTGCACGTCGCGAAGGGCGGCTCACCGGTCTGAGCCGCGCCAGGTCGCCCGCCGCCGTCCTCCTCGCCGCCGTTCAGGCGGCATCCGCGGTCGGCTGGCGAGCGAAACGGATCCCGATGAGCGGGGTCCGACAGGAGCGCCGCCGGCCGGCGCTCCTCGGCGTTTCGGAGGGTTGGCCGGCGCCTGACCGGGAACATCCGCGGGAGGGAGGAGCGGCTGAGGTGCAGAAGAGGGTGACCAGCGACGGTGGGAGACCGCAACAGTCCTCCGCGGAGAGCGCCGCCCATGCCGCGACCGCGTCTCGGCGACTGCTGGTCACCGGCGCCACCGGCTACATCGGCGGTCGACTGGCGCCGCGCCTGCTCGAGCGCGGCTACGCGGTGCGCTGCCTGGTGCGCTCGGAGGCGAAGCTGCGGGCGCGCCCGTGGACCGATCACCCGAACCTAGAGATCGTCGAGGGCGACGCAGGCGAGCCGGGCGACCTCGACCGTGCGCTGCGCGGTGTGGAGACCGCCTACTATCTGATCCACTCGATGGTCGTCGCCGGCGCCGAGTACCGCCAGCGCGACCGTCGCCTGGCGGAGAACTTCGCCGCCGCGGCGCGCCGACAGGGCGTGCGCCGCATCGTCTATCTCGGCGGCCTCGGCGAGACCGGCGAAGGGCTCAGCGACCACCTCAGCTCGCGCCGGGAGGTCGAGCACGCGCTGGGCTCCGGCGGGGTTCCGGTCACCGTGCTGCGCGCGGCGATGATCATCGGCTCGGGCTCGGCCTCGTTCGAGATCCTGCGCTACCTGGTCGAGCGGCTGCCGGTGATGGTCACCCCGCGATGGGTGTCGACCCGCTGTCAGCCGATCGCGGTGCGCGACGTCCTCCACTACCTCGCGGCGTGCCTGGAGGAGCCGGCGACGACCGGCGAGACGCTCGAGATCGGCGGTCCCGACGTCGTCACCTACCTGCAGATGATGCGGTTGATGGAGGAGGCGCGCGAGCTGCCGCGTCGCCTGATCCTGCCCGTCCCGCTGCTCACTCCGAGGCTGAGCTCCCACTGGATCCACCTGGTCACTCCGCTCAGCCGCCACATCGCGCGGCCACTGGCCGAGGGGCTGCGCAACGAGGTGGTGGTGCAGGACGATCGTGCCGCACGGCTGATGCCGCACCAGCCGCTTCCGGTGCCGGAGGCGATCCGGCTGGCGCTCGAGAACGCGACCTCGCACAGGGTCGAGACGTCGTGGAGCGACGCCGGCCCGATGCCCGGCGATCCCGACTGGGCGGGCGGCTCGGTGTTCCAGGACAGCTGGGCGGTCGAGGTCGACGCGACGCCGGACGAGGTCTTCGAGGCGGTCTGCCGCATCGGTGGCGGCAACGGCTGGTACGCCGCCGACTGGCTGTGGCGGCTGCGCGGCTGGATGGACCGGCTGATCGGCGGCCCGGGTCTGCGGCGTGGGCGTCGTCACCCGCGGCAGGTTCGCTACGGAGACGCGCTCGACTTCTGGCGCGTCACCGAGGTGGCCGAGCCGAGGCGGCTGGCGCTGCGGGCCGAGATGAAGCTGCCCGGTGTCGCCCGGCTCGCCTTCGACATCGATCCGCTGGAAGACGACTCGCAGGGTGCAGTGGGCGTCGGCCGGACGCGGCTGATCCAGACCGCACAGTTCATCCCCCGCGGGCTCCTCGGCCTGGCCTACTGGTACGCCGTCCTGCCGCTGCACTACGTGGTGTTCCGCGGCATGCTGAGGGGGATCCGCGATGCGGTGGAGCAGGCACACTCGCGTCACGACGACGCGCCGGAGACGGCGGCGACGGGCCGTCGCCGGCACCGCTCGCGGCCGGCTCGCTGGAACGTCGCGGACTGATTCCTCGATCCCGGTCAGCGAGGCCTGTTCACTCGAGGCGTCGGCCCTCGTCGAGCAGATCCGCGTCGCCCTCGCGGCGCCGCTCGTCCTCCATCTGGCGATCGATGGTGTCGTCGGCCGAGAGATCCTGTTGCTCGGTCCGGGATCCCCCGTCCGGCGTCGTTCGCCGCACCGCTGGAGATGGCTGCGGCTTCGTCTCGCCGCCGCCGACAGGGCGCCGCTGCACCTGCAGCCGGTAGATCGGCTCCGGCATGTCGACGCCGGCGTCGTCGAAGGCGACCTTCACCAGGCGGATCGCCTCGCTGCGCGCCTTGGCGAAGTCGGACTCGCGCTGGTCGACCCAGGCGAAGAAGCAGAGCACTACGCTCGAGTCGCCGAGCTCCTGCACCAGCGCCAGGGGCTTCGGCTCGGCGATCACTGCGCTCATGCCGGCGAGCACCCCGAGCCCGATGCGCTGCGCCTCGAGCAGGTCCTCGCCGGCGCCGACCCCGACCGAGAAGTTGAAGCGGCGCAGGGGATTGCGCGAGTAGTTGAGCACCACGCCCTTGAAGACGTCGGCGTTGGGGATGCGCAGGTGGTTGCCGTCGAGGGTCATCAGGATGGTGGCGCGCGACGTCAGCCGCAGCACCTTGCCCTCGTGCGAGCCGATCACCACGTGATCGTTGGGTGCGAACGGCTGCCGCAGCGACAGCAGGATCGAGGCGATGTAGTTCTCCACCAGGTCGCGGAAGGCGAAGCCGACCGCGAGCCCGAGCACCCCGGCGGTGCCGAGCACGGCGCTGACCAGCGCGGTGGCGTCGAGCACGTCGAGCGCCAGCAGCGCACCGACGAGGAGGATCACGGCGCCGATCACCTGCCGCGCGATGTCGCGCAGGAACCGCGTCCTGAAGACCCGTTCGTAGGGTGCCGACCAACGCACCGCGAGCCGCGACAGCCCCCAGAAGAGGAGGAGGATGAGCAGCGCGGCGAGGATCAGCGGGATCGACTCGACCACCCTGGTGCCCAGCGTGCGGACCTTGTCCAGCGCCGGCTGCAGGCGCCGGCGCACGTCGGTCGAGACGTCGACGCCGTCGATGACCTCGGCGACTCCGGCGGTGCGCCGGGCGAGATCGACCGCCCGCTCTGCCGCGCTGCGCGCCCCGGCGGTGCCGCTCAGGCTGACCACACCGGCGCTGACGTCGACCTCGATCGACTCGGCCCCGGGGATCTGCGCCAGCCGCGTCTCGATCGCGCTCTCGATCCTCGCGTCGGTGGCCGCGTCGACGGTGACCGAGAGCTCGCCCTCCTGGGCGGAGGCGGGCTGCGTGCCCGCCAGGCAGAGGACCGCTACGACCTTTGCGACGACCAACAGCGCCGTCGCGAGAGAGACCGGCCGGCGGTCAGCCGGCCCCGGCGCGCATCGGTCGCTCCGTGTGGGGTAGACAGATCTCACGAGGTTTGGGATGTGGGGGAGGATGGTGCCACGATGGCGAGAGGCTTCGACGCAGGGCTTCGACACGCTCGCGGCTCGCGCCCAGGAGCCGAGCGGGCACTCGCCACGGTGACGACGAGAGACCTGTGACCTGATGTGGAAGTGGATCGATTCCCTGCGTGTGCGCTTCCTCGGAGTGCTCGAAGCCGTGCGCGCCAGCTACGGCTTCGTGCCGGCTCTGCTGGCCCTCGCCGCCAGCGCCGTCGCGGTGACGCTGGTGCTGGTCGAGCGCTCGGGTGAGCAGGAGTGGCTCGACGACCTGCCGTGGCTCGGCACCTGGACCGCCGAGAGCTGCCGATCGATCCTACAGGCCGTCGCCAGCTCGTCGATCACCGTCGCCGGCACGGTGTTCTCGATTCTCATCGTGGCCTTGACCCTGGCGTCGTCGCAGTTCGGACCGCGTCTGCTGCGCACCTTCCTGCGCGATCGCGGCGCCCAGCTCGCCCTCGGCACCTTCGTCGCCACCTTCCTCTACTCGCTGCTGGTGCTCAGCGCGGTGCGCGACGAGCAGGTGCCGCGGCTGGCGACGGCCGGTGCCGTCGCCATGGCCGTGCTGTCCACCGCGATGCTGGTCCTCGTGCTGCACCGTTCGAGCGTCACCCTGCAGGCCAACGAGCTGCTCGCGGCTCTCGCTGCCGAGCTGCGCGACCAGGTGGAGTCGCTGCCCGAGCTCGCGGGTGACGACGACGGCACGTCTGGGGACTCGGAGGGGGATGGCGACGCTCGTCGGGACGATCTGGAGGGCGACGACCCGCTCCTCGAGGCGAGCGGAAGCGGCGGGCTCGAGATCCGGGCCGCGCCGCATGGGGACGGCTACCTGCGCGCGGTCGACGTCGACGCCCTGGTCGAGCTGGCGCGGCGTCAGGACGCCGTCGTCGAGCTGGCGATCGGGCCGGGGGCCTTCGTCTTCCCCGGCGCGCTTCTGGCACGCCTGAGATTCCCTCCTGGGAAGAGCGGCGACGGCGAGGAGGACGAGATCGTCGATGAGATCCGGGCCGCGCTCTCCGTCGGCTCGAGCCGCAGCTCGGTGCAGGATCTCGGCTTCCTTCTCGATCAGCTGGTCGAGATGGCGCTGCGTGCCCTGTCGCCCGGCATCAACGATCCCACCACCGCCAGCGCCTGCGTGCACCGGATCGGCGCGGCGCTCTGCCTGCTGCAGGGCCGCCGGCTGCCGCCCGCACGGCTTCGCGACGCCCGAGGTCGGGTGCGGCTGGTGCGGCCGTCGGTGAGTCTGGTGCGGCTCGCTGCCCGGACCTTCGAGCCGATCCGGCGGGCCGGTATCTCACATCCTGGCGTCGTGTTGACCCTGATCGAGACCGCAGCCGAGGTCTCACTCCAGCAGGCCCTGCGGCGGGGAAGCGACGACCTCGCTACGTGGTACCGGGAGTTCGCCGCCGACACCGTCGAGCAGGTGCGGGCGGCCGGCGCGCCCGATCCCACCGTCGAGCAGGTGGAGCGCGCACACCGCTCCTCGATGAGCGAGTACGGCGAGCTCACGCGCGCCGCTCGGCGAGCAGCGCCTCCACCGGTTGGCTGAGCCGCCGGCGGGTGCGCAGCACCAGCAGCACCGCGGTGGTCGCCAGACCCAGAGTGAGGCCCCACCAGAGGCCGCGGGGCCCGAGCTCCAGCGGGAAGGCGAGCAGCCACGCGGCCGGCAGGCCGAGGCCCCAGAAGCCGATCAGGGCCAGGGCGGCGGGCAGCAGGGTGTCGGCGGCGCCGCGCAGCACCCCGGCTGCCACCACCTGAAGCCCGTCGACGATCTGGAACGCGGCGGCGATCGGCAGCAGCGTCGCCGCCACCGCGATGACCTCGGGCTCGGGTGTGTAGAGGCGTCCGAGCAGTCGCGGGAAGGCGGCGAAGGTGAGCGCCGACAGGCTCATCGCGGCCGCGCCGAGCCCGAGCGAGACGACCGCGGCGCGCCGCGCCGCCTCGACGTCGCGGCGGCCGATGGCGTTGCCGACCCGGGTCGCCGCGGCGCCGGCGACGCCGAGCGGCACCATGAAGGCGAGCGATGCGAGGTTGAGGGCGATCTGGTGGCCGGCGAACTGCACCGCGCCGAGGGCACCCATCATCAGCGCCACCAGCGAGAAGATCCAGTACTCTGCCGCCTGTTGCAGCGAGATCGGCACGCCCAGGCGCACCAGGTCGACGAAGGCGCCCGGGCGCAGCGCTCGTGAGAGGGCCGAGCTGCGCGCCGCCGAGCGCGCCGGGACCACCTGCCGGATCAGGGGCCAGGAGGCGGCGACGAGCACCAGCAGCAGCACCCAGCGCGAGATCGAGGTCGCCAGCCCGGATCCCAGCACTCCGAGCGCGGGAGCGCCGAAGCCGCCGAACACCAGGGCGTAGTTGGCGACCACGTTGACCAGGTTGCCGGCCACCACCGCGAGCACCGCCGGCCGCACGATCGACATCGACTGCAGGGTCTGGCGCACCAGGAAGAAGAGCAGGAAGCCCGGCATCCCGGGGACGACGCCACGCAGGTACTCGGTGGACAGCGGCACGATCTCCGGCTGCTGCCGCAGCCAGTGCAGCTGAGGACCGACGAACCAGAGGCCGAGCATGGTGAGCAGGGAGAGGGTGCCGACGACGACGAGGCCGCGCACCAGGTGGCGCAGCACCGCGGCCCGGTCGCCGGCTCCGTGCGCCTGCGACACCAGCGGGTCCACCGCCATGATCAGCCCGAAGGCTGGCGCCGCGATGCCGAAGGTGACGGCAGTGCCGAGGGCGCCTGCCGCCAGCGCCTCCTTGGAGAGGCGGCCGAGCATCATCGTGTCGACGGTGCCCATCAGCAGCATGCCGAGCTGCACGGTGACGATCGGGGCGGCCAGGCGCGCCACCTCCCTCACCTCGCGGCGAATGCTCACCCGCGGCGGGGAGGCGGTGCTCGGAATGCTCATGGGGTGGGCGGGGCGGTGGCTGAGGGGAACCCGTCGGCCGCGGCCGATCAGTCTATGTGCGGGCGCGGTCGATGGCGGGGCCTCGGGTCTCCCGGTCCGCCGGGGAGTCCTCGCACCGCTCGCGCCCGGCGCATGATGGGCGCCCCGGTAGAATCGGTGGATGCATCGACAGCACGGCCGGGCGACGCCGAGTCGTCCGGGCTCCTAGGGTGACCGGCTCCGGCGGCGAACCGGTGGCGACGGGCTCCGCATCGGCGGTGCCCGCCGCGGCGGCGACGGCGGCCGCTGACGGGACGGATTCCGTGTCGCTCTGGCCGCCGGAGAGCGCCGGTCGTCCGGTCGTCTTCCTGGCCGATCTGCGGCGTCCCTTCGAGGCCGAGATCCTGCGCCGCAGGATCGAGCGGGCGAAGCCCGGGGACCGCTCCGCAGGGTGGCGTCTGGTGCCGATCTCCGACCGCTCCGGAGGCGCCTCGCAGGCTCTGCGCTCGGCCCTCGGCGAGGAGGTGTGGCTGCAGCCGGTACGGCTGTTCTGGCGCCCGGCCGGGGAAGGGCGCAGCGGCCTGTGGGGCGAGATCCGCGAGGCGCTGAGCGGCAACCCCGGTCGGCGGCGAGGCCGCCGGCTGGCGCGCCGGGAGCCGGAGCGAGCCCAGGTGCTGGTCGGCGCCGGGGCGCTGCGCAGCGAGGTCGAGGAGCGCTACCACTCGGTGTGGGACGCGCGCCAGGAGCACGCCACCCTGGCCGACTTCGTCGCCCGCCAGGCACTGGTGGTGCTCGAGCGCGCCGAACGCGCGGCGCGTGGGGCGCGCTACAAGGTGCCGCGGCTGCTGCCGCGCGACGTCTTCTCGAACCGCCGCTTCCGGGACCAGCTGGAGGCCATCGCGGAGCGCGAGGGCGTGTCGCTGCACAAGGTCGATGCGCGCGCGGCGCGATACCTGCGGGAGATGGCGGCCACCCAGACGCCGCTGACGCTCGACGTGGTGATGGCCGTGCAGCAGGCGATGACCAGGGCCAACCACGACCCCGTGATCGACGTCGTCGAGGAGCAGATGGAGACGGTGAGGCAGCTCGTGCGCTCGCGCCCGGTCGCCTTCGTGATGACCCACAAGTCGATGCTCGACTCGATGGCCCTGCAGTGCGTGCTCTGGCGGCGCAACCTGCCGATGCCGCTGACCTTCGGCGGCATCAACATGAACACGCCGGGGATCGGCGCCCTGGCGCGGCGCGCCGGGGTGATCTTCCTGCGCCGCTCGTTCCAGGACAACGCGGTCTACAAGGCGACCTTCCGGCGCTACATCGACTACCTGATCGAGAAGCGCTTCTCGCTGCTCTGGGCGCTCGAAGGCACCCGCTCGCGCACTGGCAAGCTGCTTCCGCCGCGCTACGGGCTGTTCAACTACGTGGTGCAGGCGATCCTGCGCACCCACGTCTTCGACGTCACCTTCGTGCCGGTGAACATCACCTACGACCAGATCACCGAGGTGGCCGACTACGCCAGCGAGCAGCTCGGACGCGACAAGAAGCCCGAGGGCGCCGGCTGGTTCGTGCGCTTCCTGCGCGGCGGCGCGCCTCACGGCCGTATCTTCCTACGTTTCGGCGCGCCGCTGACCCTGCCCGACCTGGTGCCGCTCGAGCGGCTCGAGGAGGGGCTCGACGAGGCGGGTCAGCAGGCCGCGGTGCAGCGCCTCGCCTTCGAGACTGCGGTGCGCATGAACGGCGTCACGCCGATCACGCCGACCGCGATCGTCACCCTGATCCTGCTCGCCTCGGACGCCAGGGCGCAGTCGCTGCGTAGCATCCAGCATCCGGCCCGCGCCGGCATGGCGCTGGTGCGCCGTCGTCGCCTCGAGGTCGTCGGACGCACCGACTTCAAGCGCGACGAGGCGCTGCGCGAGGTGCTCGAGCAGCTGATCGCCACCGGGGTCGTCACCCGCTACGACGAGGGCGAAGAGCCGCTCTACGGCATCGCCGAGGCACAGCACCTCAAGGCGGCCTACTACCGCAACACGATCATCCACTTCTTCGTCGTCGATGCGCTGATCGAGCTCTCGCTGCTCCAGGCTGCGGGCCGCGACGAGGCCGCTTTCTGGGCCGAGATGCTGCGGCTGCGCGACCTGTTCAAGCACGAGTTCTACTTCCGGCGCCGCGACGAGTTCCGCCGCTACGCCGAGTCGTTGCTCACTCAGCGCTTCCCACGCTGGCGCGAGCGGCTCCCCGAGGGCGCCGAGGCGGTGCGCGGGATGCTGTCGGGCGTCGATCCGCTGCTCTCGCACGCGGTGCTGCGCTCGTTCGTCGACGCCTACTGGGTCGTGGCGCGCCGCCTGGGCCAGCTCGACGGCGCCGCCGTGGGCGATCGCAAGGAGTTCGTGCGCGACTGCCTCAGGCTGGGTCGGCAGCTGCGCCTCGAGGGCCGCATCTTCTCCGAGGAGTCGGTGTCGCGCAGCCTCTACGAGACGGCGCTCAAGGTCGCCGAGGGGCGGGGGCTGCTCGGCGACGAGAGCGGCGCCGATCCGGCGGCGCGCCGCGTCTTCGTCGAGCAGCTGCGCTCGCTCGGTCGCCGGCTCGATGAAGTACTCTCGCTGGGTCGCGCGCCGGCCGACTGAGCTCGATCCAGCGCGCGGGGGAGGGTCGTTCCCGAGTGAGCACGCCGCGGGTCCGCAAACTGATCGCCCAGATCGAGTCGAGCCCCGAGGGGCCCGGCGTCGCCGCGCTGTTCGACCTCGACCGCACCCTGATCCAGGGCTACTCCGCGGTCGACGTGCTGGTCGAGCGGCTGCGTCGGCGCGAGATCAGCCTGGCGCAGCTCGGCGAGGCGCTGCGCCACGCCTACGACTTCTCGAGCGAGAAGATCGACTTCCGCGAGTTCGTGCGCCGCTCTGCCGTCGACGCCGCGGGCCGTCCGGACGAGCAGAACGTCGCCTTCGGCCGCGAGCTGTTCGATCGCCGCATCGCGCGCCGCATCTTCCCGGAGGCGAGGGCGCTGGTGGCGGCCCACCGCCGCCGCGGCCACACCCTGGCGGTGGTCTCCTCGGCGACCCCGTACCAGGTGGATCCGGTGGCGGAAGACCTGGGGATCCCGCACGTGGTGTGCACCCGGCTGCGCATCGACGACGGCATCTGCAGCGGCGAGATCGACGGCGAGCCGTGCTACGGCATCGGCAAGGTGGAGGGCGCCAGGCGGCTCGCCGAGGCGAACGGCTTCGACCTCGAGCGCAGCTTCTTCTACAGCGACAGCCACGAGGACCTGCCGCTGCTCGAGGCGGTCGCCCACCCCCGGGCGCTGAATCCGAACTGGCGGCTCGCCGAGGAGGCGCGGCGTCGCGGCTGGCCGCTGGTGCGCTTCCACTCGCGCGGCCGGCCCAGCACCGAGCAGGTGGTGCGCACCGGCATGGCCTACGGCGCCATGCTGCCCGCCGCCTGGGCGGGGCTCAGCGACTACCTGATGACCGGCTCGGTGCGCCGGGCGCGCAACACGGCGACTGTGGTGTGGAGCGAGCTGGCGACCCGCGCCGTCGACCTGCGCCTGGTGGTCGACGGCAAGGAGCATCTCTGGTCGCGCCGCCCCGCGGTGTTCGTGTTCAACCACCAGAGCGCGCTCGATGCCCTGGTGGTCGCCAAGCTGCTGCGTCGCGACATCACGGGTGTGGCCAAGAAGGAGGTCAAGCGCCAGCCGGTGGTGGGTCAGCTGTTCCAGGCCGGCGGCGTCGTGTTCATCGACCGCGCCGACCGCAAGAAGGCGATCGCGGCGATGCAGCCGGCGGTCGAGGCGCTGCGCGGCGGCATCTCGATCGCCATCGCTCCGGAGGGGACCCGCAGCACGACGCGTCGGCTCGGCCGGTTCAAGAAGGGGGCCTTCCACATGGCGATCGACGCCGGCGTGCCGATGGTCCCGATCGTGATCCGCAACGCCCACGACCGCATGCCGAAGGGCGCCGTCTTCTCGCAGCCGGGAGTCGTCGAGGTCAAGGTGCTGCCGCCGGTCGACACCGCGGAGTGGAGCAAGAGCACGATCGACCAGCACGTCGAGGAGGTGCGGTCGATGTTCGCGGCGAACCTGGGCGAGTGATGACCGCCGCGTCGTTGCAGCAGAGACGGCCGATCCGATGAGCGGTCTCGGTGACGACGCCGTGGTGCGCAGCGTCGAAGGTCTGCTCGAGGGCCATGCCTCGCAGCGCGAGCGGTGCCTCGACTGCGAGGCGCCGCTGCACGGCCTCTACTGCAGTCGCTGCGGCCAGAAGTCGACCCGCGGCGTCGAGGTGTCGCTGCGTCAGTTCGGCCGCGAGGCGCTCGACAGCGTGTTCTCGTTCGACTCACGGATCTGGCGCACCCTGCGCCTGCTGATCGCGCAGCCCGGCCGGCTGAGCGTCGAGTACTGGCAGGGGCGACGGGCGCGCTACGTGGCGCCGCTGCGCCTCTACCTCTTCGTCAGCTTCGTCGCCTTCCTCGCCCTCGGGCTGTTCGGCGAGGGAGAGCTGGTGACCACCGGCGAGATCCGATCCGACGGCGGAATCGTGCAGATCTCGTCCGGCGCCAGGGACACCGGCTCCGACGAGGGGACCGGCAACGAGGATCCCGACATCGACTGGCAGACGGACTTCGCCGACGCGCCGGCGCCGCTGCGCTGGTTCCTGCTCGAGATCGTGCGCCCGGCGATCGAGAACCCCGAGCGCATCCAGACGATCTTCGCCCAGCGGCTGCCCTGGGCCATCTTCCTGATGGTGCCGTTCTTCGCTGCGTTGCTGAAGATCCTCTTCCGCCGCCCGCGACGCTACTTCGTCGCCCATCTGGTGTTCTCGCTGCATCTGCACGCCGCCGCCTTCCTGCTCATCGCCGTGGGGGCGACCGCCGACTGGCTCACCGGCAGTGAGCTCCCCTCCACCGTCGCCGTCGTGGCGATCGTCGTCCTGCTGCTCCTCTCCCTGCGCACGGCGTATGCCGACGGCTGGCTGCTGTCGGCGCTGAAGACGGCGCTCCTGGTCTTCGTGCACACCCTGGCGCTGTCCGCCGTCACGGTGCTGACGGTGATGGTCAGCGCCCTGTCGCTTTGAGCGCGGGAAGCGGTCGGGACCTGGCCGCTGCTTCCCCGCGCCGGGGATCGGCGGCGCGCGCCGCCTTGCTGGTGGCCTCGTCGGCGTTCGGCTTCTCGTGCATGCACGCCCTGATCCGCTTCGTCTCGGCCGACCTGCACAGTTTCCAGATCGCCTTCTTCCGCAACCTCTTCGGCCTCGTGGTGCTGCTGCCGTTCTTCGTGCGCCATGGCGGCGCGGTGCTGTCCACGGCGCGTTTCGGCGAGCACTTCGTGCGCTCGCTGCTGCAGACCGGCGCGATGCTGAGCTTCTTCCTCGCCCTGTCGATGACGCCGCTGGTCAAGGCGTCGGCGCTGAGCTTCACCGCGCCGCTCTTCGCCGGCGTCGGCGCCGTGGTGCTGCTCGGCGAGCACCTGAGGCTGCGGCGGGTCATCGCGCTGATCGTCGGCTTCGGCGGCGCGCTGCTGATCGTGCGCCCGGGCGTCATCCCGATCGACCGCGGGGCGATCCTGGTGCTCGTCTCCTCGGCCCTCTGGGCGCTGGCGATGCTGTTGATCAAACGTATGACGGCCACCGAGTCGAGCGCCACCCTGACCGCCTGGATGTGTCTGCTGATGACCCCGATGACGTTGCTGCCGGCGCTCGCCGTCTGGCGCTGGCCCGACGCCAGGCACTGGCTGCTGCTGCTGGCGCTCGGCGTCGTCGGCGCCTCGTCGCAGTACGTGATGGCCGAGGGCTTCCGGCTCGCCGACGCGTCGACGGTGCTGCCGGCCGACTTCACCCGGCTGATCTGGGCCTCGGTCCTCGGCTGGGTGCTGTTCGGCGAGATCCCCTCCGGCTGGACCTACGCCGGAGCGTCGCTGATCCTGGGTGCCACCGCCTTCCTCGCCTACCGCGAGTCACGTCGCCAACCACCGGCCAGGGTTGCCGAGCAGGGGTCGAGTTGAGCCCGGGTCGATGCCCGGGGCGGTGGGGCTCGGTGGCGGCGAACGTCGGCATCGCCCTGCTCCTGTCCGGCGCGACGTTCGCGGCGCCCGCGTTGCCAACGCCCTCCGCCGAGGCGTCGGAGGAGTCGGTGCAGCGGACGATCGCCGCTGCCGTCGACGCCGCGCGGCGGGATGCGGCAGCCGATCTCGCGCCCCAACTCGCCTGCTACACCGGTGCGCCGTGGCTCGGTGTGCTACGGCCGCGCGCCTGCGCGCTGCCGGGGGACCTGGAGCGGGTCTCGGCCGTCCGCGAGCAGCTGCTGCGCCACTTCGGTGCGGTGGTCGCCGCAGCGCGGCCCGCCGCTGCGGTTGCGACGCCGGAAGCCGCCTGGATCCTCGACTGGCTGGTGCAGGAGCCGGCGCCGGAGCCGCTGGTCGGGGCGATCCGCTACCGCGCCCAGATCAAGATCCGTGGTGGCCGCCAGGACACCCGGCTCGTCGAGTACACGCTGCTCGGCGCCGGGATGGGAGCGGAGCCGTTGCTCGCCGACGTCGGCGCTGTGCGGCTCGAGCTCCCACTCCCGCCGCCGGCCGCAGACGCCGGCGAGGCCGTGCGCCAGGCGTTCACCCGGTTGATGGCGCTGGTACACGCGCCGCTGGATACCCGCCGCCGTGTCGCCGCGGCAGCCGAGCTGCTGTGCTGTGGCGAGGGTGCGACGCCCTGCGGCCACTCAGAGGACGACGCGTCCCAGGTGGCGCGCCGGCTGCAGGAGCTGACGGTGCTCCTGCGGCGCTCCGGCGCGACCGGCTGGGGACTTGGTGACGCGGAGCTCCGCCGCGGCACTGAGGTCCCGGAGCTCGTTCTGGAGGTGGGGTGGCTCGAGGGTGGAGTGAACGGTGCCGCCGATCGCCACGTCCGTGAGCGTGCGGTCTTCCGCGGTCGCGGGGATGGCTGGTGTCTCGGCGGCTGGGAGCCCGAGGGCTGACCGGGTGATGCGTCCCCACCGAGCGCCGCGATTACTGCCGCGCCGCGGGCTCGATCCGCCACACCGCGACGCGGCCGCCGCTCGCGCAGCCGCTCGCCGTGCCCGTCGGTCCCTGGCCCCGCTCTCCGGAGAGCAGAGCCACGAGGTGCAGCTCACCGGGGCGCAGGAAGGCGACGCGGAGATCGCGCACCGTGCAGCCCGGACTCGAATCGGTCAGCTCCGTGGAGGCCTCGGCAACGAAGCCACCTTCCGCGTCCGCGAGCAGCAGCGCGATCTCGCCGTCGCCGGTGCCGAAGGCGATGTCGAGCGCGCCGTCGCCGTCGAAGTCCGCCGTGGCGATCGACCAGATGCCGCTCTGGCCGGGACGGGAGTCGAGCGATCGGCGCCGCCACGAGCCTTCGCCACCGGGAGCGGCGGGAGTGAAGGCGTAGAGGTCGAGCGCGGTCAGCGTCTGCTCCGGCTCGCGTGGATCGCGCACTCGCAGGCCGACGAGCAGCTCGTCGCGCCCGTCGCGGTCGAAGTCGGCAGCCGCCACCGCCGAGGTGAAGGCGCGCCTGGGCAGCACGTCGAGGCGCTCGCCGCGCGGCGCTCCGCCGCCGCGCACCAGGATGCCGCGCCCCGAAGGCCGGTGGCTGGCGAAGGCGAGATCGGTGTGGCCGTCGCCGTCGTAGTCGAGAGCCACGAGACCGCCGCCGAACTCGTGCCGCGGCTCGGCGCCCTCGGCGAAGGGGAGGCGACGCCAGCCGCCCGGGGCTTCGGCGTCGCGCAGCCACACGTGCACGCCGCGTCGGAGAGCGGCGGTGCTTGTGCGAGGGGCGGGAGGGCCGGCAGTCGGATCGGGGAGCGCCATGCCCTCTCCCAGCGTCACGAGATCGGGCGCCGTGTCGCCGTCCCAGTCGGTGACCAGGAGCGCCTTCGATGCCACCGCTGCGCCGGGCGGGAACGCCGCCAGCCGGAAGGCCCCGCTGCCGTCGCCGAGCAGCATGCGGACGCCGAGGACGTGCATGCCGAGCGCCAGGTCGAGCGCCCCGTCACCGTCGAGGTCCGCTGCAGCGACGTCGCCGTAGTCGTAGCGGATCGGTGGGAACCTCGCCGCCGGCCACGGCTCCCAGCCGCCGGCTGGCCGCTGGCGGTGGATCGACGGCTGTGGCCGCACCGCCTTGCGCGGCGGCGGCAGGGCGAGATCGAGGAGGCCGTCGCCGTCGAAGTCGGCGATGGCGACGCCCTCGCGCCACAGCCCGCTCTGCGGCAGGCCGGCGTCGGCGGGCACGAGTCGCACGCGGTCGGTCTCGCGCCCGGCCCGCAGGAACTCCAGGGGCTCCGGGGACTGCCCAGAGTCATCGCCCGGCCCGGGCGCCTGGCGCGGCGGCGGATCGATGCGGCGCGACTCGTAGACCCGGATCCAGATCCTCTCGTCGTCGAAGCTCTCGACGCGGGCCACCATGCCGTGTGGCAGGCGCACCCGGGTGCGCGCCTCGTCGAGCCAGCGGTAGGAGCCCTCGACGCGCGCCACCGGCGCGACCCGGTAGCGCTGGCCGTTGTCGGGATCGAGACGCCAGTCGGCGGAGGCCTCGGTGCTGTCGCCGGTGCCGGCGTCTCCGTCGTCCTCGGCACGATCAATCGCGTCGGCAGAGCCGGTGGCGCCGGTCTCCGGCGCCGCGCGCTCCTGTGCCGTCGCCGTCGCCGCCAGGACGACGAACAGGCTGGCTGCCGAAGCCGCGGCGACGCCGAGCCGCGGCGCGAGTCTCCGAGACGTCGTGCTCAGGGCGGAGCGATGGTGATCGTCGGGTCGACGTCCTCGAGCGCGTTGGTCAGCTCGATCGCCTCGTGGCCGACGGAGAAACGCCCGAGCGCCGAGTGCTGCACGGTGACGTGGCTCTGGCCGAGGGTGCCGTTCGACCCGAAGTCGACGTCGTCGACGAAGCCGTCGATGCCCGGGTTGAGGTTGAGGTAGCACCAGCCGAAGTCGAACGGCGGATCGAGGTCGCCGACGCCGAACTGGTAGCGGCCGGTTTCGATCGGGAAGCAGGTCGGGTCGACGCCGGGCAGGGGCGGCGACACGGTGTTGTCTCCGTCGTCGAAGCCGCAGAGCTCGACGGCGTCCTCCGCCTCGTTGAAGCACACCACCTGGGTCTCGTTCATCGGCGCCCACTCGGGGCCGATGCCGCCGCCGGCGATGCCGCAGGGGTAGGTGCGCACGTGAGCGACCACCTGCTGGGTGGAGTCGCGCCAGACGGTGAGCGAGCTGGAGTCGAAGGCGCCGCCGTTGAGGTAGCGGGTGGCCCAGGTGGTGCCGAGGGGCTCGCGGTTGTCGGCGCCGTCGGCCGGCGCGTAGCGGCCGTAGAAGGTGTAGCCGGTGGTGCTCGCGGTGGTCATGCCGGAGGTGGCGCCGGACGGGTCGATCAGCGGCAGGGTGGTGCGGTTGAGATTCGGGTCGGCCTCGATGTGCACCAGCGGCTCACCGGTAGCGAAGTCGTTCGCCGGGTCGATCAGGAACCAGTCGCCCCACAGCTGGTTGATGTCGTTGGCGATGCCGTTGCCGCCGTCGACGAAGTAGCCCGGCTCGCCGGCGAAGAGCAGCGAGCACTGGCTGGCGTTGTCGACGGTGACGTAGCCGCGGGCGATCGTGCCCGCCGGGCAGCTGCCGCCGCTGCACTGGCCGGCGCCGTTGAGCTGCTGGCCCATGCAGCCGTCGAGGCCGGGCACCTCGTAGCCGGCGTGGGCGTTCTGGATCCGGTCGAGGTAGAAGCCCTGGAGGATGCCCTCCTCGAAGGGGAAGATGTTCTGGCAGCCCGGGAAGCTGCCGTCCCAGCTGGGGTTGTCGGTGAAGATGCCGCCGTGGGGCGAGATGGTGTCGCCGGGATCGGTCTGCTCGTCGGCGGTGATCGGCAGGTTGCCCCAGGTGAACACCTCGCACAGGTTCACCGTCACCACGTCGTAGCCGGTGAGGAAGACGTCGAAGTCGAGCGTCGCCACCGACCAGTCCGACCACAGGGTGAAGTGCGCCAGCGCCGGCGCCGCCGAGGCGTTGTTCACCGAGAAGAGAGTGTTGACGCCGTTGCAGTCGCCGAAGCCGTCACCGTCGGCGTCGCCGATGTCGACCTCGAAGTAGGGCAGCAGCAAGGTCGCCGCCGGGGCGCTGTCGATCGAGCCGACGTTGGCGGCGGCCGCGGTGGCGGCCAGGACGAGCGCGAGTGAGCAGCCGAGAGGACGCGGGAGTCGCATGCGGACCTTCCCCCAAGAGAGAGTCCCGAAGAGCCGGGTTCGGATGTCGTTGGCGAAGGGCGGAGGCTAGCAGACGCTGCTGCACCCCCGGGCCGGTGGCCCCAGGCAAGGCGCTGGCGCCCGTTCAGCGCGGCTCGCGCACCTCGAGGGTGACCGCCACCTCGCGCGGCGGCAGGATGCCGATCATCTGGAGGATCTTGCCGCGCGCCGGGATGTCGACCGGCAGCGGTCGCACGCCGCCGGTGCGGCCCGCGGTGCGGGGCTCGGGCTCTGCGGCGGCGGGCGCCGACGCGGCGCGGCCGGCGGCGTCCTCCCGACGCGACCCGTCGCGCTTCAGCGCGCTGGCCTCCTCGCGGAACGCCTGCTGACGCTGCTCCGCGGCGTCGTCCTCGAACATCGACTGCACCTGCATCTCGTCCAGCAGCGGCGCCTCGGAGGTGACGGTGATGGTCTCCTGTGTGGCCGGGGCGAGCGTCAGATCGACCATCGAAGTGCGGCCGCGACGCACCCGCACGTCGTAGCCCACGGCGCCGAAACCGCTCAGCTCGGCGTGCACGTAGTGGCGGCCGTCGGGCACCGAGCGGAAGGTGAACCAGCCGTTGCGGTCGGTGAAGGTACGGTACGGGCGGTCGCGCACGCGCAGGGTGACGGCCACGCCGGGCAGGAGGTAGCCGGAGTCGTCGCGTACCCTGCCGCGCACCGAGCCCTCGCCGCCGCCGACCACCACGCTGCCGGCGTCGGAGATCGCGTCGAAGGTCGGGCGCAGCACGCCGCCGGCGTAGCGGTACTCGCGGCCGTCGGGCAGCAGCAGCCGCCAGCGGTGCTCGAGCACCGGGGTCTCGAGGGTGGCGAGCTGCAGGGTGATCTCGGAGCGGCGTGACGGCAGCGCGCCTGCCTGCACCGAGACCAGCTCGATCGAGCGGGTGCCGTCGTTGTCGAGCGACAGCGGCACGAAGACCGTGCCGCCGCTCTCGAGCGGTCGCGTCGGCGAGTCGTCGACGAGCAGCGACCAGAGCTCGCTGCCCGGCGGCAAACGGACCTCGAGAGCCGAGCTGCGGCCGACGACCTGGAAGACGTCGCGGTGCACCAGGCTGCCGGAGTCGGTCAGCAGGCTGGTCGACTCGCGCCGGCGCACCACGGCGCCGACGTCCTCGGCTTCCGGCAGCAGCTCCACCGTCAGGGTGCCCGGCGCCGCGCCGGCCTCGGCGTCGAGCTGCCAGACCGCGGCGATGCCGGTGCCGGCCACCCAGGAGAGGCTCGCTGGCAGGTCGCTGACGTCGAGCCGTCTCCAGCTACCGGCGGGCGGCGCGACCTCGCTGGCGATCGAGGTCCGGGTCACCAGGTAGTGGCCGAGGGCGGAGGTCCCCGGTCCGGTCGCGACCGGTTGCAGGTCGATGCGCTCGCCGTGGCGCAGCGGCGTGTGCAGCTTGACGAAGCCGGTGCCGCGCAGCAGCCGCTGGCGGTAGACCTGGAGCTGGCCGGCGTCGCGGCTGGACTGGGCGCCGCCCTCGTCGCTGACCACCGACTCCGGCTGCAGCCCGGCCGGCAGGTCGAGCACGTGGGTCGCGATCTCGCCGCGGATCACCTGGTAGACGGCGAGGTCAGTGCGTCCGATGCCCTGGCGCTGCACGTCCAGCACGGTGGCGGTGATCGTCTGCACCAGGGCACGCTCTGCCTCGGCGCTCTGGTAGGGCTGGCGCAGCCGCAGCGTCGCGGTGGTGCCGCCGGGGATCGCCAGCTCGAGCACGCGGGCCTGGCCGTCGACCTCGTCGCGCACCACCGTGGCGCCCGGGCACTGCCACTGCAGCTCGGCGCCGAAGCGCACCACCGTCGAGCCGACCGGGGCATCGCCCGAGACCAGCTCGACCTCGCGCACCGCAGCGGCATCGTCGGCGAACGGCACGAAGGTCTCGACCTCGAGGCGGTAGACGCCGGCGCGCTCGGCGAGCAGGGTCAGCGATCCCTCACGGTGGGCCAGCGAGGCGCCGGCCGGAGTGACCGTGGCGGCGCGCACCAGACCGATCAGCGGCAGCCGCACCGGCAGCAGCTTCTGCCCGGCGACGCGCACCGTCGCCCGTACCGTGCCGTGCACGCCGTCGCCCCGCACCTCGATCCGCTGGTCGACCTGCAGGCGCTCGGCGGCGGGCTCCTCGATCGCCGCCAGCCGCTCGGCCCGCGCCGCGTCGGCCCGTTCGATCTCCTGGAGCAGTGCGTCGTAGCGCTGCAGGGGCAGCCGGATCTCGGCGCCGCCGCTCGCGATGTCCGGGACCGGGGGTGACGACTGTGCCGCGACGGCCGCGGGGCCGAGCGCGAGCGCGGCGAGGGTGAGGGCGAGGCCGGCTCGGCCTGCAGAGGGTGCCTGGGGAATTGCCATCAGAACCACTCCTCCCGCTGCCGTTGCTCGACCACTTCGATGCCGAGGTCCCCCGGATCGCTCGACAGCGCGCTCCACGAGGCATGCAGGGCGACGAAGCCCGGTGGCAGCTCGAGCAGCGCGCCGCCGGATCGGTTCTCGACGACGTGGCTCGGGACCTCGCGCTCGGGCTCGATGAGCCGGTAGCTCCAGTCGCTGGGGAGCTGGGCGCGCACGAACACCTCGGTGATCGGGGCGCTGGCTCGCGGCACCGGCAGCCGCAGCGGCGCCCCGCCGGCGAGCTGGCCGATGCGCTCGACGGGCAGCACGCCGACCACGCTGAAGCTCTGCTGTCCGGCGCCGCTCGACAGCGGCAGCACCAGCGCACCGTCCCGGCCCAGGCCCGCCCGCAGGCGGCGACCGTCGCGCTCGGCGCGCACCAGCCGGAAGCCGCTCGCCAGGTGCAGGCGCACCTCGCTCGGGCCGCGGCTGGCGACCACCAACTGCAGGTTGTAGATCGCCTCGCCGGCGGCGCCGACGACGGCGTCGACCACGAGCGAGTCGACCCGCAGCGCCAGCACCTCGGTCTGGTCGGGCCAGACCAGCCGCCACTGCGGCGGTCGCTGCGGGTCGAGCACCTGGTAGAGGGGGGAGCGCTGGCGGGTCTGATCGGCCCCGTCGGCACTCTTCGCTCGCGTGCTTCCGGCGTCGTCCAGCTCGACGCCGGAACCCGTGTCGTGCAACGACAGGATGCCGTCGCCCTCGACCGCGGCACGCACCAGATGGCGCGAGCGCAGCGCTCCGAGCACCTCGATCCGCGGCGCCGCCACGAGGTCCGAGGTAGCCGCCGCCTCCATCACGAAGTCGAGCCGGAAACCGCTCGTGGTGGCCTGCAGCAGCTGAGCCTGCAGCCGGCCGTCCTCGACGTCCCAGCCGGCGAGCGGCCGCTCGTCGAGTCGCTGGATGCGGTAGCCCTCGGGCAGCTCGATCTCGAGCTCGCCGAGGGCGCCCTGCAGCACGTTGAGCTCGACCCCGACGGCCAGCTCGCGGCGCAGCCGGGTGAGCTGGAGGTCGGCCCGCACCGTGGCGGAGAAGCGCAGCGGCTGATCGCCGCCGCGCGGCAGCAACCCTTGCCCCAGCGCGGTCAGGTGCAGCGTCTCGCCCGGGGCGCCGACCCAGCGCAGCTCGTCGGCCGCCTGAGCCTGCGGCGTCAGCAGCGCGCCGCCCTGTGTCAGCTCGACCTCGTCGCTGCCGTGCCCACGCAGGGTGCCGCGCACGTGGCCCGCCAGCGGCAGTGCCAGCTGCAGCTCGCGGCGCGGCCGCGTCGCCTCGCCGCCGATCCCCAGGTCGTGCGCCGAGTCGAGCCGGATGCGGTGCCGCCCGCGTCCGCGCACCAGCAGCGCTCCGCCGTCCTCGCGCAGCCGGACCTCCGCGCCACTGTCGTCGCCGCCGCTGGCGGCGTCAGCGACCTCGAGACGAAGAAACTGCCCCGAGCCGGCGAGATCGACGCTCTGCCAGCCGTCCCCCTGCACTGCGACGCTCAGCTCCGAGGTGACCAGCGCCGTGCGCGGCCCGAGCTCGATGCGCAGCTCCGCCGATTCCAGCGCCACCGGCGACGCCGCGTCGACCGCCGGCAGCGGATCGAGCCGCGCCCGCTCGAGCAGTCGGTGGTAGTGGTCGAGCGGCAGCCGCACCTCCTGGGCAGCCAGCGCTCCAGCGAGCGCTGCCGCAGCGCTCGCGATCAGGAAGGCGCGCGCCAAGGGCGCCGCCAGGCGATCGGCACTCGCCGCTCTCTCTCGATCCGGTGCACGGTGCGCTGGCAGGCGCATGGGGCCTCCTCTCGACTCTCGTTGGATGGGACACGCAACAGCGGCGCGAGGAAACCCCTTCCCGCCGGAGGCGGGGCGTGAGCACCGCCTCCCGCTCCCGTTCCGACCCCACGAGTGTCTGGAGGCTTGACGCCTGGCTGGAGGCGTTCCCCTCACACCGGGCCACGGCACGGCCGACGAGCGAACAAAGGGAACAAAGGGAACGAAGGGTCAGTGGCGGAACAAAGGGGTCAGGGACCTCGAGGGGAACAAAAGGGGTCAGGGACCTGGCAGAACGACGGCTTCAACCGCGCCACCGCGACCACCGACCCCAACGGACTGCGCCGCGAGACCGACTACGACGCGCTCGACCGCGTGATCGAGACGCGGGTGTGCAAGGTGGGCGATCCCCAAAGCGACGACTGCTCGTCGGCGATTTCGGCGGTGCTCATGACGGTGCAGGCACGCAACCTCTACGGCGACGTCGAGGTCGTCACCCTTCCCGCCGGCAACGTGCGCGAGTACGCCTACGACGCCGTGGGCAGGGTGGAGACGATGGACACGCAGCCGGACGTTGCCACGGAAACGGAGCGGGTGCACTACGAGTACGACGTGGCGGGGCAGCGCACCGACGAGATCCACCAGGAGTGGACCGGCAGTCAGTACGAGGACCGCTCGCACACGCGTTGGGAGTACGACGGCTGTCGCCTGGAGAGCATGATGAATCCCTGGGGCGGCGCCGGCGGCCCGAGCCTGATCACCACCAGCTACGGCTACGACGTGCAGGACCACCTGACCTCGGTGACCGACGCCGAGGGCAACGTGACCACCTACGTCTACAGCGACCGCGACCTGCTGACCAGCGAGACGTCGCCGGTGGCCGGCACCACCACCCACGCCTACGACGACCACGGAGACCTGCGGCGCACCGTCGACGCGCGCGCGGTGCAGACCGATCGCACCACCGATGCCGCGGGCCGCGTCACCAGCGTCAGCTATCCGACCTCGAGCCTCGACGTCACCTACGCCTACGACCAAGGGCTCAACGGCCTCGGCCGCCTGTCGAGCATCACCCGCAACGGCGCCTCGCTCGTCTACGGCTACGACGACCTCGGCCGCATGGTGCAGGACGGCGATCTCGGCTACGACTACGACCCAACCCTGAGGCGAGCCAACGGCGAGACGACGGAGACAGCTGATCGCCCGCTTGCGGGTGATCACGGGCTGTCAATGGCAACCGCATCGAGATCACCTATCCCACCGGCCTGGTCGCCGACTACGGCTTCGACTTCGCCGATCGCGAGGAGACGCTGACGGTGACGCCCCCCGGCGGCTCGCCCCTGCTCGTCGCCTCCGCCGCCGAGTACGAGCCCTCCGGCCCGCTGCGCAGCCTCACTCTCGGCAACGGCCTGCTCGAGACGCGCGACTTCGACGAGCGCTACTTCCCCGACGCGATCACCGCCTCGGGCGCCTTCGAGCGCACCTGGGACTACACCACCGACCCCGTCGGCAACATCACCCAGATCGACGAGTCGGAAGGCTGCGTCGAAGGTCTCGTGCTCGAGAGCGCCACGATCGGCACTGCGATCGATCTCCGCGCCTGCGACACGGCCCAGCTCGGCCCCGACCTCGATCTGTTGGCGACCGCCGACGTGAGCGTCGAGG